>Ga0209512_1001553_pt1 | contig 27702 bp, 22 predicted proteins | sample frozenSSSSmetaG_FD_184142 | JGI IMG/M metagenome (GOLD analysis project Ga0209512, IMG submission 184142) | Glacier valley bacterial and archeal communities from Borup Fiord, Nunavut, Canada, to study Microbial Dark Matter (Phase II) -... | ecosystem: Environmental > Aquatic > Freshwater > Ice >...
ATAGGTAGCATTTGTATGTGATTTACTATATAAGTGACATCTGCCGAAGTGTCCCATCTTTGCTGTTGCGTCCTAGTTTGCTGTCACCAACCACCTCTGAGAGGTGGTTGGTCGCAACCAACGATTAAGCTTTCTCGCTTCGAGGAAAACCGGAATGACTGCCAATGACTGCTTCGTTGACATCACCCATTCTCTTCTTTCACCAGTCTGACGACATCAGCCCTGACCGGAATTTCCTTAGTCACCCACCTTCACTCGGATACCCTCCAAGGTAGCACATGCACATAGTACTGTATACCATGTCAAGCAAATGAAGCAAATGAAGCAAAATCAATATCCCAATATCTTCAAATTCGCCTTTCTCAGCCTATTAGCTACATCTATACAAGTCTCCACAACCCTCCCTCACTCCTCAATATCACCATTGTACTGCTGACTGCTGCTAGTCCAGCCATGTCTAGCCTCCTCCCGATGATTGTGACGCCAATGTACGCCGGAACAAAAGAACTGCTTGCTTGCCCTGTGCGGCGGGAATCTGATATAAAGTAAAAGTAGGAAAGTCGTGAGTCGTCATACGGGTAAAGTCGCTTCGCTCCTCGAGAAAATGACAAAGTAATGTGAGGTCAATCAGCTCAGCAAGCCAAACGCTGCTCAAAGCTCAAAATACGGACGATGCTGTACGAGAAGCGCTATGGATACAAAGAGGCCGAGCCGAGTGAACACAAACGCCATGTGGTGAAAAAGAAAGAAGTCACATGACAACACAACATCCACAGCCTTTCTTCTTATTCGGTTGCTCTTGGCTGAGCGGTTGAATCTGTTGTTGAACTTTTGGCGATTGGATGGGTGTAGGTGGAGCATTTTGGATCTTTGGAACTGTGGAATAGCCACCAGATGTGCCAGGACGTGCCGAATTCGGCTCTGGACTCTTTGGGGTCCTCAGTGGCCATTCTCCTTGTCCGTCTGGTTTCAGAATAGGAGCATTGGCGACTTGTTGTACGATCTCTGGCTGTTGGATTTCCTCGTCATTCAAAGGTCTGAACTCTCGATCATACGCATTTCCAAATTTGCCTTCCTTCTCCCATTGCTCCTGTTGCAATCGCTTCGCCACTGTTGGAAGCATCTGCTGGTCCGGCGGAAGGCGAGGATCAGGCTTGTACATAGTTGCAAGCCACGGAGGATCGCCTTCTGGCTTCTTCACAGCGTTCTCGCCAGACCGTGTGGGGGGCCGACTATTCGAACCTGACCGCGTCTTTGGCCTTGGAGCTGTCACGGGAGGTGTCTTGGCGTTTGGCGCAGACGCCTTACGGACTGCAGGCGTAACGGCGGCTTTCTTTGGAGAAATATCTGCTGAAGCTTGTCTTTTTGGTGCTGGCGGCCTTTGTAGGACTGGTGGCTCTTCTGAGGATGCTTTGGCGGTTTGGTGGTCTTGCAAAGGATATGCAATGGACTCCTCGCTCCATATTGTACTGCGACTGCGTTGCATAGGAGCATCTCGCTCGATGTATTCGAGAGGTATCGGTAACGGACTTGTCAAAGCTAAAGGTATCTTCGAAGCGCCCTTGGAGAGACTTCCATAGTCTCGATATACAGCATTATTATCTGCCGCAATTTCTTCCGGTGAGCGCAAGTCCCATTCTTGGCTCTCCTCAATTTCCTGGCCCTCCTCAGATTGACTTTCAATCTTCTGCTTTTTCTGCTGTTGTCCTTGCTCAATCCTGCCCAACCCAGTAACCGAAGGCTCTCGGCTGCGGTCTTTCCTGCCTGCCCTGCTGTATGCTCGAGTGCGAGGAAGGATGATTCCGGCAGCTTGGAGTTCCTGGCTTTCAATCCGCGCTAATTTGTCCCTATGGATCCATCCAGGATCGTCTTCATCATACAAAGCGCCGTTTTTTACTTCTCTCCCTCGTTCACCATGGTCTATGCTGTTTGTAGTACTCTTTCCCATCCCGGTGCTGTAAAGATCTACTAAACTATCGGATGGAGAGTCTGTTCCACTTATACTGCCGTTTTTGTTGAGGGCGTTGATGCGAGAGGATGCAAGGTATCCTCGATCAGTTGTTTGGTCCGATCTAGACGACTTTGACGTGTCATTTCGTCGAGTGGAACCGTTGGCATGAGATGCCATGTGTTTCCGGTCGGTCTGAGAGGTGTATTCGCTTGGTTGTCTGTCTTTCGAAGGGAATGTGTAATCCTGCAGATGAAAGAAGATCAGCAGTGTCCAGGAATATGTATTTCAACCCAATAAAGAACTGCAAACTGGCGACTTCGCACTTAACAAAGAAGCAGGAGCGAATCCGGCTTCATGCACGACTTCGAGAGGAGTCTTGTACCTGGCTACTGCTTGGGACCGAGAAATCCCAAGCACTTGGGTTCCCATGGGAGCTTGTGGGCGGTGTCAGAGCATCCGTGGCTTGCGGTACGGATACCGCAGCCATTGAATGTAGCCCTGCTCTCTCTGTATAACGATTGATCGGTACTTGGCTCAGAGAGTCGTTGGGTACTTGTTCGTGTTGTGGGTGTACTTGTAGAGCGTTGCGATGGCTTCAGTAGTCGCGAGTGGCTGAGGTCTGGGGATGGCTGGACAAGGACCTAGAAGAAGCAATCTATGCGGAGTATAATGCTTCCGTTTGGGTAGTTAAAGATCAACAGTGAGGTTCCAAATCACCCAAGGCGTCTAAAAAGCCGTTGCTGCGCGAAGAGATGCCCAAATGAGTGTTCCACGACAAGAAACGGCGACAGCATATGCGTTGAGGAGCGGAGATTAGAGTAGAGTAGAGGGTGTAAAAGAAGAAGTATGATGGTAGAGACTGTCGCGGCCCTCCGTCTGTCTGTACTCAGCGCTCAAGAATGGCCACAATACATTTATATGAAGATTATGAAGATTAGCATTCTTCGACAATGAGCGTCGTCAATAACTGGATGTAATTGTCAAACTTCGACGGCGACGCGAAAATGGCTGGTACAGTAGATAGATAGTGTCGTCTCCGTGATACTCAAAAGGGGATGAGGTTGTTTATGGATAGGGGCAGGTATAAGCGACTTACTTCGTACCTCTGAACCTCTGAGCTTCCTACCAATGTAAATGCAAGACTGGATTGACAGGAAGCGCCGGGTCACTGTCCCGCTTCTAGCCTCGTCCTCCTTCTGGCCTGTTGGCCTGTCATAGGCCGATTGTTCAGGAACATATCAATCATTGCGACATATCAACCATATACCATATCAACCATTATAACATATCATATACCGTATCAACCATATAACATATCGATCATATACCATACCATATCAACCTTTAATACCTCGATACACACATGTTGCTATGAGAAACCTTAAGACAAACTAACGACCTGCTCAGCATCACCCAATATCCGCTGACTGGCCAGACATTGCACGATACATTGTCATTGTCGCCGATGCCATCAATGAGCCTGCCGGGGGCACTGTTGCTGTTCCATGGTCTCCCGCCCGACCTCGAGCTCGAGCATCTCTTCAGACAGAGTAGACAGCAGCCATGGCAGATGGGCGGGTGAAGACGCGCAAGACGCGCTTTGTCTGTGTATCTGATACTCACAATGCATTTCCAGGCGGTGCCTTCAGATTGCCCAAGGGCGACGTTTTAATCCACGCAGGCGACTTGACCAACCAGGGAACCTTCAAAGAGCTTCGACAGACGCTGACGTGGATTGAAGAGGCCGAATTCGACGCAAAGATCGTCATTGCCGGTACGCACACCCCTCACCCCTCATTTGATCCCTAGGAACTGGAATGCGACTGACAGGTCTAGATAGGAAACCATGACATCACCCTGGACTCGTCGTTCTACAACCAATATGGCCTCAACTTCCACAACCAAGATCCCCAGGATGCTGCAAAATGCCAGAAGCTTCTTGAAGATTCAAATTCCATAACCTACCTCCAACATGACTCGGCGACTATCAAGCTTCGCGCGTCAAACGGCCCCCAGACGACTTTCAAGGTCTTTGGCTCCCCATACTCTCCGGCGAAGGGCCTGTGGGCATTTGGATACGAGCCTCATGAAGCACCACAGCTCTGGGACAAGATTCCGCTCGACGCGGATATTGTGGTTAGCCATACGCCTCCAAGATCCCATTTGGACGAGAGAAGCGATCATCGAGCGGTAGGTTGCGAAGCGCTGCGTTGTCGGCTCTGGGCAGTCCGGCCGCGCCTCGCTATCTGCGGACATGTCCACGAGAGTCGTGGTGCCGAAACCATCACGTGGGACCTGACACAGCTGAATTTGAAGTACAAGGAGAAATGTGTTACTGTCTAGAATGATCCCGGGATAGGAAACAAGAAACTCTCACTCGTTGACTTGACATCGACGGGTGGTTCAAAGCTTGATAATGATATGTCGTGTGGTGATCATGATCATGTCGAGGAACCGGACGAGATGGAGAGAGAGCCAAGGTGTGGTCTCGAATCTCTCACTGGTAGGATGGGCCGGAAGGAGACTTGTGTCATCAATGCAGCAATCATGGCATCCAGCTGGCCGCACAAGGGCAACGGTGGGAAGAGATTCAATAAGGCTATTGTGGTTGATATTGACCTGCCTGTCTTCGAGGTTTAGTGCTGCTCCCTTCTTCCATCAGTAGCCGATAAAAACTCATAATGATCAATAATTCCTGCGTTTGGACTACTGCTTAAAAAAAACCCCTCAATATAGCAATTTAGTTATAAAAGCTAGTATAATAATGAGCACATCTTGAGAATAGGTTCAGACCATCGTTGCCAAGAACAGGAACGGCCTGCATGTGACACTTGTGGCTTGGCACCCAAGCTCGATAACAGATCCCCAGATTTTCGAAGGCCGGGAGGGGCCTTGGCCCAGGAGAGTCCATTCAACAAACTCTCATTCACAGTGACATTTCAACAATACGAGACGAGCATCCATACTTGACAGAGGCGTATGGGACACTGATCATGAACGGGTGAACTCATGGGACGAACCATAGAGTGTCCGCTGCTTAAATCACCGAGCCTCGAGGTTCTGCTTCGCCGGCCTCAGAGAGGCCTTGGACGGAAATCATGATAACTCGACGATATGTGCGTTTCCATTCCACGTCTGACGAGTTTCGGTAGCCTCCATTTGCTGACTTGCTACAGGTTCGCGCCTGCGTCCAGCTCTCTGCTGCGACCGTGGTGGGCCTCCTCCTCCTCTTCTTCCTCGACAGCCAATTCCGCGTGCTCCCCTCCGCCATCCACGCCCACATGCCCGCACATCACCCCGGGCTCGTCGTCACCGACATAACCGTGAAGACGTGCTCGTCAGTCAACATGTTCACGAGCTGCAAGGTGCCAGGCGAGAAGTGGCACCGCATCGAGAAGGACCTGTATCTGGGCACCGGGTGGGTAAATAGCGCCTATGTCTTTGTCGAGCGGAAGAAGGAGGAGGAGCTGGAGCCGGATGATAAGATCGTCATTGATGTGGCGGTTAGTCTGATGCGTCCGGTGACGGGGGTCAAGGACGAGGCGAACGAGATGTGGGAGGGCCGGCCGGCTGGTGTGTGGCTGAAGCGCACGGGGAAGAGGCACGCGAGCGACAGCGACAAGGCAATTACCGGCGTGGATGTGCTTTTCGGGCCTGATGCGGTGGATCCGCGAGAGGGCTGGGAGATCAAGGATACGGCGCTGCTCCTGGAGAGCGCCGGGGAGTTGCAAGGCGCGAGACTCAGTATCAAGAGGGGGAAACATGCACAGATTTCGAAGCCGGTGCCGAGAGTGAATGAAAATGGGAAGTTTAAGATCTTGCAGGTTGCGGATTTGCATCTGAGTACGGGCGTAGGAGTATGCAGAGATGCGATGCCTGAGGGACATAATGGCGGATATTGCGAGGCGGATACTCGGACGCTGGAGTTCATCGGCAAGGTGCTTGATGATGAGAAGCCAGACTTGGTCGTTCTGAGCGGTGATCAGGTGAACGGCGATACGGCGCCTGACGCGCAGACCGCGATCTTCAAATACGCCGAGCTGTTCATCAAGAGGAAGATCCCCTACGCCACCATCTTCGGCAACCACGACGACGAAATGACGCTCGGCCGTGCACCACAAATGCAGCTTATCGAATCCCTCCCGTATTCCCTCTCCGAGGCGGGCCCCGAAGAAATCGCCGGCGTAGGAAACTACTACGTCGAGGTCCTCGCCCGTGGGAGCTCCAAGCACTCTGCGCTCACCTTATATATGCTGGACACGCACGCCTACAGCCCGGACGAAAAGACATTCAAGGGGTACGACTGGCTCAAGAAGAGCCAGATTGAGTGGTTTAAGAGCACGGCCGAGGGACTGAAGAAGGCGCATCGAGAGTATACACATGTGCACATGGATCTGGCTTTTATACATATCCCGCTACCGGAATATCGCGAGGATGGAAATACGATTGTGGGTGGGTGGAAGGAAGGTGTCACTGCTCCTGGATTCAATTCCGGGTTTCGGGAGGCATTGGTTGAAGAGGGGGTGGTGATGGTTAGTTGTGGGCAGTAAGTCTTCCTTTCCCTTTTCGTCTCACTTCCTTCTCTGAACCATCTGCCCCTTCGCTTCTTATGGCAATCTTTCTAACATGACCTGCCAGTGACCATGCAAACGACTACTGCGCCCTGTCGACGGAGAAAGACCTCCCGGCGCTCTGGATGTGCTATGCCGGCGGCTCCGGCTTCGGCGGTTATGGAGGCTATGGCGGTTATCACCGCCGCGTACGCTTGTTTGATATCGACCTGAACGAAGCTCGAATCACAACATACAAAAGGGTTGAATATGGAGACACAGAGCACAGGATTGATGAGCAGATTATCGTGGAGAATGGAAAAGTCGTTGCTGCAGCATGACAGTAGCAGAAAATTGGAAGAGAGTGCGAAGGAGAGAGGAAAGTGGCGTTGGACGTGGAGCATCGGATGGAACATCTTAAAAAACAGCACTCTGGAAAGAGGCGCTGGAAATGGGATTGTCATGAGAAAACGAATGCGGCGATGTCTTCCTTGGGTTCTGTAGGTAAGTGTAGTATGTAGCGTGCTGTAGGTTTAGTTATGGATACCACTGAATTGTTTACGGTGCTCCTTTCGCCTTCTGCAGCCATACTGGCTGGCATTCCATATCAAAGGCTCTCTCCAGGTACAAGCGCCCTGATTCAGCCAGACCATGCTTGCTTTGGTTAATCAAGCGAAGCCAAAAATTAAGTTCAAAAAATATGACCTACGCAGGGATCGAACCTGCAATCTCTTGATTCGTAGTCAAGCGCCTTGCCATTGGGCCAGCAGGCCTGTTTTTATTGTGTTTTAATTGCCTATTTTATAAATAAATATATATATTTGTTATAACAAAATCAGAGACAATATATGCCTCAAGTTGGTTGTTTTGATAGTGAGCGATATTCCATTTCAACGCAAATTGGACACATAGTTAATTTAAAATGAAAAGGTAGACGATGAAATCTCAGGACGTTGTTGTTGTTGTTGTTGTGCTAGAGAACATAACTGCTTCCTCGTCTGTAGGTAGCTCAATTTCTCCTCACTCCTGAAGCTTGAGAAATGAGAAATGAGAAATGGGATAGCGCACCCTCATAGGCTATTTATATGTCCTAGGTTGTAAGAATATGGGAAAGGAAAATGTAGGGAGTCGCCGGTCGGGACTGGGGACTGTTGGGCTGGCCCATCGATATCGATATGGCGCGGTGGATTCGTAACATCGTGAAACTATGTATAGAGCGTTCATATTATTATTCATGTGCACTTCACTAGAAGGGAGAATAGCCGAAGCTTGTGTGTACGGTCTTATCATGCATTCATTCATTCATCAAAGTCACAGAGCAGTACCTGCTCCGACTCGAGGTGTCTCATCCTCCTCTCTATTCCAACATCTCATCTCGTGTGAATCGCCTCCGTCACTGCGTCCCTTCTCAATCTCACATACTTCGCCCGATACCAACCACAACTCATCATTCCCTTCTCACTGGTGTTGCAGCCAGGAGATCCATACCCCCAAAAATACCAAAGTACAACCAAAAAAACAAAAACAGACCGATGCGGCAAGCAATAGATGAACCCACACCAGCCATAACAAGATAAAAGTCCATCCATACACCATCCAATGTCCCGTCTGTATGCGTGCGTGCCAGCTAGTCTTCCTGCGGCCCATTCCATCGACAGTGTCTCCGTTCCCAGGTCGTAATAAAAAGTCGTTACTGTATCATTTATGTCCATATACACGTGAATCGAAGAAACAAAAAGGGAAAAGTATCAAAATCTCGCGGCAGCGTCGCTGCAAGGCCTTTCTTGAGCCAGACGGCTCAGAGGATATCGCACCATCGCCACAACGCCTGCTCGCTCAAGCATAAGTAGCCTCTCCTCTTCTCGGACTCGGATAATAATCCCCTCTCCCCTCACCCCCCTTGCCATAATGCTTAGGATAATGCTCACTATAAGTGACATCTTCCGGGCTATAGCGCGGCGCATACTTCACCTCGCCAAAATATGGTCCCGCGTGCGCTCTAGGTGTACTATGCGTACTCCCACCACTATCTCTCTTTGGTGGGCCTCGTCGTACCGGAATCACAATCGGGACTTCCTCGCCGTAGTACGGTCCGCGCGACGAGTTGGGTCGTGCTGAAGAAGTAGGAGGTGTGCGCGTCAGCGGAGGTCGTTCGGCCGACCGTCTAGGTGTTCCGCGTGGAGATTCGCTACGCTCCTGCTCAAACTCTCCATCGCGCATAACCTTTCTGTGAGTTGTGCGCACGACAGGCACAGAGCGACCCTTCTCAACGAAATACCGCGTCGAGCTAGATGCACGTTCCTTGTGGCGCGGTGGCGAACTTGCGTAACGAGGCGCAGCATACGGGGTTTCCTCGTCGGAGTCGGAGCTAGCCGAGTCTGAACTATATCTGAAAGATTTATGGAGATGACTGGGGCGCGAGGTCGTTTTGTCGTTGAATGTCGCGGCGCGAGGGAGTGGCGGAGGGGCGGCAGCAGAGGGGCGGCGGACGTACTCAGTTTGGATCGTGTGGGAGCGCTGGGGCTCCTTGCGCTCGTGCGTGTTGGGGACGATGGGAGGTGCGGAAGAGTGCGATTGAAGGGATGGCTTTCGCGCTGAGGGTGGTTCGGCGGTGACGATGAAGGGTTCGGTGCCGCTGGACGTACGTGGTGGTTCGCGGGAACGTGGGCTGGGTGCGTCTGAAGTTCTCCGAGAAATTGGCCGAGCAGATGAGCGACGAACATATTCTTCGGGTTCTTCCACGTACGGCTGTGAAGATGCTGGATACCTTGAGGTATAAGGCGGGACTTGAAATGTCTCTGCTCGTTGAACTGGCCGGGGTCGGAATTCGACATCGGGAGACTTAGCCTTCATCTTCGTTATGTATTGAGCAGCTGTATCCTGGTGTTGCTCGTACTTTCGCGTTCGATCTGTGATGATAATCTCATCCGCCCGAACATTTTCTGAAGAGGTTCTAATCTTCTCGTCGGACTTCTTGCTCGACTTTCGCACTCGTGGTTGGTGGTCACCCTCTGAGTCGTCACCATCATCGACGATGTAGGCAGTTCTGCGACTTGTCTTCTCCTCCGAACCCTTCTTTCGTTCCTTATCGCGAGACTTCTTTGAAGCGCTGAGATCTTTCTTCTTCATCTCCTTCTCCCATCGCTCTCGCTCTCGCTCTTCCTCTGCCCTTCTTCGTCTCTCCTCATCCTTTGACGACGTCTTCTTTCGCTCCTCGTAGCTTGCCGTTTTCCTCGCACTCCTTGTCGCCGCCTCGAACATTCTCGTTGGAAGATCATCCTCAAACGACCTTGGCTTTCCATGTGCATATACTCTGACTGGTGATGGTGCTCTCGCACCCTTAAACCTTGACGATCGTGGTTCTGCCGTTCTAATTTCGAAGTCGAACACGGTTACCCCCGCAGGAGTGGAAGCAGCATATGAGCCAGTCTTGGGCATCGGACACCTCATGGTATCGCGTAATGAGAACATCTTGATCTTTTCATCGTAGTCCTGACGCTTCGTATCATCGCTCAACAGTTCGTAAGCCTGCTGCACCTTCTGGAACTCATCCGCTTTCTGCGCCTTCAGCGTCGGATCCTGCACCTTATCCGGGTGACATTTGAGGACTAACTTCCTATGCGCGCTTCGAATCTCGGCAAGTGTCGCTTCCTTCGCAACGCCGAGCGCCTTGTAAGGGTCTGGAGGGAGAGGCAAAGCCATCGTTTAAGTCGTAGATGCTCGTAATCGGGCACTCTGTATATCGCTATTGCATCGCTGGAAAGAACGGACCGTCTATAAAATGAGCGAGGAGAAAGGAAAGAGAGTAGCGATGCGGGGCGATTATGTAGGGATATCGTGGATGAGGTGGAAGAAGAAAAGAAGGCGGAAGAGGTCGAAGGTTGAGAGATAGGACTATTAGAGTAGTAGTTGGTTGCTTCTGTTGCTTCTTGTCCCTGATCGACGGAGAGGGCGACGGGACGTGCTTGGTAAGCAGCCGAGACCAATTGAAATGGAGATTTACGAGTATTAGCCAGGAATGAGAGAGTTGGTCTTCGCAAGCTGTGTCGATGACCAATCTCTGTATAAGAAATATGTAGAGAGGCCTTGTGTCGTCGTCGAGGATCGGTAATGCTGTGTATATGTGTGTGTATATGTGTATGGCAGTGAATGGGCGGTATGAGAAGGGAATGGACCACCAGCGAACAAGGTCGAAGTGAGGCACTGCAAAGGGGCGAGCTAGACAAGAGTCTGAACAGCCGGATAGACGAAGAGGAGAAAGAAGAGGCAATCCAATGGTATGAAGGGTAAAAGATGCAGATCAGGAGAGACAGAGTCTTGCTTGTTTGTTTATTGTTATTGTTGTCGTCGTTGTCGTCGTCGTCGGCGTTGTCCTCGATGGCCTGAGAAGGGTCTCCGCAAGTCTATACGGTCGTTCCAGAGTTGGCCCCTCCCGCGCACATATGTCCCCAGAACGTGGCGGTGAGGTAGTCGTCTATGTATGTATGTACCTGTGTCTGCACTGACACCCAACTGATCTAAGAACACCAAATACCACGAATAATAGCGGATACGTCGATTCGAGTGCAGCTGGAGTATCCAATCGACTAAGCCTACTTCGCCCGATGCCTGACCAGAACGCCCTCGACAGCCGTGGTATAAGGTAATTGCGTGTCGACGAAGGGGCGAGAGTGCCTTGGTGGAGTGGGAAGCTGGGAAGCTGGGAGCCGGCCTCAGTTCCTCTAAGAGAGAGAGAGAGATATCTCCAGGGCGGAAGAGGCGTTGGCGCGCTGCCAGAGACAAAAGAGTTAGATGGAGAATCAGGAACGAGAGGGCTCGCGAGCTGATGATATACCAGCCTCACTTTCCTCGTATGACGAGGCTGCGCAAGATGCATCTTACTACAGACTGTACCGTACTGCTGATGCTATTTACATCTGCTGAAGTCGTCACACAATATCACAGATTCACAGTAATATGGTCCATCATCCTACCCTCCCTCACTGGCGCCGTCGATTCCTTTTCCAACTGCGAGAAGGAGGGGAGGAGGACATGGAGGGACGAGATGGAAGGACGGGGTGGAGGGGAGAGGAGAGGAGAGGAGGGGTAGCAGTCTTCCAGATGAAGAGCGTTCAATCACCATGCAGGAACGTCATGATAGGCACAAGCTGCTCAGTACCACTCTGTAGCAGCCCGTAGTCTGTCCTGGGCATCCTGGGCATCCTGGGCATCCTGGGCATCATGGGCATCACATTCTGCCATCGCTCGCCATATGCAGGAGACAGCCGTTCCGGATAGTTGACCACATCCGTCCAGTCCAACCCGTGGACCTAGGTGACCTGACCCTACCCTCGATCTGTCTCCACTGCAAGAGTATTCGATCCACCATCAGATCAGGAGGACGCGCGCATTGTATGCGTAGGCTGGGGGTGGAGCCTTCCATATCTCTCAAGGTATGTACATTGCGTACTCTATGCATGTATCAGCGCAGCAGTAGTGCATACATCTCAGGATGCATTTACGCCTGAGGCATGAGACATGGCATGAGGCATGGCATGAGGCATATCAACGGTCCCCTAGCCGTCCCGTACCGTGCAAGTTAGATACTCCGTTTGTACCTTGAACACACCACATAGCCTCAATCATATCCGTGGGCCAGAGGGTGAAAGGCACATCCATACAAACTGAGACAGCTCTCATCTCCTCCCTCTATGCCATGACCGTCTTGCCAATTATTTGACGGTTTGGTTTGTCCCATGCCCGTTACGCGCCAGCGTTTCAAACGGTCTTTCCCCGCATGGCCAATCGATGGCGGGGCTACAGTCCTCACAATCACATCCATCTGATAGAATGCATTTGAGACGATACCTAGGTACGTACCTAGATACTTATGTACCTCCGTCTCTCGGCTGTGATCAAAGAGAGGGGCATAGTGGACTGCGTCCGCAGGGGTTGACGGCGACTAGAAACACCAAGAACACGCGGGGGGCTGCGAGGTCTGTGGCCATTGTATCCAATCGTAGGTCGAGAAAGGCGAGAGGTGACTTCGTGACTTGCTCGTAGATCTGAGTGTCGTCCAAGTAGCCTTTAGCGTATACGACCACAGCTGACGTCCTTCGAGGGGCACAGTAGTAGTAGTAGTAGTAGTGGCCAGAAAGAGACAGCTGTACTGCGAGGTATACGACGGATACGGCATCCACGACTCAATCTGGCTGTGGCGGTACCTCTGCAGCACAGAATACCTTCCTCTTGTTGCTTGAACAGCTGGTACGAGTAGCGGTGGCTTGCTGCTTGCTGCTTCCAGCAGTTGATCGATCCGATCTTCACCTGATCAGCGGGGCAGCATGGCGCTGAAACGCGACGCAATATGGAGCCATAGAGATGGAACGAGTGGTCATTCAGAAGCTCGCCTCCGGTCCACATCACATACACGTCTCTGGTCTATCCAATGGGATTTTGCCAACGACCTCATGCAAAGCATCGCTCTGCCGACGCCCGGTATAGGAGAGAGATATCGAGACAGAACCTCATGCGTCCTCGATATCACAACTCACTTCGCTCAGCCTCTTCAACATGCTATGTATAGAGAATTCGACGGCCAGTCAATATCACCGCCTCGTCGCCGTCTCAAGCGCCCATGGCGAGGCATACCGACGTTATTGCAGCCGCCTTCCCCAGACTCTCGGCTTCTGCCCAGACCTCATCTGACCAATCAGCGACGATGTTTCGAAACAGCCTCGAGGCAGAAACATTTTGTCCCTGTAATGGAGATGTGATAGTGTGACTAGATAAACGATTTGACAGAGAAATCGAACGGCCTCGTTCTCCGTCGATTCTGTCTCTGTCGATTTTGAGTGTACCAGGAATTCAGACACAAGGCTCGAGATCAGCACAGGATACTGGCCAATATCACCTGGATTCATCCAGACTTCCTGTGGGGCAATCAGTTGAAGGAACAAATGTAACTTGTAAGCAGGGTAGAAGCAGGCGACCAACTGGGTAGCAGTAGTCCGAACTCATAGACAGGTACAGATAATGGTTCCTGGGGTTCAATTGCCAAGGAGGAGCTGCTCAAAGACCAATCTCATGTCATTGTCCCTCTCCTGCCAATATCACACCGTTGGTTCCTCTCAAGTTCCTCTCAAGTTGCCCGGCGGACCTGAACTAAGTTCTTTCATTCCATATTGTTATCTCTTATTGTCCAGATGCTGGATCTGCACCAGCTCTGTCGCGAACTTATCGCTATACTTGTGGCTGGAATTTGAGAATTGTACTATCTCACATCACGATTGCCTGTAGTTGGATTCTGTCAATAAATGGAGATAGGCACGGAAAAGGCATGCCTTGTATAAGAGTAGACACAAGCCCAAGTCATGATCTGATGTCTTCTATTTTCCCTGGCTGTCGCTTGAAATGGTGAGTAGGGCACAGAGGAGTGGTTTTATACAACGCGTAGTTTCAGATACGTTAAAGTGAAGTTGAAAGGAGGTCTAACTACAATGGTAGCTAAATTTTAGGGAAGCATCATCACAAAACCCGCGATGCATGAAGCAAAGTATGGTGTCTTAGCTTCGTATTTTTCTGTCTATGCCCTCCATCAGTTCCATAGATCAACATCACCGGTGCTATCATCATCAATTAGCACCCATGGATGCGTTCTAACTTTGCCATTTTGATTGATTCATGACGTGCTTGCTTGCTTGATAATGCTACCATTCCCGCTCGACCCACATACCCACATTGCCTTAACATACCCATACATGCCACTCCCGCATCCCTCTACCTCTATACGTCTATCTACCTCGACTCCGACCAATCAACCTGATCTGTTATACTCCCCAGACTTGCAGTCGTATACGAGATCTTAAGACGTAACCGCAGCGGCTATGACACCAGTTAGCACCGCTCGCACTTCCAGCATGGAAAATGGATAACTTACCCCTTTACTCCCACTGACCCTCATACTCTGCAAGCCCTCCTGACCAGGTCCAAGCTCACTCTGACTGATAGCATTCAGTTGCAGCTTCTGCGTTTTCGGCACCGCCGCCTGCAATCCCACATTACTCTTCCCCTCGCTGAAGCTCGTATTACTAAATCGTGCCGTCACCAGCACCACTCCCTCCGCATTCCGCTGCACCTGTAGCGTAACATTAAGATCGTTCTTATTATAGCACGGAAGCGCGCCTGCAGGGGGTGGTGTTGGTGCCACTGGAGTGGCCGACTGGCTGGAGAACAGGTCAGCAGCAGGTGATGCTTGTGCTGGTGCAGGCGCTGGAGGCTGGCCGCCGGAGGGACCGAAGAGGTTCATAATGTCGTTCACGTTGTTTTGAGGCCTTGAGGAAGGTGGGGCAGGAGAAGATATGTTAGTTCCGCCGAGGATGTCTGCGAGGAGGTCGGTATTATTCTGGCCACTGATGGTGGCGCTGAGGTCGACGGCGGGTTGGGCGTTTTCGTCGCCCATCAGGTCGAAGAGAAGATCTTCTTCCGCGGTCTTCTTCGCGGATACAGATTTGCGGTTGGCAGCGCCGACCTTCTTTGGTTTCTTGGCCGCTTCGCCTAGGACTCGTGATTCTTCCTTGATTTGTGGTGGTGGCATCTTCTCTAGGACACCGCGGCGGATAGAGTCGTACCCGAATAGATTGCCATATTCAACTGCACGCTGTTGGACTTCAACATCCAAACTTCTCGAGTTGCTCGCCAAAATCTTGCGTATTCTTTCGATTTGAGCCGGATCCGCGAATCTGGTGGTGAGCTTCATCAACGCGGTGATGATGTATTCGTTGGCTGATTGCGTTGCATAGCTGCTGTTGAGAATTGTTGAGAAGAGATCAACGACTTCGTTTTCCTTGACTTCTTGAACGAGTTCAACCTCCTCGTAGTTTCCGCCCTTCAGGAGGAGGTCCCCAAATTCACCGATACACCATGCGCCTCCCAAAGTCAAGGCTTCCTGTGTGATGTCTTTTCTCAAGGCTGCGTACAGCTTTTGAACCACGTATTGCTGCAGGTCGGGAGTTGTCGCGACAAGTCGGATGAATGATGAGAGAATCTGCTCCTTGACGTAATTTCCAGCAAGGGAGAGAACTCTCAGCATCGTATCCACGTGCCACCTCTTTGAAGGGGAAAATCTGTCTGCTGCAATACCAATCTGACTGGTCATGATTGGCTTGAACTCGTTGTCTGCAACTTCCAAGAACGCCAGCAACTCTCTAATCAGAACTCTGACATTGCTTTCGTTGATAAGCGTGAAACTCAAGTCGAGAGCACGCCGTCTGATACTGATATCAGGATCCCGCAAGCACTCTAGAATCGTATTCCGATGCCTTTGCACTGCATTTGGCTCAATCGCCACAACCTTGATCAGAGTGTTCAATGCCACATAGCGGATATTGTTGTCTCTGTTGGCCAAGAACTTCCCCAGGATATTGACACCAAGGACACGCAGACCTGAATCTGCCTCGATGTCGAGAATTGTCAAGACTGCTTCGTAAAGAATTGAATTTCCCACATTCTTCGACGAGTCGGTATTTGTAGCCACCTGTGCCAGAATATCGTTGATCTGCTCGCTTGTTTGCGGATCTCCACGTCCAAGAACTCTCAGCAGGCGCAGAATCTTAACTTGCAAGAAAGGATCCGTGATACCAGTGACATCGTGTTCCGGTGCATAACCAGAACTGGCCAGTCCCTTCAATGTCCGTACAAGCTGAGCAGTTAACGGCCTGAACTTCTCAACGATGCCTTCCTCACCGCCCTCGGCCTCATCCGCTTCGCAAAGGCTGGTTACTAATGTCAAGCCGCACAGCAGAACGCCATGGTTTCGGTCCGACAGAAGATTGGCAGCTTTTTCAACAAAATGCTCATGAAGGTCTGGCACTTTGCGACATATCCGCATTGCACATAACGCTGCCTTCCTTCGAATGTATGGGTTTGCTGTTGATATAAGATTCTCGATTTCAGGGAATAAGTCTCTCGACATTTCGACAGACGCAATATTTCCCAGCGTGCAGAGTGCCAAACCAACAACATATTGGTTTGAGTGGTTCAAGTCGTTCTTCAAAGAGTTCGTGACCAAAGTCAGAACTTCCTGGTTCTCATCCAGCAGTAACATGGTCCCCAGATATCCCAATCTCTTATCAGCAAACCGGGGGGATGCCAGCAGCTTGAGACATTCTATCTGTCCGAAATGTGTCCGCTCGCCGAGTGTGAAGAGATATAGTAATTTGGCTACATTGTTCCTCCTAAAGGGCGATTCGGGTCAGCTCATGATTCGTATTGCTGCATTCGATCAATGACGAACCGAACATTGTGATCACCGCTCTCCTCCCTGAAGCTTGCTCGGATCGCTGCACTCTCCTTCTGCACGACAGCCCGCTCATCAGCGATGGTTTTCGATGCGCGAACATTGCGGATGAATTGCTTCACTGTGGTCTTGTCAGCATGAGCCGCATCGTCGAGGGGCATTTCGTTGCCTACAAGAACTCATTCTGGCTTCGGAGACCCCGATCTGGGGCGTAGAGCAGGTCTCCTGTAGCAAGCCAAAATTGAAGTCGTCGATGCTAAGATGTTTAAGCTATCATCGAAAAAACAGCAGTCGATTGTAGGTAGGAAGGTAGGAAGGTAGGAAGAGCTGTTCGCGGTCATAAAGGAAGCAACACCTTTCACTCGGTGATGCGACTCCAATGAACATTGGGGTTGCTCACTAAATCCAGGAACCAATCATCGAGAGCTGTGGCTGGAGAGCTGTGGCTGACAAATCTATTGACTGCGCCACACACATGTCGCCGAGTGGTCTATGATGTCGTAGTAACATTTCGCCACGATCTGGCTCGCATTGCCTATCTACCTACATACGTACATACATACATACATACATACATGCATACATATTCAACGTCCAAATTCCAACGTTCACCACTTCTTCTAGTATAATTCTCGGGACACTTCTTACATGTATATATTGATTCTACAGCCACAAGCTTTGCATGGCACTTCACTGTGATCAGCTTTAAATCCGTCGATGGAACATAAATAGCTTCACAAGCATCCGCTGGAACTCTCTCCGTGTTGAGATGCAGCGGCTCAGATGAGCTTCTCATGTTGCTATAGCTAGGGAGGATATACAGCTTGAACTGGGCTATTCTCTCACATAAACAGGATGTCTGGGTCTACCAGTGCACATATCAATGACGACAATGATCATATTCTGCGACCTCGAGCTGTCAAGCCGAGCAATCCTCAGGTGTTGAGGACGAAAAGTTCAGAGGGGTTAGCCGGGGAACGTGCGGAAACAGGGACAAGCTCTGCTCAGACGAGGTAAATGATCTATCCTAGGATTCTAGCCCTTCTAACAACTTGCAGTGGACGTTCGACGCCAGTACCCGCAGATGCTCCTCCATCTGTCAAGGTCGTTTCGACCACGCGCAAACAGCTGCGAGCGGAGAGTAGGAGGCGGCTCTTCCCCACCATAGAATATGCCTCACGGGTATCACATTTCGATCGTGATAGCGAATATCGAGATTTTCAAGGATTCTTCGTCCTCTTCTGGATTGGTTTGGCTATCATGGCTATAACAACGATGTTGCGGAATACGAAGGATACGGGACATCCCTTCAGATACGAAATTTGGCAGCTGTTCACAGTGAATACTTGGGAATTGGCTATTGCGGACTTCCTGATGGTTGCGACTACAAGCATCTCGTTACCGCTGCAAAAGTTATTCCGACGCACCAACATATTTCGATGGAAGAATACTGGAGTGATCATTCAGAGCTTATACCAGGCATTCTGGTTCTCAATATGGGTAGCAGTGCCCTTCCATTTCGAGTGGACATGGACGGCGCAAGTCTTCCTCGTGCTCCACACTCTCACACTATTAATGAAGATGCACTCGTATTCTTTTTACAACGGACACCTCAGCGAGGCCGAGAGACGTCTGAAAGCCCTTGACCAACCGAATACAACGTCTCAAGAGCCAGCATACCAATACCCAGACGCGGGCCATACTCCAGCATTAAATGGAAAACGCCTCTCAGAAGAGAAACAGGAAGAGGACAAATCGGAGCTGGCACACGTGCGAGAGGATCTTGCACTCGAACTCGTCTCTCCACTAGGCAACCAAACTTACCCAAAGAACCTCACCTGGCGCAACTACATTGACTTCATCTTCTGCCCCACTCTCTGCTATGAGCTCGAATACCCGCGCACGTCTCACATCCGCTGGGACCAGCTCGCCTACAAGGTTCTCGCCGTCTTCGGCGTCATCTTCCTCCTGACCATCACTTCGGAGGAGTTCATCCTTCCCGTACTCCAAGTCTCAGCGATACGCATCCAAACCGCCTCCTCCGCATCAGACACAATGCTGGTCCTCGCCGAAAGCATTTCGATGTTGCTGTTCCCGTTTATGATCACCTTCCTCCTCGTCTTCCTCGTCATCTTTGAGTATGTCCTGGGGGCCTTCGCCGAGATGACATGCTTCGCCGACCGCCACTTTTACAGCGATTGGTGGAACAGCACGGACTGGCTTGAGTTCAGTCGCGAGTGGAATATCCCCGTCCACCACTTCTTCCGGCGACATGTGTATAGCGCTTCGCGTCCACATATCGGCCGGCCCATGGCGACGCTCATCACATTCCTGATCTCTGCGATCGGACATGAGATTGTGATGGCATGCATCACAAAGAAGATCCGCGGCTACGGGTTCCTCGCGCAGATGAGCCAGCTCCCAATCGTGATGATCCAGCGGACGAGGTGGGTAAGGGGGAAGAGGGTGTTGAATAACGCGGCGTTTTGGTGTAGCATGATACTGGGACTGAGCATGATTTGCTCACTGTATGTGCTGGTGTAGATAATAGGGTGGCTGAAAGAAGGTAAAGATACCCCTCATATGGATATATTATAGATATGGCTGGCAATTTCAGGATAATATTATAGGCTCTATGCAGTCATAATATGTTTCATGTTCGATAGCGATAGAGCAGAGTTACAGAACAGAGACGCGAATATAAAATTTCTGCGTCTGCTACGCTAGATAAAACGTATCGAAAATAACCTGCATTAGTGAAGCACAGAAATAGTGACCTTTGATATCAGTATAATATGGTTCTTTATTTCCTGAGGGAATACCGTTTCTAGCATAGGATATATGCTTACAATTCTTAAGATCACATAGTTCATAAAGGTCTGCCTCATGAACTACCAAGTTACATGGATGATCTTGCAAGAAATTTTCCAGCAAAGAAGGCATGGGTAAGTCAGCAAACAGGACATGGTTATGTGTATGGCACAGTATCACTCTTCGACGAGAAACCAATGAATGAGGACAAGGTTGGGCATAACAATGAGAGGAACGACAGCAAGAGTAGAGAAGACAGCAATTGGCTATTTGGATTTGCGACCCCTGAATCTTGATATTCCAGATCAGCCTGGCAAGTTGCGGGTTTTAGTTGAGAGAACATGTAAATGCTAGGTTGCAGCGTCTGATGTATCAATGCTCACGTCTGTATTGTCTTTATACCCCATTTACCTCGTAGAGCTCTCAGTTTCCACGAAAAGTAAACGACTTGTAAATGTGTAAGATGTTACATGTTGTACAAATACAGTATAGATACAATATTCCTACATATCCATCCAACTTTCCAATGTCCTACCATTCTAATCTCCTGAAAACACCCAAGAATCCGCCTCCCACAACTCTTGTGCCCACCTTGGGGCGACATACCATATTCCAGCCCTCCTCTTCCGCCTTCGGCGCCTCAACTTCCACGTCCTCCTTTGCCGTCTCTACAACCTCTGCAACTGTTTCAGGACTCTCAGTCTCTGTAACTGTGGCAGTGCTCTCAGTCTCAGACACTTCAGTCTCTCCCTGCGTTCCCTTCTCCTCTTCCTTCCTAACAACGGCCCTCGCCCTCATCGCCCGGACATCCCACTGCCGTCCCCCCACACCAGCACCCTGTCCAATCTCGAGCGTAGTCTCCAAGATAAACGGGAGATGATTATCCTTCACTGTCTGGACACATGAGATAATCTGCGTCAAGCTCGGACAGAAGACTATCATCAGCCCATTGGGTTTCAATGCTTTCCCAACAACATCCAAGACCCTGTGTACATCTGGGAGATCCAGTATGGCATGCTCAAGGAAGGGCTCCGGTTCCCCCCCCTCCTCCTGTCCCTGCGCCTCCAGCCGCGCCTCCAAATACCCTGGAATGGTGCCGACGTGAAAATCGATACAGTGCGCATAGATGCCCTGACGAAACGTCCTCACCACGCCCTGCGCATGTTTGCTATGCGTCGCATTGATATCCAGGCTCTGCACGACCGCTCTCCGCGTCTTCCTGTACTCCTGATAAGCGTCTTGCTGGGCCTCGAAATCAGGAGACTCTGCGCTTGGGAGGGACGGGGGCGCGGGATTGAAGCCGGTGATCGCGCGGGCGAGGTGCAGCGTCAGCGCGCCGTGGCCGGTGCCTGCCTCGAAGATCTCGAGCGGCTGGGAGAGGTCGTCGGTGTCGCGGGGTGGGGAGGGATGGATGTCCAACAATGAAACGATCAGGTTCGCGTCCGCTGGGTATACCTACTGGTGCTGATCAGCATTGGCCTTCACATTGAATCCAGTCCCAATAGAAACAGGCCTGTCAGGATATTGGGATATTCACCGGCGTAACGATCCTGGGAGTCAAAGTGACATACTCCCCTAATGTTGGCTGGAAGAGGCGGTACTCGCCTTTCTTTGCTTTGTCCTTGACGATGCCGCGGATAGGGCGCCCGATGATGGAGGAATGGGGAATGCTGCCGCGGGAGACGTTGATGGCGGAGGCAGGATTGAGAGGGCGCGAGAGGATGGGAGTGGCGGTAGAATCGGATTTCTTTTGGAGGAGGACTATGTCGTTCTCTGAGTGCGAAAGTTAGTATGTGCGATGAAGATTGGTGGAAGGAGACAAGAACCAGAGCGGGATTGGAAAATAGGAGAGGAAACAGGAAAGGGAAGGCAAACCTTTGAAGACATAGGGACTATATGATCGGAAGAAGCATGATGGGCATGATCTACGCGCAGCGCGATATGTTCTGATGCTCTGGCGTGGGACCGCGGTGGACATTTTGCTTGATAGAGACATGAAATATAAATGTTTCGCGACAACGTTGAAGGAATTATCTCGAATAGCGGAATTGCGGAATGGAGCCGAGGATACATACCAAGCCATCAAGGTATCATTTATATGATCACCATCACCATCACCATGATTACAGATTTCTTAATTACCAGCAGTTCCATTGAATTGAAATATAAATGCCATTCATTATCCAAGCTGTGTATGAATCAACGCTTATAGCCAGGTATCTACATAGATTATACGCCCTTTGTCAGTGGGCACCAGAGCCACACATTGTCAACGCCAGTGCCTTAATCAAGCTTTCGAATTCGCAGCATGAGTCGAAACCTAGCTCTCGCTATTTATGACAAACGCCATGGACCGAGATTTCCAGATGAAGACCTGCCTACGAAGCAAAGGACTCATCTTATGTAAGTCTGTAAGATAAGACTGTTGGATGTATCATGAGATAGCTAGGTTCCTAGAGCAGGAAGTCTCGCCGTCGATTAGAAAGCAGACTCTTCAATGAAAGTAAAATATCGTTCAGCAATAAGCAACAAAGAAAAAGGGGTATACTACAACTTCGCCACCGCCTTATCCTCCTTCTCTGTCCCCAGCAACCCATGTACTTCCACCGCAGTCGCCTCACTCGCTGGCTCCGACGTCGGGACAAGGGGCACCTCAGAATCCGGTACTGTCTCCTCCGGAGGCCCCCCCGCCCTCGCCAAAATCCAATCGCCGACATCCTTCGCAAAAACGTCGCGGTTGTCCGGAAGATCCGCATGCAACTGATGGCTCCATCCCTCATATGTCTTGAACTCAGCATCCGGAACATCCTTCGTATTCTTCTCGAACCACGTCTTGCTTGCCTCGTAACTCGTGCCCGCGTCCGCGGTACCCTGCGCGAGCCATAAGCTCTTCACGCCGGGGTTGAGCTTCCGTTTCCCACTCGACAGATCCGCCGCGCGGTCGAGGAGCCCAGCCATCCCCTGTAATGTGCCCGTCGATACCAGCAATGGATCATTTTCAAGAGACGCAACGACTTCCGGGTCTCTCGTGAGCTCAGTAGCAGGTATCTTATGCTTGAGTTGGAATTTCGGGAGCACATGTCCCGCGACCCGACCAGCGAAGATTTTGAGGGCGGACGGCTCTTGACTCGGCACCAAGGCTATATGTGGGCTCTCAAGTAGCCAGCCGCGGATTTTGGGCATTAGGCCTTCGGCCTCGGAGCTGGTTGCTAAGGTCAATATTTCTGCGCCGCCCATGGAGTGGCCCATGAGGAAGACGGGTGCGGCAGCGGCATCGTTCTCGATTTTCATGTCGCTGAGCTCGCTCTTGACGACGTGGACGATGTCGGAGATGACTAGTGAGGTAGGGCCAGTAAGACCACGCTCAGAGGGCGTGCGAGCAGAGCGTCCCCAGCCCCGTTGATCCCATGATGTGACGGCGATGCCGCGAGAGGCGAGCGTCGGAAAGAGGGAGTAGTATCTATTGCAGTGGTCGTCGTAGCCGTGGACGAAGACGAGCTTGGCGACGGGCGGAGAGTGGAGAGGACGCCATTTCTTCATGTAAACGGGGTAACCGTCAGGAAAGGTGTGGGTTAATTCTTCGATTGTTACAGCTTGCTCTGCCATCGTGAAGAGGTCCTGGTTTACGGTAGGATAACTGGCGGGATATATCAGCTCTGAAGTATGGAGAAGAAATGCGATATGCCTGCGATTCTGATAGCAGGGAATCGGCGTACATACCTTTATGCAACCGTTGAGCTGGATCACGCGAATGCTTGCTTCGTCCTTGCTTCCTCAAGTTTAATCTCTTTGCGTAAAGAATCGTGTTCTTGCTCCGTGAATCCGTCGCCGAGGTCCAAGAAGAAAATTCAATCGAAAAAGGCTCTGAAATGGAGATGTCTGAATCTCCAAGAGAGTCAGATGGGTGTAAGGCCCCGCATCCTCGCCAAGAGCCGGTGTCACATGTGCCGGAAGATCGATGCTATTTGTGGTTAGAGCGGTTTCGTAAACAAGTCCGCGAAGATTATGTAAGAAGCTTAATAAGGAGTAATCCCGATTGAGCTGCGGCTCTGGCTTCTGGATCTGTAAAGGAGATGCTTCTATCATATCAGGTTGGGATCATGAATATATTCTCTATATGTCGTTATGGTACTTTATACAATGGATGGATGATTTACACAGGCCTCCAGGAAACAGTGCCTTCATCTGACTGATTCTGGTTCCAGTTGTCCTCTGCCTCCAATTCCGAATCATCATCACCGTGATGCTTATCTGATGCATCCTCCGTCTCCTGCTCCTCCGCATCTTCAAATGGTGCCAGATATCCCTGCAGCTTCCACAACATCAACTGCACCTTCAGCGCCTTCGGCTTATTTTTCAGCACGGTAAACTCTGTACGAGCAATGGATGGGATCTGTGCTCTCAGATTATCGATTTCTTCCTGACCAAGAAGTTTGACAAGGTTGTGGAGCGGACGCTTTTCGGTCCAAAAGGGCGGATTGGACACTGTTGCGAAGAAGCCAGGACCATCGGCGTCAATGGCAGCTGGATTGGTATTTTGACGCGTCTTTGTCTCTTCATTCCCCTTCTCCAAAGGCTTTTGCTCGTTCCCCTCAGAATCCGATACGCTCGGTCCAGCCGCCTGCGGACTACCCACCCACAGTATAGCACCCATCTGCTTTATTTTAACCACAGTATTCCAATCATTGGCGTACGCCAAGTGCCCCCGTTCCCTCTTAAATATATTCACTAACTCCTCCACAATCCTCTTCCTCAAGAGCTTCAGCACAAAATCCTGCATGTCGCTTCGCCATCTAATCTGATTCATCTCGATTTCTTTCTCGTGTTTCAGATTCCGATGCACAAGAGCCGTCCATTGGCCCGCGAACCCGCTTTGCCCCGTGACGAACCCCTCTAGCAAGTCTTTCCGGGCTAAAACGTACTGGCGCGGGTTCAACCTGATCCGCTTGTTCGTCTCGCCTTCGGAGAGCTGACTGCGCGGCACGGGACTGCTGAGGTCGCGGGGCAGGTACCAAGGTTCGCCGCTGGTGGGGTGGACGAGAAGCTCGAAGGATTGCAGCAAGGCGCGGGGCAGCTGGGCGCGGGTTAGGCCGCACATGCGGACGGGCGAGGCGAGGATGCGGGCATAGGGGTTTCTGCTCAGTTTTTGTTGGAAGGGGGTTGGGGTGTCTGATGGCCGTTGTTTGGGTTCGTGGAGTGTAGACCAGAAGATGTTTGACGGTGCCATCAGAGGTGAGAGAGGAAGAAGAGCGCGTTGGCGGGGTGTGGGAAAGGAGATGGATGGAAAGGCTTTGACGGAGGAGCTATGTGGTGTTGCGCCTGTTGATGGTTCTGGCGAGTGTGTTTCTGTTGGAGGAGGTTCGCAGGAGGGCCTAGGTGGCGTTGCATCCGTAGATGGATCTGGCGAATGTGTTCCTATCTTCTCTTCTGCTTGGGAAGCTTCGGACGAGGGTATAGGTGGAGTCGAGTCTGTAGCCGTATCTGGCGTGGCCGGTTTTTCCATCTCCTCAATCTCCTCTATTTTCAGAATTTTGATATAATAACTCCCCTTCTTCCTCCGTAGATTTTCTCGACGCTGGTGGTCCAGAGAGGCCTTGCCCTCGTCTTCCGACACCTTGATCGATTTTTCTATCTCCACAATCTCTTCTTTGGTCGGAATTTCGGCATGATAACCCTTCCTCTGTAGGTTTTCTCGACGCTGGCGCGTCAGGTAGGACTCGGCCTCTTCTTTGCTCATAAAAAACAAAATACGGAAACCATTTTGCGAGTTGGTCTTCAAAGGTGTGGCATTGGTCTTAGAAGCGCCGTCGACTTGTGGTTTCCAGATCGCTGACTTGGTGATGGCCGGCTGCATCGAGGGCTTCTTGCTACCTAAACGCCAGATGTTTTGGGGCGGCGCCTGGACTTTGGGTTTATTCTGGTCGATGTCGAAGACAGCGAAGGGATCCACGTTGCTGCTCCCCTCAGTACTGGATTTCACGCCTTGCCCATCCTGCTCTGGCGGCGCATGCCACATATCATTCAAATTTTGTCCATCATCGAAATCGTCTGGCCATTCCCCGAAATCTCCGGTCTTGCTCAGATCAGAACTATCGAAGCCATGATTCCCCAAGTACTCCGCCAGGAACGCATCGCTCTCGGCGTCTCTGGAGGCTTCGAGAGGCTGTAATTGTCGGATCTTCGCAGGAATGCGTCGTACAGCGCGACTTGGCCTTGCGACCAGGAACTTGCGCATCACATAGGTCTGTCGGGATACGCATCCACAAGGTGACGTTGGCGATGTTGAGGCGGGCATAAAATTTGGGGAAGCGAGTTGCGCGCGTATCGTCGGTTTGCGCCGCGTCTTCCTATCGCCGAATCTCCAGGTCAATCCACAGCAACACCGCCGAGCTCTTGAAGCTCGACACAAACAACTTCAACATGTTGCCATTACGAATAGCTCGTGCTACGGCGCGCAATGCCTTTCGCGCAGCTTCAAGATCATATTCGAGCAACTCCTCGTCCGCACATCAACCTCAGGCCTGGACGCCAGTGCCCTTCATCACCGAGACAATAGTGAGCAGCAGCCATTGAGACGAAGCTATGTACCTGACTGACAGCAACAGGGCGGAGGGTGGAGGACATGTAGGTGCCGAAGCTTCATTATACGACCCACCAGCTAATCCGCCTGTAGCCGACATCTTCTCCAAGCTCCTGCAAGAGCGCATCATCTGCCTGAATGGCGAAGTCAACGACACCCTCTCCGCCTCCATCGTCGCCCAGCTCCTCTTCCTCGAATCCGACGCCCCTTCGAAACCAATAACCCTATACATCAACTCGCCCGGCGGCTCCGTCACGGCCGGCCTGGCGATCTACGATACAATGACCTATATCCACTCGCCCGTCCACACTGTCTGCGTCGGGCAGGCCGCCTCAATGGGCTCCCTGCTACTCTGTGGCGGCGATAAGGGACACAGATATTGTCTGCCGCATTCGAGCATTATGATCCATCAGCCGAGTGGAGGGTATTTCGGACAAGCGTCAGATATTGCGATCCATGCGACGGAGATTCTGAGGGTTAGGCAGAGCCTGAATGAGATTTACCGGAGGCATTTGACGAGGAGGGGAGAGGATGGGGAGGTGGTGGAGACGGGGAAGGAGTGGACGTTGGACGATATTGAGTTGATGATGGAGAGGGATAAGTTTTTGAGTGCGGAGGAGGCGCGGACTTTGGGGATTGTGGATGAGATTTTGGATCGGAGGGCGAAGCCGGAGGTGGGGAAGATCATCTAAGGGATGAGTTGAATGGGATCATTGAAAAGAATGGAGATGCGGTATGATATCTGCGCTCTTCCGCGATACCGTTGCTGAGGAGATGCGGAGGAGAGTTGTATGATTACGTATGATAAATTATGAATGTTTTGGCTTGGGCTAGAGTATGGAGAGGGCGTTCGATGTCATCAGTCACTGGGACACAGAAGAGTGGCATTTTGGAATAAGATAATGGGAAACCAAATCCAAATGCATCTTCAACTTTGGGCAGCGTTTGAGCATGCCACTGCGGTCTTTTGAGATCTATTCCCTTTAAACTTCTCATCACTCAAATGCCACCTTCTCAGACGCAAAGCGTGAATCCAACAATAATTAATTTGCTTGTCGACTTTGTTCTTTTTGATCCTCCGACTTCCGTCAACACCATGATGGCTCCAGCCGCCATCGATACTACCTCGCAAGTCAACCTCCACATTCTCCACATCCCATCGTCCAGAGCGTGGCATTTACAAAATAGACTTCTGCCTCTGATTCGAGCTATATCCCATCGATGCCCTCTTTCGCTCTCTGCGTCCAATCCGTCTCCGCCTCCCATGTCCACCCATGCCGTCACCCCTCCCCGAACCAGCCACAGCGAGCCCACAGCCTCGGAACCACGAGATCCCGTGAGTCTGTCCTGAACAGCATCGAGCCCTTGCTAAGAGCTATTTGGAACCTTCATAAAGTCTTCATCGCCAGCATCGACCAGGTGAACTGGGGGTCAATCCGTTGATGGGGATGGTGGGGGGGATTGCTGAGAGGGAGGGGAGGGGGGTGGAGGTGAGGTTTGTTTGTTGCGTGAAGGGGGCGGGAGAGGTGTCGTT
>Ga0209512_1001557_pt1 | contig 27646 bp, 23 predicted proteins | sample frozenSSSSmetaG_FD_184142 | JGI IMG/M metagenome (GOLD analysis project Ga0209512, IMG submission 184142) | Glacier valley bacterial and archeal communities from Borup Fiord, Nunavut, Canada, to study Microbial Dark Matter (Phase II) -... | ecosystem: Environmental > Aquatic > Freshwater > Ice >...
ACCTGGATATATAATTAACACAGCAAGTATTTCTTTCGGACCATTATTTTCAGATCTTTCAATAGCGGCATCATCCATCCAGGAAATCTACATATACTATAAGAAAAAGAAATTCGCTCTATTAACAATACAACCCGGATTTCCTTCAGGTCCGGATGCCGATTATCTCGAATTTTTAATAAATGTAAATTTACCAGTAAATTATTATTATGATAAAAACAACTGGTCTTCTTTAGTTATAGACCTTTGCCATACAGAAGATGAGTTAATGAAAAACATGTCCAAAGGACATAAGAGTGATGTTAAAAAAGCTGCCAAACTAGGGCTTACAGTTACTGAAGATTTTACAGAAGATCAATTTGAGGAGTTTATAATCATCTTCACTAAAATGCACAAGGAAAGAAACCTGCCCGAACCCCCTGGAGGATGTGATGTTTTCTTAAATAAAATAAAAAATATCCTGGAAAAAACATCTTCAGGGAAATTTATCCTTGTTGTAAGTGCTGAACAAAAAATAATAGGGGGTGTAGCACTGGTTTACCAGGGGAAAACGGTAAGGTACTTTAAAGGCGCCTCAGATCCGGCAGTTCGAAGCCTTCCAGTTTTGCACTTAGCCATATGGGAAGGTATTAAGCACGCGTCATTGCAGGGATTTGAACAATTTGATCTTTGGGGGTACAATCACTATGCAAAAGAACCTGACCAGCTATTTTTTATAAATCGGTTTAAAAAGGGATTTGGCGGATCTTTCATTTTTTATCCCAAAAAAATGTATTTTATGATGAAACCCCTTCAGTATAAAATATATCACGGCGTGCGGCATATCTACAGAAGATTTTTAAAATCTTAACTTCAATAAAACTTTTACATGTGCGGATTCGCAGGAGTATTAAACAGTAAACAAGAAATAAAAAAGGAGGAGATAAGAAGCTATGCCCGGGCCGTGTCTTTCAGAGGCCCTGATAGCTGTGGCATTCGTATACTCAATAATGAGCTAAAAAATAGTGATTCAGGGAATCATGCCTTGTTCTTTAACCGTCTTGCTATTGTTGATCTTGATTCCAGATCTGATCAGCCGTTCGAAGATGAACGTTTCTTGTTGATCTTTAATGGTGAAATTTATAATTACCAGGAACTGAGACAGGGCCTCCAGCAAAGAGGCATTGTTTTTTATACTACCTCAGATACCGAAGTGCTGTTTCACTTGCTAAATGAAAAAGGAATAGCTGCGTTACCAGAATTAAATGGGATGTTTTCATTTTTCTGGCTGGATAAAACAAAAAGAGAATTTATCGTGGCGAGAGACCGTCTCGGCATAAAACCACTGTATTATTCTGTTACCGGCAAAACCTTCAGTTTCGGATCAGAGCTTCATTCCATTTTGAGGCTCACAAAACGATCCCATAAAATATCTCCTTCAGCGGTCCAAATGTATCTATGGATGCAATTTGTTCCTACACCATATACAATCGTCGAGGGAATACTCAAACTTCCGCCAGGTCATTATATTAAAGGAGATATGGAAAAAGTTTCAGAAGGGCTGAAGCCACAAGCTTATTGGGATGCTTATTCTTTTTTATCTTCCACTCAAACTAAAATTTCCCAGGATCTTGAAACCCTGTTAAAGGAAACATTGCAAAGACAGCTGCATGCAGATGTTCCTCTCGGTCTGTTTTTGAGTTCTGGCATTGATTCTTCCTTGCTGGCTGCCTTGGTAAACAAATATTTTGCACAAGATCAGGATGTAAATTTTTTCACTGTTTCATTTACCGAACAAACGCTTTCTAACGAAAGTCATGACGCAGAGGAATTCATAAAAGGTTTTAATAATCCACACCTTAAAACACATTTACTCGAAATAGATCCGGAATTCATGGAAAGCCATATCGTTAATCTCTACAATTATTTTGATGAACCCTTTGGTGATCCGGCTTCCTTACTAAACTGGGCCATATCTGCTAAAGCACGTAAATATGTTACTGTCGCACTTTCCGGAGATGGAGCAGACGAACTGTTCTGGGGTTACCCAAGATATAATAAATGGGAAGCAATAGGAAACTTTAACAGGTTTCCAGTTATTTCCCAATTATTAAACAATTTTTCAGAATTGGTTCCTTCATTTCCGGTACGCAATAAGTTGCAGCGATTATTTGGTAACGGCCCTGTTGAAAGACACTTCGATCTTTTCCTAATGCCGGCATTTCGCTCTTTATTGAAGCAACCCATTACCCATTTTCCCCTTTGGGCAACCGAAGGAATTAATAGCCTGATTAACAGGAAGGACCTTCCTGCAATATTAGACATCAAAACGTACCTGGCTGATGCAATGTTATACAAGGTCGACAAAGCAAGCATGGCCTCGAGCCTGGAGGTCCGCGTTCCTTACCTTGACAATAAAATATTGGAATATGCCCTGAATCTGCCATTTGATAAAAAATCAACCGCTAATTATAAAAACAAAGCCATTTTAAAAGACCTGCTTGTTAAATTGGCACCCCATTACAATGTCCATCAGCCAAAAAAAGGATTCAGTTTTCCATTAAAAAAATGGCTCAGGGAAAATTGGAAGGACATGGTACTCCAAACAGTGACTGCAGGAACGCTTTCAGATCTCGGACTCGATCCAAAACCTTTTCTTTCCGTTATAAATGATTTTTACTATAAAGGTGGCAAACAGGAAGTTGAAGTATGGTATTTGTTTAATTTGACACTCTGGAAACAGAATTTTGATAAAATGACAGCGCTGCTTTGATCATGAAAAAATATCTCGTCATAACTATAGATGTTGAACCTGACTGTTCGAAAAACTGGAAATATTCCAGCCCGTTAACATTTACTGGCATCAGTGATGGAATTAAAAAGAAATTGCAACCTCTTTTTAATAAATATGACATCGTACCGACTTATCTTATCAACAACGTTGTGCTGGAAGATGAAGAAAGTATAGATATCTTCCGATCATTAGATGGAAAATTTGAATTGGGAACGCATCTTCATCCTGAATTCATAGAACCCCATAAAGAATATTCAGACTATGCTGGGAAAAAAGGGATTGCGAATTGCTGCTATTATGATGCTGAAACTGAATTTTTAAAGATCAGAAATATTACACGTCTATTCGAAAGCAAATTTGGATTTTCCCCCACTTCCTTCCGGGCAGGAAGATTCAGTGCAGGAAACAATACTATTTCGAGCCTTCAAAAATTAAATTATAAAATAGATACCAGTGTAACGCCAAATATCAATTGGAACGACAAAACCAGGGAAAGACCCGTAGATTTCAGAAAAGCGCCCGAACAACCCTACTGGCTGAGTATCGACATTGATGCGCCATCAATGTCGAAAGGTGGGATCCTGGAAGTACCCGTGAGCATTGTATCTAAAAAAATATCTTTGATCAGCTACTTTAAACAGGCGCTGATTAAAAAGCGGCTACCTTTAAAACGAACTAAAGCGGTATGGTTACGACCAGTCTTTTCTGGTATGGATGATTTTAAAATGATCATTAGTATAAGTAAAAATAATAATAAGGATAAAAATGTCCTGGTATACAATATGATGTTTCATAACGTTGAAGTAATGCCAGGATGTAGCCCTTATTCCCTGACAGAAGAAGATTGTAAGGCCTATATGGATCTGCTCGAAAGTTTTTTTATATACATCACTACAAATAATATCGATAGCATAGCGCTATCGGGTCTATATGAAATCTTCCAGTGAAAACTCACCAAGAATTTTGATGCTGCTATACAGCATGCCTCCCATGCCAATGGGTGGCGCTGAAATGCAGGGAATCAAATTGATCACTTATTTAAATAAGATCGATGTTATTACAAAAGTAATCACCTGGGGGAAATTGTGGCACAGCAGAAATGGCATTTATAAAGGAATACCCTTTACCAGGATCAGATCCATACTGAATGTGATAACTGATCTCCCATCTTTATATAAAAGCACTAAAGCACTATCAGACGGGCCAGTAAAAATATTATTCGATGATACAAAAGAAATAAACAACCGGGTGACAGGAAAGGTAGGTCTGGCAATGATAATAAGATACCGGCTTTTTTATTTTAATTGCCTGGTATATTTATGGTTTAGAAGAAAAGAATTTGACATAATTCACGTACATATGATGGAGTGGCCGGCAATTGTGGGCGTCTGGCTGGGTAAGCGGCTTAATAAACCTGTAGTGATCAAAGATTCTACTATGAACGGGATATTTAATATCCTGCGTTATCCTAACGGAAAAGGAAAACAACAGGAAATTACCGCCTATGCACACTGCATAGCCATGACACAGGAAATCAAAAGAAATTATCTGCAAGCAGGCATTCCGCCTAAAAATATAACGGTTATACCTAATGGTATAGAAACCACCTCACTGACACAAAAAAACAAATCCTGGCAACAGAAAATTATTTTTGTTGGTAACCTTACACAGCAGCCGGCTAAGGGTGTGGATATCCTGCTCCTGGCATGGAAAAGAATTATAATAAAATTTCCCTTGGCTACACTGAGAATCGTTGGTGAAGGAAATCTGGTAGCCTACCGCTCTTTCGCCAAAGAGAATGGAATAGAAAGTTCTGTGGAATTTATGGGAAAGCAGAAGGAAATAAAAAAGTTTATGCTGGAAGCAGATATATTTGTATTGCCCTCCAGGCGGGAAGGAATGTCGAACGCACTGATGGAGGCTATGATGTGTGGAATGCCGGTTGTGGCAACGGATGTATCAGGGAGCCGGGACCTTGTGGAACATAAAATATCCGGACTACTGATACCTCCGGCAGACGTGGCGCAACTGGCTGAAGCGCTAATTTATATGTTGGAAAATCCAGAACAGGCGATATTTATGGGTAGAAAAGGGTATGAAAGTGTAAAGGAAAAGTGCGACATAAATAATGTGGTTAAGCAATACGCAGAATTGTATAACAAAATATTGCAAAAGTATTGATGAAGAAAAATATATTATTACTGATCAATCAGCTACATGGTGGCGGTGCGCAGAAGGTAATCGCTAACCTGAGTATTAACCTGGGCAAAAAATATAATGTAGTATTGGTAATATATAATGATCTGGAAAAAGTTGTCTTTCCTTTCGGAGGCGAATTGATAAAAATAGACCTTCCCTACTCTGCGGACACACATCATAATAATATATTCAAAAGAGTTTACCGATCATTGACGTTAATCAGAAAATTAAAGAAAATAAAGAAAAAAAGAAAACCTGACGTGGCAATCAGTTTTATGGAAGCCTCTAATATTGTAAATATACTTTCATCAAGGAACGAAAGAATTATTTTAAGCGTAAGAAGCTTTCTAAGTAATGAGTTCAAAGATCATCAACGATTAAAGATATTTAAAATATTTATCAGACTGCTCTACAACAGATCTGCACACATCATTGTGCCTGCAGATCTGGTTAAAATTGATCTGGTTAAAAATTTTGGCCTTCAGGAAGAAAAGATCAGCGTCATCTATAATTTTATAGATAAAGAATTAATTGATAAAAGGAAACAGGAGCTCATTGAACCGGAGTTAGAAAGCATCTTAAAAAATTATCCGGTAATTATCAATGTTGGCAGAATAACCCCGCCAAAAGCACAATGGTTACTACCCCATGTGTTGAAAAAAGTAAGGGAGAAAATTCCAGAGACAAGGCTTTTGATCCTTGGTGAAGGACCGCTTAGCAATAAACTGATTGATGAGGCGAGGCTTAACAATCTTTCAGTCTGCGCAAATGGCATGCAGTACGATCAGGATTATGATATTTATATGCCGGGGTTTAAAGAAAATCCTTACCCGTTTCTATACAAGTCGTCAGCATTCATTATGTCTTCACTCTACGAAGGTTTTCCAAATGTTATAATCGAGGCAATGGCATGCGGGCTGCCAGTCATTTCATCAGATTGTGCATCAGGACCAAGGGAAATAATCAGTCCCGAAACAAACGTTAACGAGTCAGCGCGCACACTTGAATATGCAGAATTCGGAATACTTACGCCCACTTATAATAACGAACTGGAAAATAGTAAAAATTATATCGTATCCGCCGCCGAGGCCTTAACGGAAATATTGACCAATAGTGAAAAGAAAGATTTTTATATCCGGCAATCTCTGCTAAGAGCCGCACACTATGAAAAGAAAACAATCATGCAACAGTGGATCGGTATAATTGAAAATAACAATTGAGAATTTTATTTGTCCATACCAGGTATTTGCAAAGCGCTGGGGGTGAGGACACAACCCTGGATGCTGAAGCGGCGCTTCTTGACGCAAAAGGTCATGTGGTGGAGATCTTATTATTCGACAATGCCACCATGGGAAAGGGCTTTGGTGGCAAGATTAAAGCCGGCCTCAATGCCATCTATAATAGACAATCCGCGAAAAAACTTGGTGACACGATAAAAAAGTTCAAGCCCGATATCATTCATGTGCATAATTTTTTCTTTACTGCATCACCTTCGATATTTTATGAGGCTAAAAGGAGACATATCCCTATTGTTGCTACAATTCACAATTTCAGGCTGATTTGTGCAAATTGTCTCTTGCTGAGAGACAATAAGGTATGTGAATTGTGCGTGAATCACAGTTTTCCCTGGTATGGCGTGAAATATAAATGCTACCATAAATCAGCTATCCAAAGCGCTATAGTGGGAAGCATTTCATCCGTTCATAAATGGATAGGTACCTGGAATAATAAAGTGAACATATTTTTAACTCCGGCAGCTTTTATCAGGTCCAGGCTTATACATTCTTCGCTCAAAGTGTCTCCTGATAGAATAGTGGTAAAGCATAATTTTACAAAGGATCCCGGTTTCGCAGGGGGAGAATCCAGACAATCGTTCTATCTATTTGTAGGCCGGTTGTCAGAAGAAAAAGGAGTAGAGATACTCTTAGAGGCCTGGAAGGGTATGACAAACAACAACCTGGTTATCGCAGGTGACGGACCGGAGAAAGAAAGACTTGTAAATGCTTATGGAAATCTCCCTAACGTGGAATTCATAGGGAAAAAATCCCACGAAGAAATTCTTGAACTAATGAAAAAATGCAGGGCACTGATTTTTCCTTCCATATGGTATGAAGGCCTTCCTTTAACCATCGTAGAAGCAATGGCAACGGGCACAGCGGTAATAGCTTCCAGGTTGGGAGTCATGGAAGAAATGGTTACCAATAAGTACAACGGCTTATTATTCGGGGCCGGAGATCCGACACAACTCGCTGCAGCGGTAGTCGCTTTCAATATGCTGATTTATGAAAAGCAATATTCAATTTATAATGCAGCCAGGGAAACGTATCTTGAATATTATCATCCTGAAAAATGCTATTGTGCAGTAATGGAAATTTACAACAACGTCCTTTCTATTGACAGAAAAAATTAAAATATTAAATAAATACAGAAAAGAATTGTTTTTAGTGCTGCTATTCGTTTCTCTGATCGCAGGAACATTTTTACGGATTTCACTGCTTTTAATATATCCCATTCTTACTATATTTATTGTGTCATTTTTTAAAATGAGGCTCAGCCGATCGTTAATTATTCTTCTTCTACTAATTTCTTTAACCCTTCTGCTATCTTTTTTCCCACATTTGTATTTGAAATACAAACTTCTCTCACTTTTCTACATGTTGCCGTTTCTTGTATTGCTATTTTCCGCTCCATCAATGGAAAAATACCCGGATATCAATTATCTGAAAATTTTCATCAGATGCCTCGCAATAGTGGTTCTGGCAAACGACCTTGTCGGATTTATCCAGTTATTGAAAGATCCAGGTTCCGATGACAGCTTTACTGGAATATATAGCCAATTTTCCGTTTCTCTTAACGGACTAATGCTTTTGAACGCCATTCTTTTCTTTTACTACTTCACAAGCTATATCTACCAGAAACGATTTGTCAATCTGATGATCAGCCTGCTTTTTATGATCTCAGCTCTTTTATGCTTTTATGGTGCAGGTCTTATCATTTGTATGACCGCATTCGTTCTGTCATTTTTTCGGATAAATATCAGATCTCTTTTTAAAACCATTTTCATATCAATAATTTCAATGTTGAGTATCTATTATCTTATGCTGATCATTAAACCAGTAACACTTGCCTATAATATTGAAAACATAAAAAATATTTTAGGTATTCATGTAGTTGAGCCGCCCCGAAAAGTGTTGTCCTTTTATAATTACGCACACTCCTACCCCCATCATTTTAAAGACTTCCTTTTTGGGTCCGGACCGGGCACATTTAATAGCCGCAGCGCATTTATGGTTGGAAGCCCATCTTATTTCAGCAGTATATCCCTGATTAAGGATCCACAGCAACCTTATTACTTCAGGAATTTTGCCTATAGTTTATGGAATGAATCGAATACTAGTCAGGCTTTATACTTGGATGGATTTAGAAATCAACCGTTCTCATCAGCTCTCGCTTTTTTAGGAGAATACGGCTTATTATTTACGCTAGCTTTTATATTTTTATATTTCAGGTTGTACAGAAAGATCAGCCGACTCCATTATTCATCTTCCAGAACCGGTCAGGCAGCAATAAACTTTCGCTTTGGTAAGTTCTTAATCATCCTTACTCCGTTGTTGCTGCTGATAGACAATTACTTTGAATATCCCGAGATCATGCTTTTGGTAGTGCTGGGAATAAAGCTCGCGCAAATAGATATTCTTACCAACGCACAAAACAATAACCGATGAACCTTAAGGATAAGATAACGAACTATATAAGGAAACAAAGCTTTGCTCCGGGTATTACGGGATTATTTGTAAATCCATTCTTTTTTATCAGACGGGCACTCTTTCTTAATATAAAATCAATGGCTCCGGAACTTTCAGGAAAATTACTTGACTTCGGTTGCGGTAGAAAACCTTATGAACAATTATTCACTGTTGATCAATATATTGGAATAGATCTTGAAGAAACGGGTCACGAACATACCCTTTCAAAAGTAGATGTTTATTATGATGGGCAAACAATTCCTTTTCCTGATGAACACTTTGACAGCATTTTCTGCAGTGAGGTCTTCGAACATATTTTTAATTTGAATGAAATACTTATTGAAATAAAAAGAGTATTGAAAAAAGAAGGAAAAATATTGATAACCGTCCCATTTTGCTGGCATGAACATGAAGTGCCATACGACTTTGGCAGATATACTTCTTTTGGAATAAAATCAATATTAGAAAAAAATGGCTTCGAAATAATTCATAACAAAAAAAGTGGAAATTTTATTAAAGTTAATTTTCAATTATGGGCGCTTTATTTCCACAGCATAATCTCATTAAAACAAAAAGGTTTATCATTTATTATTAAAATGATATTTATAATCCCCATAAACATATTAGGCTCTATATTTTCTCCATTTTTCCCTAAAGACAGTACACTGTATTTCAATAATATTGTTCTGGCAAAAAAACAATAATAAATAATCAATCAATAGCTTTACATAAACGTAATATATGGCTCCTAATAAAATCACTTTCTCATTTGGTGAAAATTGGAAAGATCTGAACAGATCCATCACAGAAAAAGAAATTGTCAAAGCAACAGAAGATCTTCTCTATTGGATTGGCCTGGAAAATATAAAAGGCAAACGTATACTTGACCTGGGAAGTGGATCAGGCATTCATTCTTTGGGATTGCTGCGACTGGGAGCAGGTGAGTTGGTTTCATTTGACTATGACCCAAATAGTGTTTCAGCAACAACTGAACACTGGGAAAATGAAGGGAGGCCTGCAAATTGGAAAGTTTTGCAAGGGTCTGTTTTGGACAAAAATTTTATAAAACAACTTGGTCTATTCGATCTTGTATATTCATGGGGAGTGCTCCATCATACCGGAAACATGTGGCAGGCAATAAATAATGGACTTTTATTGGTACAGCCCGAAGGATTATTTTATCTGACTATATATAAAGACGATAACTACGCTCATTCCATACATGTCAAAGAAAAATACAACTCAGCTTCGAGGAGAGGGAAAAAAATGATGGAGAATAAAGAGATTCTTAAAGTTATGGTCAGACGTGCAGCACATTTGAAAAATCCATTTACCTGGAACGAAAAACTCGAAAGGGGTATGAATACTTATCATGACCTGGTTGACTGGCTGGGCGGCTTACCATATGAAGCAGCAAATGAAGATGAAATGATCAGATGGGGAAATAGCAACAATCTTAAGTTACTGAGAATAATTTGTAGAGGTAATTTTGGAGTGTGCAATTATTATCTCTTTAAAAAACCCGGTTAAACTGCTGCGCCAACTCTCTTCTTCAAACTTGTAAACATCTCAACCAGCGTTTCCTTCATTCCATAACTGAATTCCCACGCAGGATAATGGTCCTGGAATTTACTGACGTCACTGATGTACCAAATATGGTCTCCAACCCGATTGGTATCACTGTATGAACAGGATAGTCTATTACCTGTGATCTCTTCACACATAGCAATGGCTTCGAGCATGGAACAGTTGGAAAACCTTCCGCCACCGGCATTGTATACTTCTCCGGATCGTGGCGACTGGTAAAAATTCCAAAACATATTTACAAGATCATAGCTGTGAATATTATCCCTCACCTGTTTACCCTTGTAGCCAAATATTGTATAGGGATTGCCGGTAATGGTACATTTCATTAAATAAGCTAAAAATCCGTGCAGCTGGGCTCCGGAATGATTTGGGCCCGTCAGGCACCCTCCCCTGAATACACCCGTACGCATATTGAAATATTTACCATATTCCTGCACCATGATGTCTGCCGCAACTTTCGAAGCGCCGAATACAGAGTGTTTGGATTGGTCGATGCTCATTTGTTCATCAATACCCTTTTCAAAATAAGGGTGGCTTTTATCTATTTCCCAGCGGGTTTCCAATTCTACCAGCGGCAATATATTAGGATTGTCACCATACACTTTATTGGTGGAAGTAAATATAAATACAGCATCAGGGCAATGCAGCCTGGTTAGTTCAAGCAGGTTGATGGTGCCCATTGCATTAACACTGAAATCAGTCAGAGGTTCCTTCGCCGCCCAGTCATGACTGGGTTGTGCAGCAGTATGAATTATTAATGAAATATCCTTTCCGTATCGCTTAAATATTATTTCGAGTTCAGGATAGTTCCTGATGTCGGCGGGGTAGTCTGTATAATTCAGAAACCGTTCTGCAAGCCTGCTTCTGTTCCAGTCAGTAGAAGCTTCTGCTCCAAAAAAATACTCTCGGAGGTTATTGTCAATTCCAACAACCAGGTCGAACTTACCGGCAAAGAAAGACACAGCTTCGCTGCCAATCAATCCTCCAGATCCGGTGATCAGGGCAATTTTCATAGGTAAATTTAGGCAAATGCAACTTTACGTAAACGAAGTTTACAAAGAAGGAATAAAATAATGAAATGAGGATTAGTGGTGAAATATCTTTTCCATAATTTTTTCGGCTCCTGAACAAGCCTGTACGACCACTCAAGGCCTGCCTGCTGCATCCATATAGGTGCCTGGTTAATATTGCCTGCGTGAAAGTCAAAGGCTGCGCCAACGGCCATCATGGCTGCATTAATCTTTCCCAAATGACTGACAACCCATTTTTCCTGTCTTGGGCAACCCCTTCCGACCAATACGATATTAGCTCCACTGGCGTTGATTTTGTTTATGTCCTCAATATCTTCTTCCGCGGTGGCTTCCCTGAACCTGTCTGGATGGATGCCTGAAATTTTAACTCCGGGATAATTAATATTGATAAAGGCTGAAAATTTAGCCAGGGTTTCGGGTGTGCTTCCATAAAGGTACACTCCCAGGTTTTCTTCACTGGCTCTTGCGAGAACATATTTGGTGAGGATGGGACCAGTTACCCTGTCTTCCAATCCTGCCTTATAAAACGAATTGAGCGCCCACCTGATCGGCTGGCCATCCGGCACTACCATGTCAAGCTTATTTACCTGGGCACGAAAAGCTTTGTCCTTCACGGTTTCAATAAGTCCGTGAACGGCCAGCGCAGACATTCCGAAGCTTTTATGTACCCTCGCCCTGGAAATAATAGTTGCAGAGGCCCTGAGATAATCGGTGACCGAATAATTTGCGGTGAACAGCTGAAGTTTCTTGTCTTCAACAATTTCCATAAGCGGCGCCGGAGAAGCCATCCTTTTACGGATCAGCGAATATGCTACCTGGCCCGCAGTCTGACGGATGATCCTCAAATCAAGCCCTACACCTGCATTTCTTACGTAAAATGCATCATATTCAAAGCGGCGAAAAATAGTAGCGAAATCTTTAGCAGGTCCGCGAAGACCTTTTACCTGAGAAAGTCCCGTAATACCTGGTTTTACCATATTGCGGAATTTGTACCCCGGAACAACCTTGGAAAACTGATTGCAGTCCGTTATCATATGTGGCCGGGGACCTACAATACTCATATCTCCGGTCAGAACATTAAAGAATTGCGGAAATTCATCAAGGTTGGTAAATCTAAGGAACTTGCCAAGTTTTGTGATCCTGTAATCATTTAATTGCGCCTGTAGGTGGTTAGCATCAGAATTGGGTACCATTGTCCTGAATTTTATGCAACTGAATATTTTCCCACCCTTTCCTACTCTGCGCTGAATAAAGAAAATTTTCCCTTTAGATTCCATTAAGATAAACATGCCCACAAGAGGAATCATCCATGTCAGCACGCCTATTATCACTAATAAGGAAAAAGAAATGTCGAACAGTCTTTTGAAGAAGAAATATTTTGGTTTTTCATCTACATAATGCCTGAGCGAGATTTTTTCTGTCACTGAACGTGATCCAGTGAGATAAGAAAGGGTTAATGCCGTTTTCATATTTTAATGCCTGGGGTTATCCACCCTATTGGATTTAAAAAGTTTTTCAGATGCTATGTTAAAGTTCAGAATTTCAAACAATTAACACATAGGCAGTTAAGCAAAGTTGCGATTTTTACTTGACCGCTGTCGGGGATCAAACGTTGCACCGGTAGTAAAATTGTGTTCATGGGAAGCAGAATATACTTAGTTTGTCAAAACTAATACCAAATCTTTATTTTTGCGCACCTTTTAACTATTTACTATTTGGTTATGTATGAACAAAACTACCATACCGGCGATCTTTCAGGTTCCAGCTTCCTGGTCACCGGAGGAGCAGGCTTTATAGGATCTCACCTTGTGGAATATCTGCTTAAAAAAGGGGCCGGTAAAGTAAGAGTTCTGGATAACTATAGTACGGGTTCACCGGATAACATAGTTGCTTTTCAGAAAAATACTTCTTTTGAAATGATCGAAGGAGATATCCGGGACCTCGAAACTTGTAAAAGAGCGCTGACAGGAATAAATTATCTGGCCCACCAGGCGGCTCTTGGGTCTGTTCCCCGATCCATTAATGATCCTATCCGCACCAATGAAGTGAATGTTACAGGATTCCTGAACGTACTGGTGGCCGCGCGGGAATCGGGTATCAGGAGAATGGTGTATGCTGCCAGTTCCAGTACTTATGGCGACCATGAAGCACTCCCCAAGGAAGAAGATACGATAGGAAACCCATTGTCTCCTTACGCAGTGACCAAGTATATAAATGAGTTATACGCCAGCGTTTTTTCCCGGACTTATGGCTTTCATTCCATCGGTATGCGATATTTTAATGTTTTTGGCCCCCGGCAAAATCCTAACGGTCCCTATGCTGCCGTCATTCCCCTGTTCATAAAAGCGGCGCTTGAAAATAAACCCGCATTGATCAATGGAGATGGAGAAACGAGCCGTGATTTCACCTTCGTTGAAAATGTGGTACAAGCAAATGTTAAGGCATTGTTTACGCCCCTCGACAGGCATGATGTGGTAAATGTCGCCTGCGGCGGAATGACAAGCCTGAACAAACTGTGGAAAATGATCTCTAATAATTTATCAGTGGACCTCCTACCCCAGTACGCACCACAAAGAACAGGAGATATCAAGCACAGTCTTGCTTCCATAAAAAAAGCACAAAGACTTTTCGGTTATGAACCCTTAATTGATATGAAAGAAGGGTTAAAGGAAACGATTGAGTGGGGAATTAATAACCTGAAATAATTAGTATTTAACCTCTACGCTGAATTTACTTTCAGGCGAACCGAGTTCATAAGCCGCAGCATCACTGATGCGCAGGGCCAGACCGGCACTTTCTTTCATGTCCGGCATTTCACCAAGCACCTTGGCGTAGATAGTTTTATTTGTTGAAGGGTAAGTCACTTTAATGATCGTTCCAACCGGCACGCTGCTGGCCAGTGCATAGTACTTTCCATCCTTCCATCCACTGGTGCTTTTAAATATTCCAGTAACGCCGGAAGATGATTTTCCGTTCGCGTCAAACTGACTCCTGAAATAACTGCCTTCTTTATTGGTAGAAATATTTTTTACGTCCCCTTCAACTGGCTTTGAATCTGCCACCGTCTCCTGCTTTTTAACTTCTTCCACCGGTGCCGGTTTTTTAACCTCAGTTTCATTTTTAACTACGGGCGCTGGTTTCACCTCTGCGGTCGGTTCCGGCGTTTTAGGCGCCAGCGTGGCATTGGCATCTTTTACTTTAAGGTAACCAACAATCAGCCTGGTTCCGGGTTTCGCTCCATCTTTACTGATAGCGTTCCATTTCTGCAATGTTTCCACAGGCACTTTGTTATAATTCACACTGATCCTGTACAACCATTCTTTTGGCTGAACCACATGATATACGGGCACGAATGTTTCGACGCTTCCTTTTTCAACATTCTGTGAAAAGTTAGCGGCCGTCAAAGGAATTTCCACCTGCTGGCCGATCTCCAGCGGTTTGCTGATAGTAAGTTTATTATAAAAGGCGATATTCTGTGGGGCAAGATTGTATATTCTGCCGATGCCGTACCAGGTTTCTTTTGCCGTCACCTTGTGTGTTAAATGAAGATTTGGCGTTGATCCCTGCACAAGATATTCCTGTGCTGATATACACTGTGTGGCCGCAAATAGAAAAACAAGTAATAATATTTTGTTCCTGCGCATATATAAATCAGTTTCTTCCAAAGTGTAAATTTAGCTGTTTCCGCTTTTCAATATCCTCCATTCTTTAGGGTAATAATTATTGGCCCTGTTGCCAAGCAATTTTACCCAGCCAAGGTTAAGCCCCTCATATTGCACAAGCGACCAGCCCTTGTGCTTATCCTCAATGGTAACTTCTTCCTTTCTTAAATATTGCAACGCCTCCTGCTTTTTTAACGAAATAACAGCAATTGACGGATGCAAAAGTGTGCTCACAGCCAGTTGGTGGTTGGGCACCAGTGTTCCCTGTGCAAGCTTTCCGCAGAAAACGCCGGCTCTCTTTATATACAGCGATGTGCTGAGTTTAACCAGTTCCTGCTCCAGCACGGCAGAAAAGGCCAGCACCGAATCGTGCTGATGGTAAAACTGCAAAGTCTGCGGTGCTTTCAACCATGGTTGAACGATGGCATCTTCTTTTGCAGACAACCTGATGAGCTTGTGTTTTTTAATATTAGTTGAATCTTCACCACCATCATTCTTTTTAAAGCATGCGATAAAGAATCCTTCTCCTTTCAATTTATCCGGAAAAAAACGATATGCTGGAACAGCATATTTTCGGCTATTGGTTAACGCTATATTCCATTTTGCATTAATTATCAGACTTATCGGCTTAAGGTCGAATTCATCGCACAACCAGTCACAAATGTCCTCGTTCTCTTCGGTAGAGTAAGAACAGGTGGAATAGATCAGAATTCCTTCCTGCTTAAGTGAAGGGTACGCATCGGCAAGTATCCGCCGCTGCCGCTGGCTGCACATCATCACCGCTTCGGGGCTCCATTCCTGTATGGCATCCGGATCCCTGCGAAACAATCCTGAGCCCGAACACGGCGCATCTGCCACGATCACGTCAAAATAATTTTCAAGGCTGCTAAAATCTCTTGGGTCATTACTGGTAATTACACTGTTCAACCCGCCCCACTTGATCATGTTCCCGGTCAGAACATTAACCCTGGTTTTAATTACTTCATTGCTCACCAATACACTTTCATCCGACAGTAGAGATTGTATTAGCGTTGATTTACCTCCCGGCGCCGCGCAGAGATCAAGCACTTTTAAAGGTTTTGAAAGATCTACGGTTTGCCTCAGGCATTGCTCCAAAAACATGCTGGAAGCTTCCTGTACATAATATGCGCCTCCATGCAGCCATGGATCCAGTGTAAATGAAGGGCGTGCCGGAAGATAATACCCTGTGCTGCTCCATGGTATGGGTTCACTACCGGGAAAATGCTTACCTGCTTCAGAAAAGATCTTCTGTGGATTGTACCGTACGGAAACAACCTGTCCGCCACTTTCATGAACGCTCCCGAAGGTTTTTTCGTCAAATCCAATAACACCCCGCAGAGATTGCAGTAACGCACCGGGTAGTTCCATGTTTAGAGAGATTTAATTTCCGTGACCAGCTGCTGCAGCACATTTTTCGCGTCACCGAACAACATAGACGTTTTTGGCTGGAAGAAGAGATCGTTCTCAATCCCCGCATAACCAGGTTTCATGCTTCTTTTATTCACGATAACCATTTTCGCCAGTTCCACATCAAGTATGGGCATGCCATATATCGGTGAGGAAGTATCTGATTTTGCGGCAGGATTTACCACATCGTTGGCACCCAGCACGAGTACCACATCCGTGGAAGGAAATTCTTCATTGGCCTGTTCCATTTCCAATAATTTATCATAGCTCACATCAGCTTCCGCAAGCAATACATTCATGTGACCCGGCATTCTTCCGGCAACAGGATGAATGGCATACCTTACCTCTACACCCTTGTCGGATAATATTTTTTCTAACTCGTGGCATACATGCTGCGCCTGTGCAACCGCCAGGCCATACCCGGGAACGATCATTACTTTCGAGGCATAATTCATCACCACAGCCGCATCGGCGATACTGATTTCCTTGTAATTACCCTGGTCCTTTAGCGGACCGGCAATCTTCGCATTAGATGCCCCGAATGACCCGATCAGCACATTGACCAGTGAGCGGTTCATCGCCTTACACATTATTATGGTGAGCAATGTACCCGCAGCGCCAACCAGTATCCCACCTGTCAGCATTATTTTATTATTGTATAAAAATCCACCGCAGGCCGCTGCCACACCTGTAAATGAATTTAATAAGGATATCACCACCGGCATATCCGCCCCACCGATTGGAAAAACAAACTGTACGCCATAGAATACAGACAGGATGATAATGCCGTAAAATATATACGGGCTGATACCGGTTTCGGCATTAATCACCATATATATGATTGCAACGATAACCAGAAAAAGAAAAAACAGATTAATGATGTGCTGACCCTTAAAAGAGTAATCTTTTATTTTACCGTTCAATTTTCCCCAGGCGATCATGCTGCCTGAAAAAGAAATTGTGCCGATAACCAATCCCAATAATATAATTAATAAATGACCGGGATTTGTTTGTGCGCCGGACCTCATTACGTAATCAAATTCAACAATGGAAATCAATGCCGCACAAGCGCCTCCCATTCCATTGAACAGGCTCACCATTTCCGGCATCGCGGTCATCTGTATTCTGCGTGCGGCAAGTGTTCCAACAATGCCACCAATTACCAGCCCTCCGAATATCCACTGGTAATTGTGCAGGTTTACTCCATCGGCCTTATATAAAAAAATTGTTCCGATAATAGCAATGGCCATACCAGCGGCTGCGATAAGATTACCTTTCCTCGCGTTGGCAGGATCCGATAACATTTTTAAACCAATGATAAAAGTAATTGAACCAACGAGGTAACAAATGATCAGTATGTTTGATTCCATCATAGGATGTTACTTCTTTTTCTTTTTAAACATTTCCAACATCCTGTCCGTCACCACAAACCCGCCTACCACATTCAGCGTTCCCAGTATAACGGCTAAGAATCCGGCAACAAGCGCCATGTAATTATCGGGTTCCGCTTTCCCCATAACGATGATGGCGCCAATGACCACTACGCCATGTATCGCATTTGCCCCGCTCATGAGCGGTGTGTGTAAAACACTTGGTACCCGGCCGATCACTTCTATCCCCAGGAATATCATCAGCGACACCACGTAAATCAATTCCTCATTTCCAGCAATCCATGCCAGTACATTCGCCATATTAGTTATTTTAAAAATTTACCATCGTGTGTGGTGCAGGCACCTTTCACTAGATCATCATCAAAATTCAGAAAAAGACTTCCCTCCTTATTAATAAGCAACTGTAAAAAGTTCGAAACATTTTTACCATACAATTTACTCGCGTCGGAAGGCATCGTCGACGCAAGGGCAGAATTTCCGATGATGGTAACGCCATCGGAAATGACCGTTTCATTGTTTTTTGTATGGTCCGTATTGCCCCCTGTCGCCGCAGCAAGGTCAATGATAAGCGATCCCCTTTTCATATGCGAGATCATTTCAGCTGAAATAAGCACAGGCGCTTTTTTCCCTGGTATCTGTGCTGTTGTAATAATTATATCCGCTTTTGCGGTGCTTTCCGCGATTTTATCCTTTTGTTTCTGTAAAAACCCGGCCGACTGCTCCACAGCATATCCGCCTGCTTTTGAGGCGTCCGCCGCACCTTCTACTTCTATAAATTTGGCACCAAGGCTCATCACCTCTTCTTTCACGGCGGGCCTGGTGTCGAATACTTCCACGACCGCTCCCAGTCTTCTTGCTGTGGCTATGGCCTGCAATCCTGCAACTCCCGCGCCTAATATCAGCACCTTCGCAGGTGGAATGCTGCCTGCGGCGGTCATTAACATGGGAAAATAACGGCTGAATGTATTAGCAGCAAGAACAACCGCCTTATACCCTGCAATGTTCGCCTGCGAACTCAGCACATCCATACTTTGTGCACGGCTTGTCCTGGGCAGCATGTCGAGGCTGAAAGAAACGATCCCCTTATCAGCCCAATCGTTCAATAGTTCTTTATTAAACAATGGCTGATAAATGCCTATCAATATTTTTCCGGAATAATTTATAGCTTCTCCCGGGGGATTAATGACGAGTATGACCTCCGCATTTTTTACTACCTTCTCACGGAGAAAAACAGCGGCGCCTGCCTGCGTATATGCATCATCGTTGTAAAATGATTTTTCTCCCGCCCCCGTCTCCACTTGTATTGACAACCCTTTTTTTATCAACGCCAGCACTGCCTCAGGCAAGAGCGATACGCGGGTTTCAAAAGGAGGTTCTTTCAATACACCAATGATCATATTTATAGATTGTACCAGGTTTTTCTCACCGGTAAGATAAAAAACTTTTGACGGACTTCAGAACCTTATCCTGAAATGCTGCTTTACCTTAAATTCCGGCCTGAAAAAAACAATGCCGATCCGGAAAAGATCAATTGTCAGCATTACAGAAGGATGCTCCAGGATCCGCTTCCAGGCTGATTCCATCTCCCCGCTCCAGTATATATCATCAAAAATCAATATTGATGATGGAGAAATGCTGTCAAGCAACTGGTTAAAATAATTTAATGTTGGCACCTCCCGGTGGTTGCCATCGATAAAAGCAAGGTCTATATGAGGAAGTACAGCTATCATTTCAGGTAGCGTGTTATCAAAATTGCCGGTTACTATCCGGATGTTTTCAAGGCCCAGCTCCTTAAAATTATTTTTCGCCAATGCTGCCACCAGGTGATTGCCCTCCCCTGTTATTACTGCAGATTTTTCATCGCCGGCTGCAAGGTAGGCCGTTGATATGCCTAATGAGGTGCCTAGTTCCAGCACATGGTGCGGCCGATAATATTTGACGATGCGGTAAAGCAACTGCGCGTACCTGGGTGATTTTGCAGCATTCGCCGTTATGTTGGCAACACTGTACGAAGCAATAGGCTGCCGGGAAGAGCGGGCTCCATAATCTTCCATTGGCACACGAGTATAATCAGACAACAGTCGCTTTCTTAATTTTTCAATAGCAGGATACGCAGGATATTTTTTTTTATCTTTCAATACCTCTCTCACAAATTGAAAAACAAAAGGAGAATGAATGCCATGGCCATTTCCATTGTGAGCACTCACCTGGTGGCGGATATATTTTACTGCTAACTTTAATGATGAATGCATACGGTCATATCCTTTCCCAGGTTTCAAAACGGTAAGAAAATGCATGCCTGTTGTCTTTTTCAAAAGCTTCGGCGTGCGTGCGCTTCCAGATGCTGCTATCTATTGCAGGAAAGAACGTATCCCCTTCTACAGTAGCATGCACCCTGGTAATATAGATTCTGTCTGTTCTGCCAAATGCTTTTTTATATATTTCACCGCCGCCAATCACCGAACATTCCTTTGCATCCGTGTCTGCGGCCACTTTTATAGCATCTTCCAAAGAGGATACTTTAATTACGCCCGCTTCTGTTTTAAACTCATCAGGATGCCGGGTGATGACAATGTTCGTGCGGCCATTTAATGGTTTTCCAAGAGATTCCATCGTCTTTCTACCCATAATCACGGGCATACCATATGTAATATTTTTAAAAAATGCCGTATCGTTCGGAAGGTTCCAGAGCAGTTTATTATCTTTTCCGATAACATTGTTATCAGAGGCGGCGACTACAATATTTACAGTCATTATATAAGGTTAATTGATCCTCTTAAACAGCCACCGGTGCTTTGATAGACGGGTGCGACTGGTAGTTTTGCAAGGTAAAATCTTCGTATGTAAAATCAGCTATATTTTTAACGGAGGCGTTCAATTTCATCACCGGAAGATTGAAAGGTGTCCGTTCCAATTGCAATTTTGCCTGCTCAACGTGGTTGTTGTACAGGTGCACATCACCGAATGTATGCACAAAATCACCCAATTGAAGGCCGCAGACCTGTGCGATCATCATCGTCAGCAATGCGTACGAAGCAATGTTAAATGGAACTCCCAGGAAAACATCAGCGCTCCGCTGGTACAACTGGCAGCTCAGCTTTCCTTCTGCCACATAGAACTGGAACAGGGCATGACAGGGCATGAGCGCCATTTCATTTAACTCCGCAACGTTCCAGGCGCTGATGATCAGTCTCCTGCTATCCGGATTTTTATTTATCTGGACGATCACATCGCTTAACTGGTCATGTATTTTGCCATCAGCTCCCTCCCAGCTTCTCCATTGTTTGCCATAAACCGGCCCAAGGTTCCCCTTTTCATCCGCCCATTCGTCCCAGATCTTTATTCCGTTCTCCTTGAGATATTTAATATTCGTATCTCCTTTTATGAACCACAACAACTCGTGGATGATACTTTTAACATGCAGTTTTTTAGTCGTTACCAGGGGAAACCCCTTCTGAAGATCAAAGCGCATCTGGTAGCCAAACACGCTTCTGGTGCCCGTTCCGGTGCGGTCGGTCTTAGCGGCGCCATGATCCAGGATATGCCGCAATAACAGGAGATATTGTTCCATTGGCGCAAGGTAAATAATTGTTTAGTATTTTCGTATGACATGCCAACATCCAGGCTTCAACTAATTTATTAAAATTGTACTTTGACATTCAACGATCATTTTGAAGGCGCACTCCTCGAGGGCCTTGAGTCTATGGGTTTTGAAAAGCCCACACCTATCCAGGAAAAAGCTATTCCCGTAATCTTAAGTAACAGGGACCTCATCGCGTGCGCACAGACGGGCACAGGTAAAACGGCTGCTTTTTTACTGCCCGTCATTAACAAAATCATAAAAGCGCATACCGACACCATAGACACGCTTATCATCGTGCCTACGCGTGAACTGGCTATCCAGATCGATGAGGCATTGCAGGGTTTCGCTTATTTTACTCCAATTACCGCCATCGCCATCTATGGAGGCAATAATGGCAGCTCATACGAACAGGAGAAAAAAGCGCTTACCCAGGGAGCGAATATCATAATTGCCACCCCCGGAAGGCTCATAGCTCATCTTAACCAGGGTTATGTAAAGTTCAGCACTGTCAAGCACTTAATACTCGATGAGGCAGACCGTATGCTGGACATGGGTTTCAGTGATGATCTCAACCGGATCATCAGCTTCCTTCCGACAGACAGGCAGACACTTATGTTTTCGGCTACCATGCCCCCAAAGATCAGGACCCTGGCCAAAAAGATCCTCAGAAATCCTGAAGAAGTCAATATAGCCATGTCTAAACCCGCGGAAAAAGTAATTCAGGGTGCTTACCTGGTATACAATAGCCAGAAAGTCGGGCTCATCAAGCAGTTGCTCACGGGAAAAAACCTCAAGACCGTCATTATTTTTTCTTCTACAAAAAGCAAAGTGAAAGAACTTGAAAAAGAACTGCACCAGCTTGGGTTCAACATCGCAGCTATCCACTCCGACCTGGAACAGGATCAGCGCAATGAGGTACTGAGGAGTTTTAAAAATAAGAAGCTTCAGATACTTGTCGCCACGGATATTTTATCCCGTGGTATAGATATCGATTCGATCGAGCTGGTCATAAACTTCGATGTGCCAGGCGATGCTGAAGATTACATCCACCGGGTTGGCAGAACGGCGAGGGCTGAAGCTACCGGTGTAGCGCTGACTTTTATTAACCCCGCGGATTTACGAAAATTCAGAAACATTGAACAGCTGATCGGCAGCGAAGTAAAAAAAATACCATTACCCGAATCACTGGGCTCAGGTCCTGATTATGATACGCCCGTTGCCAGCCCGAAGCCGCGCGACTGGAAATATAAAAAGAATAATAAAAAATAAGTATGGAATTCGGACGTGTGGATAAAGAGGAAGTGAACAGTGTGAATTTTAAGCTTCCACCCGACTCTTTATTTACAAAAGCCGTGCTCGCTGCTGCCAAAAAACCTGAAAAACCATTAGTATATGTTGGCTGCGCCAAGTGGGGAAGAAAGGAATGGGTTGGCCAGATCTATCCAAAGGGAACAAAAGATGCGAATTTTCTGGATCAGTACATAAAACATTTTAACAGCATCGAGCTGAACGCAACGCACTACAAAATATATGGCCCTGATGCTATTGGGAAATGGGCGGTAAAATCAGCAGGAAAGAATTTTATTTTCTGCCCAAAAGTGCCGCAGACGATCAGTCACTACAGCAATTTAATTACGCCGGATGTACAGCCAAAAACGGACAAGTTTTTAGAAGGCATAATGGCGTTCGGAGAAAATCTTGGTCCGGTATTTTTCCAGGTAAGTGAGCGGTATTCTCCAACATCAAAAAATAACCTGTTCAGTTACTTAAAAACTTTGCCACGTGACCTGCAGTTTTTCCTGGAGCTGCGCCATCCGGAATGGTATGCAAATAAAATTGTCCGGAAAGAGTGGCTGGAAATAATTAAAGAACTGAATATAGGAGCAGTGATTACAGATGCGACCGGCCGCAGGGATTGCGTGCACATGGAGCTGACGGTTCCCAAAACATTTATCCGTTTTGTTGGCAATGGATTAGTCCCTACCGATTACACACGAATAGATTCATGGATAAAGCGCATCAGTTCATGGATGGACAAAGGTCTGAATGAACTATATTTTTTCATGCACCAGCACGATGAACGGTACTCGCCGAAATTGTGCGATTATGTAATCGGGCAGTTGAACAGTCACTGCGGCACAGAGCTGAAAAGGATTTCCTTTTTGAATGAAAATGAATTATTCTGATTTGCTGGTTACTTCTTTTTTTCAAATAATACCATCTCACACCTTCTGTTCATCCAGGCATTGTTCGGGTCTTCATTCTGCACGGCAGGTTTCTTTTTACCATAACTGCTCAGTATCATCCGCTCTGCGGAAATGCCCCTGCTGTTCATGTAATCAAATACCATTTGAGCACGCTTTTTCGACAAAGGAGAATTGTATTGCTCGCTGCCACTCTGATCCGTGTGTCCCTTGAGGTGTATGGACAGATTCGGATTGGCCTTCATTTTTTGGATCACCCCGTCGATCACACCAAAGGCACTGGAGGTAAGCGCGTACTGGTCATAATAAAAGTAAACGGTATGCTTTGAGGCATTTGGTAAATTCATGGGATCAGCCACATCAATTTCATCTTCGCTGGCATCTTCCTGTTTTTGCTTATGTATCTCCGCCAATAATGAATCCTGTGATTTTTTTACCGAATCTTTATTGTAGAAGTAATAATTATTAGTGACATTGGTGATATTTATTAAACCAGTATCCTTTTTACGCGCTTCCGCAGCGTCTTCTTCCTTCTGCTTCTTTGTTCTGAATGGAATATATATGCCTAATGTATACATCAGCGTATTGGCGATGTTCGGGCTCATACTGTACCCATATGCCGCTTCTCCTTCTATCATTATTTTTTTACCTGAATATTTTATACCCATTCCCACCGGCGCGCTAAGAAAGGCGCCTTTGCTGATCAATCCATTTAAACCTGCTGCTAAAAAAGGCTGCAGCCTGAATTGATTGCCGAGCAAATTATAATATATCGTTGCAGCGCCCAGACCGTAAGTTTTGCTTTTTGACCTGCTGATCAGTGAATCCTTGCTCGTAACATGCCCGACACTTGCTCCCAGATCGATGCTTGCCGAAAAATGTCCGGTAAGGTTTTTATATGCCGAAAGCGAAACGGATCTGTTTGTTTTACTTGTGAAGGACAATGTTTCCGCATTACTTAAATAACCTTTTTTCTGTTTTTCGATCATCCCGAAATCCTGTGCCTGTAATTTTAAGAATGGCGAAAGGAACCATCTTTTGTCCGTTTTAACCGGTGGTTTCTTTATTTCTGCAGGCTTACTTTTTTTAGCGGCTACGGTATCTGATGTTTTATGTACAATAATTGACGTCCATTTAAGCGTGTCCGACCCATCGGGCGGTACTGTTGACCGTTTACCTGTGGTATCGAATGGAAGAACCTGCGAAAACGCCCCAAACGTTATCATGCTGAAGATCACCAGGCAAATTAGTTTCGCTTTCATGAATATTTTATTAAAAGTCTAGTTTTACCGCCAGCTCCATCCCATTTCGTTTAAATCCGGCCGGATTGAAAGCTGATATGTTTACATCGTATAACAAACCTACTGTTATCTTGGAATATTTCAAATCTATATTAGGTACCAGCGCATCATCATACCGGTACCCCAATCCAAATCCTACACCTGCCGGCATATTGGGGATAGCCTTAAAATAAGTAACGTTTAAAAAATGCTTGTATGCTTTACCCTGCCAGTTCAATGTCATGTTAACTGAACAATTATCTCCCTGGGGAGTAATATATTTATACCCTCCCTGGATGCTCAGCATCTGGTTTAATCTGAAATCGGCGGTCTTTTTATCATCCGTGTAAGGCTTGTTGATCTGTAATACAGAAGCGCCCACGTACCATTTATTCGAAGCAGCATTACTGAATACTGATAGTCCCGCATTAACGCTGATGTGACTGTACGACCATCCGCTCGCCAGCCTGTCCGAACTTTGCATGCCTTCAACAGGGCCATACTGGTCATATTGGTCTCCGAACGCCACCGTATTGCCAACATTTAACTTACTCTGGTAATAACTTCCCTGGGCGCCAAAGGCAATATACGTTTCATTTTTACCAATAGGAACCGCGTAGGATAAACCAACAAGACCAAGTGTATTATTTAATATTCCTTCATTGGACTTATCCGATGCCCCGCCAACACTAAGGCTTAAATAACCTGAATTCTCCTCCTGCCTGCTGTCTTTTGAAAGCAACGGAAGATCTATCATCGCAGCCACGCTTTTGTAAGCCATCATACCATCATATTTCACACTGCGCATATTAAATTTAATATCGCTGTTCTTATCGGTCTTCAAAGATTGGTTATACCAGGTGGTCATATCCTGCACGCGTGAGAAATTGATCTCCTGCGCACCAGCTGTTCCGCCAAGCAAAACCGTAATTAATATGAGGCTGAAAAATTTCATAAACTTTTTATATAAGTTTTATCTGACCAGTGTAAACATTCCTCTTTTCTGTACCCTCACGTTGTTCGCATTTGTTCCACCAATTATCCATAAGTAAGTTTCATTGGGCTGTAATACTCCTTTGAGTTTTCCATCCCACCCTTTGTTTACATCTATACTGTTGAATAACTGGTTTCCCCAACGGTTGTAGATACTGAAGAACTGAAATTGAAAACTTCCGTTTATTATTGGCCTGATAATATCATTTGTTCCATCTCCATTTGGCGTAAATACTCTTGGCACCCATACATCATCCGCAGTGAAACGCACTTTTGCCGGACTGCCATTAATAATATCTTTCCCTTCCACCTTAGCCGTTACCGCTACACTACCCACCTTGCTGCTTACCAGCATGATCACGGCATCACCGTTTGCATCTGTTACTACAGGCTGGATCGTTGTTATTGTACCGTCGCCACTGGTTATTGTAAACACTACCTTTTGTCCGGGCATCACATTACCATTATTATCTACCACATGTGCCCGGATACTGTTTGTGGCTAACCCGTCCGCCACTGCATTATCTGTCATTACCACCAGGATCGTTGCCGGTTTGGTCACATCGGGGTAAGTAACGAAAGTGATGGTAGCCGGACTTCCGTAGGTAATATCAGATACCGTATTAAGTTTAGCTGTGATGGTCGCATTGCCATCCACAACGCTTGTGAATGATATTATCGCATCGCCATTGGCGTCAGTAGTAAAAGTAAGCAGGCCGGTTGGCGTTGCGATGCCACCTGCAACGGTAAACGTTACCGTCTGCCCGGGAACCGGGTTTCCAAATGCATCCACAATATGTGCTTTCACAACATCCGTAGCTGCTCCATCTGAAGCTGAACTGTCTTTGGTCACCTTGAGTGCGGTAAGAGGATTTGTAAGATCAGGCAGGCCTGCAACAAATATTACCGTCGCAGGACTGCCATTTGTTATCGGTATTAAATTAACTGTTGCAGTAATATCGAAAGAACCGGATACCGTGCTCTGAATATTTATAATGGCCTCGCCATTTGCATCGGTAATCAATTGCGGCGCACCTACGAAAATTGCAGTACCGGGTGTCATCGTAAATGCCACTGTCTGACCTGGAACAGGATTGCCATTTTTATCTGTGATGATCGCTTTTACGGTATTGATCGCAATGCCGTTCGCTACTGCTCCGGTAGTGATTACCACCAGTTTAGTTGTGGCAACACTTACACTCGGTACATCAGCTACGAATACAACCGTTGCAGGACTTCCATTGGGAATATTATTTCCATTGACAGTAGCGGTGATATTAACATTCCCTATTGTATTGCTCGTGAGCACCAGCATGGCGTTTCCGTTCGCATCTGTCACCATGGTTAATGATCCTGATGGAGTCGCCACACCACTGGCAATAGTAAATGTCACCGTTTGTCCGGGAACAGGATTACCATTAACATCTGTAATGTGCGCCCGCACACTGTTGGTAGCGGTGCCATCGGCAAGCGCGCCGGTTGTTAGTACTTCCAGTAACGTCGAAGGCTTGGAAACATCCGGTGCGTTTGCCACGAATACGACACTTGCAGGGCTGTTATTGGTAATAGGCGTTCCATTGACATTTGCCGTGATGGCAACTGTACCGGCAGTAGTGCTTACCAATGAAACTATTGCCTGCCCATTAATATCTGTTGTAACAGTCACAGGAGTTGTAAAGGTTGCCGTGCCGGAGGCGATCTGAAAAGTTACGGTCTGCCCGGAAACCGGGTTGCCGTTTGCATCGGTTATGATTGCCCGGACACTGTTT
>Ga0209512_1001558_pt1 | contig 27643 bp, 24 predicted proteins | sample frozenSSSSmetaG_FD_184142 | JGI IMG/M metagenome (GOLD analysis project Ga0209512, IMG submission 184142) | Glacier valley bacterial and archeal communities from Borup Fiord, Nunavut, Canada, to study Microbial Dark Matter (Phase II) -... | ecosystem: Environmental > Aquatic > Freshwater > Ice >...
GCTGGGAAGTTACAATCTGGAACTTAAGAAAGATTGGGAATCTACAAGTGCCACCTTTTACTGGAACCACCCTTACGAAGACCGTTCAGGGATGGAATTCGATAACCTACGTGATGGGTTATGGGGAATCCACCTGGCAAAGAAGAAAAGAAATGCCTTGATTACCGATATGGTTTATGAATATATGTATACACTAAATGTTAGTGGATCAATCGCTCCTCATCTGGCACCTACACCCGAAAATCCGAACAATATGACCGGACGAGGTTGGGATAGCTATTTTAATCATGGCATCTACACCTCAGGTTACACGCATTATCAACGCATGATGGGTACACCGCTCTTCGTGCCAGAGATTGGTGCCGATGGTATCTCAAAAGGGTTCGAAAGTATACGGATGTGGATGCACCACCTGGGGTTAAGCGGCACGTTGGGCAATGGATTTTACTGGAAAACAATCACAACCTGGTCTCGCAATTTTGGGCAATATCAAAAAATTACCTATACAATTCCTAAGGATGAATTCTCTTTTCTGGCCGAAGGCATTTACAACGGCGCAAAACTCCCATTTATCGTAAAAGCAGGTTTGGCAGGTGATTATGGCGACCGTTTCGAGCACAGAACCGGTGGTTACCTTGGAATTGAGTTCAATTTTTAATTTTTGCCTTCTAATTCGTTTCAATTCATGTTTTCAAAATTGCTGACGGAGTAATCTGTGTAATCCTTTTCCAATCTGAACAATCTATTTTTTAAATGCTATTCAATTCCATTCATTTTTTCATCTTCTTTATTGTAGTAACTCCGCTTTATTTTCTGCTGCCACATAAATTCAGGTGGATGTTGTTATTAGGTGCAAGTTGTTACTTTTATATGGCGTTTGTTCCCATCTATATTCTGATACTGGGTTTTACAATAGTAATCGATTATTTTGCAGGAATACTACTCGAAAACACAGAAGGAAAGAAACGAAAATACTGGTTGATTGCAAGCCTTGTCGCCAATATAGGGGTACTGGCCATTTTTAAATATTACAACTTTCTAAATACCAACCTCTCCGAACTCTTAAACTCATTTGGTTACCAAAATACAATTCCTAATTTAAGTATTTTGCTCCCCATTGGTCTTTCATTCCACACTTTCCAGGCAATGAGCTATACAATAGAGGTATATAGAGGAAATCAGAAGGCTGAACGACACTTTGGAATCTATTCGTTGTATGTGATGTTTTACCCGCAGTTGGTGGCAGGACCTATTGAGCGACCGCAAAACCTGATTCATCAGTTCCATGAGAAGCACTATTTTGATTATGAACGTGTTTTAGAAGGATTAAAGCTCATGTTGTGGGGGCTATTTATGAAGCTTGTAATTGCTGACCGTTTATCGCTCTATGTAAATGCGGTCTATAATAATGCAGGACAACACAGTGGTAAGTCGCTTGCATTGGCGACTGTCTTTTTTGCATTCCAGATCTACTGCGATTTTGCAGGTTATTCAAATATTGCAATCGGGGCAGCAAGGGTAATGGGGTTTAAGCTGATGACCAATTTCAACCGCCCCTATTTCTCACGCTCGATTAACGAGTTCTGGAAACGGTGGCATATCTCACTTTCGACCTGGTTTAAAGACTACCTGTATATTACGCTTGGCGGCAACAGGGTATCTATTCCACGTTGGTATCTCAACTTATTTATCGTTTTTGTAATTAGCGGACTCTGGCACGGCGCCAACTGGACATTTATTATCTGGGGTGCCGTAAACGGTTTTTACCTTGTTTTTGCCATTGTTACCGAAAAACCCCGCAAGCGTTTTAACCAGTTGATTGGTCTCGATCGCCTGCCCAAATTGCACAATGCAATACAGATACTGATTACTTTCCTATTGGCCTCGTTTGCCTGGATCTTCTTTAGAGCAAATAATACGCAGGACGCATTTATGATTGTAAATAAGATACTCTTAATGGGAGGTTCAGTTTACATTGATTTAGATACAATACTATACTCCATAGCGGGTATTGCATTCCTGGTAATGATTGAATTCAGAAGGGAGCATGATAACCATATGGGACTTCCATTTAAAACCAACCACTGGTTTAAGGAGCAATTGGCTTATACGTCTTTAATTATACTAATTCTTATGACGGGCGTTTTTGATGGCAGTCAGTTTATATACTTTCAATTTTAATGTATTGAATGAAAAAAAGATTCTTTCGTATAGTTATATTTATATCGATAATAGTAACAGCGGACGTAGTTATCGGTGAAATTTGTAAAGAATTGTATTTGAATTCGAACAATTTGGCTATTGCCAAAATCCGATACACATTCGATTCTTCAAATCAGGATATATTGATTTATGGCAGTTCAAGGGCTGAACATCATTATGTTCCAGATATATTAACCCAACAGACAGGCATGAGTTGCTATAATTGTGGGATCGGAGGACAAGGCTTGGCCTTTTCCTTCATTCAAATTGAGGAAATGCTAAAAAGGCAAAAACCTAAACTAATAATACTTGACATCTCTCCTAACATACTTACGGATTCCAAGTCGGATGAGAAACTTAATGTATTAAAGCCATACTTCTACAGAGACACAATAATTCAACACGCTCTTACTGGAGTTTCCGAATTTGAAAAACTTAAGTATTTTTCGACTGTCTATCCCTACAATGGCAGTATCATTTCTATATTAACAAGCTTTATTTATTTTAAAAAAGACATGTATAAGGGTTATTTGCCACTTGACGGGAAGCTTATTCCTTCATCTGTTAAAATCTTAAATGTTGTAACACAATTAAAGGTTCCTGATCGGCAAATTTATTATTTGAATCGAATTATAAAGATATGTAAGTCAACGAATGTAGAATTAAAATTAGTGGTATCACCTATCTATTTGAAGAATAATACGGATGATTACATCCTTGAGCAAATAAGAAGAATTGCAGCAAGTAATAAAGTTGATTTTATCGATTTTTCTACTGATGCTAAATTTTTCAAGGATGCTCCATTTTTCAAGGATAATCTACACTTAAATTCAGAAGGAGCTACAGAATTCAGCAACAAACTTGCAGCGGAAATAGGACAAGTTATTAGTAGTGGAAATACCATGGCACGATTATGAATAGATTTAGGCCTATTATTTAATTACAATCATCGGTTATCTTAAAGAATAAGGCTAAGTGAAAATGACAAAAAAACGTTACAAAGTTCAATGGCAGAAATAATTGGCTTAAGCACAATCAAAAATTTCTTTACAAAAGGGAATGAACGCTCATTGAGGGCGAAAAAGAATATCACTGTTTCCTTCATTTGTAAGAGTTTGACAATATTGATTGGATTTTTGATTGTTCCATTAACTTTAGGTTATGTTGGAAAAGTCGAATACGGAATCTGGATGACCATATCATCAATTATTCAATGGTTCGGCTTGTTTGATATTGGATTGGGAAATGGACTAAGAAATAAATTGGCAGAAGCATTAGCCCGCAACGATAAAGAAATAGCGAGAGTCTATATTAGTTCAGTTTTTGCGATTATTACCGGTATAGCAGTTTTAATGTTTGCAGGATTTTTCTTATTTGCGCATTTCATTTCATGGAATGCTGTTTTAAATACCCAGGCAATACCTAATAGTGAGCTTCTCTCCGTTGTTGTAATGGTATTTTTCTTTTTTTGTGTCGGCTTTGTACTTAATCTCGTTTCTTCAATATTGCAAGCGATGCAACGTTATGCAATTAACGATATCCTGGGGCTGATCACACAACTACTTGGTCTTGTTGCACTTTATGTACTTGTAAATAGCACCAAAGGTTCATTGTTTTACCTATGTCTTGTTTATGGCGCCAAATCTGCTGTCGTTATGCTAATCGCAGCTATTGTATTATTTTTAGGTTCACTTAAAATGTACCGGCCAGCTCTAAAATATATCAGATTTAAAAAAGCATTACCATTATTAAACTTAGGTGCAAGATTTTTTATCAATCAAATCTTATACTTGATTGTAACCCAAACATCTGTTATTTTGGTTGTGCAATTTTTCGGGCCGGAAGACGTTACTGTCTTTAATCTTGCATTAAGATATATGTCAATTACAAGTATGGGCTATTTAATTGTCCTTACACCATTTCTTTCAGCTTTTACCGAAGCCTATACAAAGAATGAATATCAATGGATACGAACAACAATAAAACGCATAAATTGGATTTGGCTATTATGCTCATTTGCAACAATTTTAATGATTTTTAGTTACAAAATATTTTTTAAATTGTGGGTTGGTGATGCTGTTACAATTCCGCTTTCTTTAATTATCGCATTGGCAATTTATACAATTGTTGGGATGTGGAGCGGTACATATGGACTATTTTTAAATGGGATTGGAAAAATCCAGCTTCAATTTTATGTACTCGGAGTTCAGGCATTACTGTTTTTCCCGCTTTCTTATCTATTTTTTAAATTAGATTTTGGCCTGATTTCCATTGTTATGGCTCAAATTATCTTCTCAATAGCAAGTGCGTTCTTTATAACAAAACAATATCATAAAATCATAAATCAAAGAGCTAGGGGTATTTGGCTTAGATAATACATCGATGATAGTAACAAAGATTCATGCGGGTTTAGGAAATCAATTGTTTCAGTATGCAACTGGCAGGGCTTTATCGATCCATTTAAACACAGAATTGAAACTCGATTTGACGTTCTACGATAACTTAGATAATAAAAATGCCTATCGACTTAATCGATTCAATTTAGAAACAAAGCAATCAAATAACCAGGAATTTGAATATTTAAGGAATGTAAGCAATGTACCTTTTCCCTATAGGGTGTTAAAAAAATTGGGAATCAGACGATATCCATATTTTAAAAACACACATATATTAGAACAAGAGATTATTGAATTACTAAATTCATCATCTCTTAATTTTGATAATTATTACCTGGAGGGATGGTTTGCAAACGAAAACTATTTTAAAGATTATAGAAGTACGATAATATTTGATTTAAATGCTGATTTTTTATTGGTTGAGGCAAATCTTAATATGCAGCACGAAATAAAGAATTCAAACAGCGTGTCTGTTCATATTCGAAGGGGTGATTATTTAAGTAATTCATACTTTAAAACATTACCAATAACGTATTATAAAAATGCAATTGAAAAGATTAAAGTGGATATTGATACACCAAAGTTCTTTTTCTTTTCGAATGATATTGAATGGACAAAAAACAATTTTAAAGATGTACAAAATGCAATTTTCATTGAGAAGAATTCAAAAGCCGATACTTCTTTTAGCACAACTGGCGATATTGAAGACCTGATGCTTATGCGCTCATGCAAACACAATATCATCGCCAATAGTACCTTTAGTTGGTGGGGAGCGTGGTTAAACGAAAACCCATCGAAGAAGGTCTATTTCCCTTCCGGTTGGTATAACGATGCAAAAGCACAAAAACAGTTTGAGAAAAATAGCTTTATCCCCTCGGGATGGATTAAAATTCAATTTAAATAAAATGAATAATAAACCAATTTACGTTACTCAACCAGACCTGCCACCGCTGGAAGAATTTACCGAATTGCTTAAACAAATTTGGGACAATAAAATACTGACGAACAATGGCCCTTTTCACCAACAGTTTGAGCATGAATTAGCAGAATACCTCGGGGTAAAATATATCTCAGTATTCACAAATGGCACGCTGGCTTTGATGACAGCTTTGCAGGCGCTTCGTATTACTGGTGAAGTAATCACAACACCTTACAGTTTTGTGGCGACTACCCATTCATTGTGGTGGAACAATATCAAACCTGTGTTTGCTGATATCGAACCCGATTTTTTTAATCTCGATCCGGAGAAAGTTGAAGCTGCTATTACACCGCAAACTACGGCCATCATGCCGGTACATGTTTATGGGAATCCGTGTAATGTGAAACGTTTTCAGCAGATTGCCGACACCTACGGTTTAAAACTGATCTACGATGCAGCACATGCTTTTGGTGTAAAAATCAATGGTAATTCCATTTTAAACTATGGCGATCTGTCCATCTTAAGTTTCCATGCAACCAAGGTTTTTAATACAATCGAAGGGGGTGCGATTATAAGTCCCGACGAAAAGACAAAAAAGCGGATCGATTTTTTGAAGAATTTCGGCTTTGCAGGTGAGACTACTGTTATTGCACCTGGAATTAATGCTAAAATGAACGAAGTGCAAGCTGCCTATGGTTTATTGCAACTAAAATATGTAGATGATTGTATTGGCAAGAGGAAGCAAATTGCTTCGATTTACCGTGAGCAATTAAAAGGTATTAGTGGAATCAGCTTTTTAAAAGATATTAACGGGGTTGATCATTCCTACTCTTATTTCCCAATTCTTGTTGATAAAGAGAAATTTGGGATTACAAGAGACGAGCTTTATGCAAAACTAAAGGAGCACAATATATTTGGAAGGCGTTACTTCTATCCGTTGATCAGCCAATTCCCCACCTACCGGGGACTCACTTCTTCAAAGCCGGAAAATTTACCCGTAGCAACTAAGGTGGCAGACCAGGTGATATGTTTGCCAATATTTCCCGAATTGGAGCATGAACCTGTAAAAAGAATCACAAGCATAATCGCTCATTAATAATTCCTTTATGAAATCATAATAATTCATTAAACTTACATGTTCTGTGTTTGCAATTGAGCTATTATTTTGCTTTAAATTTTACTTAACGACATCGCTGATAAACAAGTATAATATATTTAATTTCTGTATTTTCATTCTCAAACTCAAACATTAATTCGTATTTTAGAATCTGCAAAGATTAACATTTTGTGAACTGTAAGGAGTAAGAATTCCAACGTAAAAATCATGATTTGAACGTATTTCAATAACAAACACAGCAAACCTATTATGGAAAATATAGTACTATTTGGTGGTGGATTACATACTACTTATTGTATTGACATTATAATTAAAGAGGGAAAATACAATATTATTGGTATTGTTGATTCTATTAAAGATATTGGAACAGAAATATTTGGTTACAAAATAATTGGAAGACAAGAACAACTAAAAGAACTAATCGTAAAATATAACGTTCAAAGTGGTATAATTACAATAGGCGATAATTGCTCTCGGAAAATTGTATACGATTGTATAATAAACCTAATTCCAAATTTCAAATTTGTAAATGCAATTCATCCATCTACAATAATAGGGATGAATGTAGAAATGGGCGTTGGTATTGTAATTATGGCAGGATGTATCATTAATCCGAACAGCATTATAGGAGATTTTTGCTTTTTTGCAACAGGTGCGCATTTGGAACATGATTGCAAAATAGGCGATTTTGCGAGTATTTCAGCTGGATCGATTACAGGTGGAAAAGTAAATATCGGCAAATTCGCAGCGATAACTTTAGGGGTAATAATTATGGATAGGCTAAATATAGGAGAAAATACAGTAGTAGGATCAGGTTCATTAGTGACTAAAGATTTACCAGATAATGTAATTGCATATGGAAACCCAGCAAAGATAATTAGAACGCGTGAATTTGGAGAAAAATTTCTCAAATCAAACTAACAAAAATCTGATACTATTTTTAATGTATTAGCTCGTTATATTGTAGTTCCAAAAACAAAATTAGCAAAAAATAAATCATCATTTAATCATATGATTAATAAAGAAATAGTAGTTAGCATTTGTGTGATTACCTATAATCATGAACCCTATATAGCAGATACAATTGAAGGTGTTTTGATGCAAAAAACTAATTTTCCTTTAGAACTGGTTATAGGCGAAGATTGCTCAACAGATAGAACCCGTGAAATTTGCATAAAATACAAAGAAAAATATCCAGGCATTAAATTAAATCTACCGGAGAGAAATTTAGGAGCAATTCCTAACTTTATTTTGAATCTAAAAGCATGTACTGGAAAATACATAGCTCTTTGCGAGGGAGATGATTACTGGACTGATCCTTTAAAACTGCAGAAACAAGTTGACTTTCTGGAGTCCAATCCTGATTATAGTTTGTGTTACCATAATGCCTTGATTAAATATGAAGGAGTTAAAGGTAAGGATAAGCTTTTTTGTGATAACACTCACGAAGGAACTATGGATATACAGAATGTGATAAAGGGAGTAGGCATGCCCACTGCAAGTATGTTATTTCGAACAGAGGCATTGGAAATCCCGGAGTGGCTAAAGCATATCTACAATGGAGATTATGCCCTTCAATTAATTCTGGCAAACAAAGGAAAAGTTAAATATTTGGATAAAATTATGTCTGTATATCGCATACAACCCGGTGGACTAAATTCTACAATGAAAAATGCTATAATACAACAACGCATAATCGAGTTAATGAATTATTTTAATATTCATACAAGCTTCAGATATAAAGATTTAGTGGATCATAAAACAAACATGATATTTAAGGATTATCCATTTCAAGTATTATGTGGCAAAACCAGATTACATAGACTTTTCACGGCTTTATATTGGAAACGAAGATTACAAAAATTATTTTAAACTTAATAATCTTTGTAAATATCTATATTTCATATGGCTTTTTTATTTAAAATAAAATTAACATTAGTTTATTTATAATCAAGTTTAAGAATTATTTTAAAATATTTCTTCACAGCTAAAGATATGGTTTTCATTAAATCCTTACAAAACAAATATTCCAAATTAGAACATAAACTCTTTGTAATATCAATGATATTGCTAAATATTTATCTTTGGATTTGCAATTTTGAAGGTGTATATGGGATACCACATATTGCAAAATACCTTTTAAGCATATATATATTGGGAAGTTTTTTATACTACAGTTGTAAAAATTGGGTAATTCCACAAATACTTGGTATCGATCGATTAGCGTTATGGCTTTTTGTTACATGGTCAATTTTATTATTAATTGGTTCATTTCGGACGGATATTTTTTATATCCAAGAAATATTTGGGGGAAGGTATTATTTTATCCCTTTTTTACTGCCTTTATTTTTTTTATTTACCCAGAATGAATTATATTTTTTCAAGCTACTATTAAGATATACTTTCATTTTGACATTTTTTGCTGTTGCAATACAGCTTTACAGCCTGATTTTTAAACGTGGAATAGAAAGCTGGTATGATCAATATACTTTAATAATGACATTTGATTTGGCAACACCTCTTTTACTTTTTGTATCTCATTTATATAAAAAAAGATCAGTCACGATTTTGGCAATAATATATTACCTGAATACGATCTTTTTGTCAGCCTTATGGGGGAGAAGAGGATGGTTTTTAGCAAATCTTTTACTGTTCATACTTTTTATAATTATAAGAATTAAAAGCGACTCGGTCCATCCATTTAGGAAATTCAAAATTGCTTTCATTTTTTCTTTATCGGCATTAACCTTAGTTGCTCTTTCACCTTTATATGTAAATAAACTATATATTTTTGAAAGAGGGATAGATAAGTCAGGGTGGGAAGATTCGAGAGGAAAAGTTGTTGAAGATTTCTTTGAAGATTTCAAAAGTCAAAAAGATTGGCTTTTAGGACGTGGACTAAATGGCACTGTGCTACGCACTATTTTAAAAGACGGTGACCAAGCAAGATTTGTAGAAATAGGATATCTCAATATTTTATTAAAAGGTGGCCTACTATTTTTAATCCCAATGTTAACTCTATTTTTGCGTTCATCCTATTTAGGTTTTTTTAAGACCAATAATGATTTGACTAAAGGTTTGGCCGCAGTGATAATTTTACAGGTTGCTGAAATGTTTACATTTGGAATGGCTGATTTTTCACCGCGTTATATTTTAGTTTGTATTGCGACTGCTGCGTGCTACAACCGTCACTTGAGATCTATTTCAAACAAAAGACTTATGATCATTCTTAATAAATAATGCTTTATAAAAATTGTAATCAATTTCTTTCTGAGACTATAAATTTTGTCCTTTTCATTTTTTTTTAATGTTGCATTACATTTAATGAACCAAAAAATTAAAATATTACTAATCCACACCCGCAATATTTTTGAACAGGATGGTGCTTGTGCCAACAGGTGGCGCACAATGGTTGAAGGACTCGCCCACAAAGAAGTTGAAATTCAGATCATCTTTACACAAGGATATGGATCAATCCGGGAGTTCAAAAAATATGGATGGAAAGGAAAAATTGGTAATATTTCCTATTTATATACAATTTTTCTACTTCACAATAGCTTATGGATGAGGCGGATTTCGATGTACTTGCTTTCGCCATTGCTAAAAAAAATAAATATATTACGAACCAGAGAAAAAATTAAAACATACAGACCTGATGTAGTCTGGCTGTTATCTGCCATTGAAGTATTTGATATTTATTTAGGGGCAATTGGTAAAGAAACAAAACCGGGATATCAATTAATGATCGAGTTAAATGAGTTCAATGATAACGGGCTTGTACATTCAACCAACAAGTTGCAACTCGAAATTTCGAAAAGATATAGTACTGTACTCTTGACTGAAATACTGCCTAAAATGGATTTGTTATTACTCATGACAAAACATTTATTGGATCACTACCGGCAATTTACTGATCCTGATCGTGCGAAATTTCTGCATTTACCAATGACGGTCGATCTGAATAGATTCAATTTGAAAAGAGAACCAGTTAGCCGCTATATTGCCTATTGCGGCTCTAGCAGTTTTGTAAAAGATGGCGTGGATATCCTGTTGCAATCTTTCGCTTTGATAGCTGATAAATATCCGGATGTGAAATTGAAAATTGCCGCTTTTATGGAAGCCGATGGCTGCAAAATGATAGACCTTATAAAAGATCTCCATTTACAGGATAAAGTCGAATACGTTGGAGAATTAAGGCGGGATGAAATTCCGGAATTTATTAAAAATGCTGAACTATTACTTTTACCACGACCCGATTCCAGGCAAGCCCAAGGAGGTTTCCCCACAAAATTAGGCGAATATTTAGCAAGTGGTAATCCCGTGTGCGTGACGACAGTTGGCGAAATACCCGATTACCTGGTTGATAATGAGTCAGCCTTTATGGCAGAGCCCGGAAGTGTCGTGTCTTTTGTTTCAGCAATTGACAAAGCTTTATCAGACCCTGTCAATGCCAAAAGAGTTGGTTTAAACGGACACAGCGTTGCAATGGAATATTTCAGCATGGATGTTCAGGCTAATCGCCTCTATAATTTTCTGATTGAGCAGGTTGGATAAAAACACGCTGGTAATAAAAAGAATGTTTTAAGAAATTGTACTTGTAGTGAGCCATTTTAAAAAATGGCAGGATAAAAATGAAAAAACTTAAACAAGCAATTGTTCGCAATCTATACAACCTACACGGTTGGCACACAAATCGCAGAATTGTGGTGATCGAATCTGACGATTGGGGTTCCATTCGTATGCCTTCGCGTGAAGTTTATAATACCCTATTAAGCAAAGGGATACGCGTGGATAATTTTCCGTATAACCGTTATGACTCTTTGGCATGTGAAACTGATTTGTCTGCGTTGTTTGACATATTATCTTCAGTGAAGGATCGCTGTGGCAACAATGCAGTGATTACGGCAAATACAATTGTTACAAATCCCGATTTTGATCGCATCCGACAAAATGATTTCCAGGAATATTTTTACGAGCCCTTTACCGAATCCCTGAATCGGTACGCATCTCATTCAAAATCATTTAATCTATGGAAAGAAGGAATCGATAAAGGCCTGTTTATTCCACAATTTCATGGACGAGAACATATCAATGTAATACGATGGATGAAAGCTTTACAGGGTAATATTGTTAATATGAGGCAGGCTTTCGATTACCGGATGTATGATTTAAGCACCGGTTACACAAGTTCGAAAGACTCTTTTATGGATGCTTTTAATCTTGCGGAAGAAAGTGAATTGGCGTTTCAAAAACAGGCGATCATTGAAGGAACAAAATTATTTGAAAGTATATTTGGCTTTAAATCCAAAACATTTATTGCTCCCCGCTATGTCTGGAGTAATACGCTGAATGAAACCATCAGAAACTGCGGCGTATTAACTTTGCAAGGCAATTATTACCAGTTGGAACCCGTTGGTGGAACGGGCAAATTCATTAAAAGATTGCATTACACAGGACAAACCAACCGATTTGGACAAGTATCTACGGTTCGAAATGCATCGTTTGAACCTTCAGAAAATATTTCGTTTGATTGGATAAGCAGCACAATGGCTCAGATTGGTAATTCATTTTTTTGGAAAAAACCTGCAATTATTAGTTCGCACAGATTGAATTACATTGGATTCATTGACCCGCTGAATAGCCAGCGTAACTTAAAGCTTTTAAAAAGTCTATTGCAGAAGATTTTGGACAAGTGGCCCGATGTTGAGTTTATGAGTTCACCACAATTAAGTGATCTGATCCATCATAATGAGTAAAATAACCGATAGCACGCTGAAGATCAATACGCTTTTTTATAATGAAAAGTCACGCTCGGTACCTGAGTTATCGAAAATCTATGAGAACCGTGACCTCCTGATTAAAAATATACACGAAATAAGCAAAGACTGGATCAATGAAAACAACCTGATTTCGAAAAGAGTCTTGTTAAAACCAAATTGGGTAAGACATTCTTCCAAACCAACGCACGATATTTGTTTGCGAACCAACGACAACTTTGTATTGGCCGCGTTGGAAGTTGTGCTGAAATGCAAACCAAAGGAAGTGATCATTGGCGATGCCCCCATCCAGGGTTGCATTTGGGATAAAATGATCACTTCTTCATTTCTTGACGAAATCGGGAAATTATCTGTTAAATACAAGATACCTGTAATTGTAAAAGATTTTCGCAGGGTTACTTTCGATCCAAAGCTGAATAAAATTCATAAAGATTTTACTCCGATCAATAACTATACGCTTTTTGATTTGGGTGTAAAGAGTTACCTGGAACCGATCTCCTTCAAAAATAAAAATTTATTCCGCGTAACACAATACAACCCTGACCGGTTCAAAGAGTCGCACCGGGCGGGTTTACACAAGTATTGCATTACAAATGAGCTTTTTGATGCCGATGTGGTTATTTCCTTACCCAAGATAAAAACACATCAAAAAGCAGGAATGACAGGGGCATTAAAAAACCTCGTCGGATTGAATGGTGACAAGGATTATTTACCGCATCACCGGATTGGCGGCACAAACCGGGGTGGTGATTGCTATCCTGGGGGTAATTTATTGCGGTATTGGGCTGAAATGTTACAGGATACGGCCAACAGGAATATTGGCAAGACCATCTATCGGTATTGGCTTAGGTTATCTGCTGTTCTTTGGCGTCTATCGCTTCCTAAAAAGGTTCATCATCTTGGTGCTGCCTGGTATGGAAATGATACAATCTGGAGAATGGTGATGGACCTTAATAAAATTGCTTTCTATGGAAAAAAGAATGGCGAAATCGCAGTTGAGCAACAACGGATTGTATTTAGTCTTTGTGATGGAATCATTGGAGGTCAGGGCGATGGCCCACTAAACCCGGAACCATTACCGCTTGGAATTATTAGTTTTTCGACAAACTCCGCTTTGAACGATATTAGTATGGCAGCTCTAATGGGAATTGACTATCGAAAATTACCACTTTTGCTTGCAGCCCAAATAATTAACCAAGATATTTTATCTACAATTTACCTTGATGGAAAACTTATAGCACCATACGAACTAACGAAAATAGCACTATCTGCAAAAATGCCACCAGGGTGGATTGACTACCATAATCACAAGGATTAAATCTTATAAGATGAAAATTGCTATACATGGATGCAATGGAACTTTCAATAAGCGCTGGATCGAGTATTGTGAGGAACATTGCATTGAATACAAAGTCATCAACTGTTATAATAATGATGTAATTCTGCAGTTAGCAGATTGCGATGCCTTGATGTGGCATCATTCACAAAACAACCCCAGGGATCTGTTAATCGCCAAACCAATTTTATTTTCGATTGAACAGGCCGGAAAAATAGTATTTCCCGATTTAAAAACGAACTGGCATTTCGACGACAAATTGGGTCAAAAATACCTTTTTGAGTCCTTAAATATTCCATTCGTTCAATCATTTGCATTTTTTAATAAACAAGATGCCAGGCAATGGGTTGAGCATGCTGAATTTCCGGTTGTTTTTAAGTTACGCACAGGTGCAGGCTCGTTTAACGTTAAACTTGTTAAAACGAAAAGCGATGCAATCAACCTGATTAAAACTGCATTTAGTAGGGGGTTTTCTAACTACAATGGCATTGAAGCTTTAAAAGAATTAGTAAGAAAAAGAAAACTGGGGAAAGCAAGTAACAAAGACGTGCTCAAAGGAATCGCTCACCTATTGATCCTTCCTAAGTTTGCAAAGATAGCGGGAAGAGAGCGCGGCTATATCTATTTCCAGGAATTTATTCCGGATAATACTTTTGATATTCGCGTGATTGTAATTGGGGAAAAGGCGTTTGCAATTAAACGCATGGTTCGCGCGAATGATTTCCGTGCTTCAGGCAGTGGAAATATTCTTTATGAGAAAGAGCATTTTGAGGATGATACAATAAAATTAGCTTTTGAGATATCTGAAAAGTTAGGCAGCCAATGTATAGCTTATGATTTCGTTTATAAGGATAATCAACCACTTGTAATAGAGATAAGTTATGGGTTTAATCCAAAAGGATACGAATCCTGTACCGGGTTTTGGAACAATGATTTAAAATGGTTTCCCGGTAAGTTCAATCCATATGGCTGGATGGTTGAAAATATTATCGCACAATTTAATTCAACTAAAATTGCGTAAAATTTGTTTTGTTTGTGCGGGGCTTGGCAACGGCGGTCAGGAGCGTTCCTTAACGAGTCTTGCCAATTATTTTGTCTCAAACGGTTATGAGGTGAGCATTGTAAGTATGTTCAAAACGGGCATTTTCTTCGAATTGGATGAACGGATTTCGATCGCATGGCCAACAATTGATCGAAAAAAATACAATCGACTGATATATTCAATAATGATTGTACCCTATATCCGCAGATCCATAAGAAAAATCAGACCTGATGTATTAATAAGTTTTGGCGAATGGTTTAATTCGTACGTTATACTTACTACACGATTTTTGAATATTCCGCTATACATTTCCGACAGGATGGGACCAAATCTATATTTAGGACAGATGTTGGAAACAGCCAGGAAACTTACATACAAATATGCAACCGGAATTATCGCACAGACAAATATCGCAGGTGAAATTCTAAACAAAAAAACGAACGCTCAAAATATTAGGGTAATCCCCAATGCAGTAAATGTTATCAATACCAACATTTCGAATAAAAAGAAACAGATCGTGACGGTTGGAAGGTTATCGCGCGAGAAGGGACATACCATTTTGCTTAAAGCGTTCTCTCAAGTCAGGCAAAATGACTGGACCTTACATATTGTTGGAGATGGTCCTAAAATGCAGGAACTTACTGATGAAGTCCGGCAATTGGGTATGGAAGAGCGTGTAATATTTTACGGGCATCTAAAAGATTTTAGCAAGATCCTGGGGGAATCGCAAATATTTGTACTTCCTTCCTTTTATGAAGGATTCCCCAATGCATTGGTCGAAGCAATGTCGGTACCATTGGCTTGCATTAGCAGTGATTGCATCGCCGGTCCCCGGGATATTATTGAGGAAGGCATCAATGGCATTTTGGTAAAACCGGGTGATGTAAACGAACTAACCGCAGCGATAAACAGGCTAATCGGTGATAATGAACTACGATTGAAGCTTGCGATTGAGGCTTATAAAGTGCAGGAAAGGTTTAATTTTGATACGATCGCTATACAATACCTTGATTTTTTGTTTTCCAATACTCAAAATAAGTTGAAATGAAGGTACTTCAGATCAATTCAACCTTAAATTCAGGAAGTACAGGTCGTATTGCCGAAGGTATTGGGCTAAAAATCCTCGAACAAGGAGGTGAGAGTTTTATCGCATTTGGCCGTTCTGCAAATGCAAGTCAATCGCAAATAATCAGGGTTGGAAATAAATGGATTCAGTCTATTCACCTGCTTAAGACGCGTCTTTTCGATACACATGGGTTTCATTCAAGCAGGGCAACAAAAGCGCTGGTCCAGCAAATCCGGGAAATTCAGCCCGATATTATCCACCTGCACAACCTGCATGGCTATTACTTAAATATTGAAATTCTATTCGATTTTCTGAAGGATTGGGATAAACCAATTGTATGGACGTTGCACGACTGCTGGCCATTTACGGGTCATTGTTGCTACTACGAAAGGGTCAAATGCATGAAATGGAAATTGGAATGTCAAAATTGCCCGTTAAAATGGTTATATCCACAGTCATATTTCTATGATAATTCAAAGGATAATTATCGTAAAAAGAAAATGCTTTTCAGTTTGCCCAAACAATTACATTTGGTAACGGTATCAAATTGGCTGGAAAGCCAGGTAGCACAATCGTTTTTACAGAAACGTCCGATCGAAACAATTTACAATGGGATCGACCTCCTGGTTTTCAGGCCAATGAATCAGTTTAATCTGAAAAAAGAGTATGGATTTGAGGGGAAACAGGTAATCCTGGGTGTTGCGAACATCTGGACGGATGGCAAAGGGCTTCAGTCGTTTACTGAGTTAAGTAAAAGGATCAACAAAAACCAGTTAATCATTTTGATAGGAGTCACTAAAAAGCAGATCAAACACCTTCCGGAAAATATGCTGGGGATCGCGCATACAAGTAGCGTTGAAGAACTTGCAAAATACTTCAACCTGGCTGATGTTTTTATCAATCCCTCAATTGCTGAAACTTTTGGCATGACTACTGCTGAAGCGATGGCATGTGGAACACCCGCTGTTGTTTACGAAACAAGCGCCATGCCCGAAATGATCACCGATGAAGTTGGCTTTATTGTACCGTACAATAACTACGAGTCATTGTATGAAAAGACAAATAAAATATTAGCGAATGGAAAAGAATCGTATACTAAAAATTGCCGGGCCAGGGCCGAAGAACGCTTTGATCAGGATAAGCAATATGAAAAATATACAGCTCTTTATAAATCTTTAGTATAAGTTTATGGCTCTATATTTGGTGTGGGTAATTCAGATTTAAAGATGGAAAATATAAAACCTTATTTTGCCAAAATAACCTGAGCACAATTCAAAAAAAGACCACGTAACTCTGCATAACATGTTGAGATTGCTTCGGCCTGAGCTGTCATTGCGAGCGAAGTGACGTGTCCCGAGAGGTACGATTCGGGAAGCTGTCATTGCGAGCGTAGCGAAGCAATCATGTTTGAAGCACAGTTCAAAAAAAATCACTTAACTCTGCTACCTATTTTAAGATTGCTTCGGCCTGAACTGTCATTGCGAACGAAGTGACGTGTCCCGAGAGGTACGATTCGGGAAGCTGTCATTGCGAGCGTAGCGAAGCAATCATGTTTGAAGCACAGTTCAAAAAAATCACTTAACCCTGCTACTTATTTTAAGATTGCTTCGGCCTGAACTGTCATTGCGAACGAAGTGAAGCAATCTCAACATTTGAATTACAGTTCAAAAAAATCACTTAACCCTGCATAACAAGATGAGATTGCTTTGGTCGCACATTGACCCTGCTTCAAACAGATAACCATCAACGCTCCCTCGCAATGACAATTCAAATGGAGTTAACGCTCCCTCGCAATGACAATTCAAATGGAGTTAACGCTCCCTCGCAATGACAGTCCAGAAGATAATCATCAATACTCACTCGCAATGACAGTCAAAATGTGAACGATTTATGGAATACAAAACCTATCATACCTATTTTGTCACAAATAAAAACCATACGGTGATTTACATCGGTGTGACTTCAGCGTTACGCAAACGAATATGGGAGCATAAAAACAAAATGTACCCTCGTTCGTTTACAGCCAGATACAATGTTGATGAACTTGTTTACTACGAAGCCTTTTTCGATATTGGGGAGGCTATCGCCAGAGAAAAGCAAATCAAAGGAGGCTCCCGTCAAAAGAAAATTGATCTGATCAATAGCTATAATCCTGAGTGGAGGGACTTGTACGAAGATCTGGATTAAGCTGGCATCCTTCGGAAGCTATCATTGTTTTTAGGAACTGTCATTGCGAGGGAGCCTGATAATTACTTGTTTGAAGCAGGGGTCAATGGGCGACCGAAGCAATCTCAATGTTTGAAGCACAGTCCAAAAAAAACCACTTAACCCTGAATCACAAGATGAGATTGCTTCGGTCGCATATAATACTGCTTCAAATTATCACCATCACCGCTCCTTCGCAATGACAATCCTAAAGATAATTATCAGCGCTTCGTTTCGCTTTTAAGGATAATTTGCAATTAATACTCGACCATCATACAATATGCGCGTTCTCTTCTTAATGTTTGCTTTTCCTGATATGGATGTCTCATTTAATATGTATACTGCTTTGGTAGAAGAGTTCATTAAAAATGGACACGATGTGAGTGTTGTTGCACCTGTTAACCAGCAGCGCAAAACGGAGATCAGCATCGAGAAAGGGATCAGCATACTACGCGTCAAGACTTTACCCATTAAAAACGTAGGGAACATTCGCAAAGGCATCGCTAATTTATTGCTACCCTATCAATACAACCGGGCCATTAACAAGCACTTTAGAAACAAAAAGTTTGATCTGGTCGTAATGCCAACCCCTCCCATCACACTGGTAACGCTGGCTGCAAAAATCAAAAATCAAAATAATGCATTGCTCTACCTGGTTCTCAGGGATATCTTTCCACAGAATGCCGTTGATTTAGGATTTATGCGAAAAGGAGGTTTTATCCAAAGGTATTTCAGGAAGAAAGAGCGTAAATTATACAAGGAGGCGGATGCCATCGGGTGTATGTCGGATGGTAATATCCGATATATAATGGATCATAATAAATCAATTCTGGAAAGTAAACTTGAAGTATTACGCAATTTCCAGATTAAATATGACTTTAGTCAAAATAACAATCAAATCGACAAAGCAGTCTATGATCTCGAAGGTAAATTTGTAGTTGTCTTTGGTGGGAATATGGGTAAAGCCCAGCAATTGGAGAATGTGCTTGAATTGGCAAAAAGATGCAGTGTTTATCCCGATGTATTGTTCTTGCTGTTAGGCGAAGGGTTAGCGATGCAAAGATTGGAGACAACTATCAACGAACAAAAAATCTCAAATATCAAAATACTTCGAACAATTCCGAAACAGAAATACCAGGATTTACTTGGAATCTGCGATATAGGATTGATCAGTTTGCATCAGAACTTTACAATCCCCAATATACCCAGTAAAACCTTAGATTACTTTAATGTTGGGCTTCCGGTTCTGGCGTCGGTTGATAAAGCCACCGATTATGGAAGCGTTCTCGATAATGCCAATGCCGGGCTATGGTCAGATTCAGGTGATATAGAAGCTTTAAAGCATAATTTCGACAAGCTTTATTTAAATCCGGAATTAAGAAAAGAGATGGGTAGCAATGGCCGTAAATACTTCGAACAATTTCTAACCCCAGACATTGCATACCTGAAAATCACAAGTCATTTACATTAGGGGATAATGATGTTACAATACATTAAAAATACGCTTGCACGAAATATAAAAAACAGTTTTGGTTGGTCGACCAACCGGAAAATTGTCGTTTTCACGGTTGATGATTATGGATCAGTACGAATGTCTTCAAAGGCAGCAAGGGAAGATTTACGTGCCAGGGGTTTAAAAATTGACAATAGCAAATTCGATATGTTTGATGCGTTGGAAGATGACAATGATCTGGCGCAATTATTCGAAACGCTGACTTTGGTAAAAGACATAACCAATCGTTCTGCCGTTTTTACGGCAATGTCGCTACCTGCAAATCCCAATTTTGATAAGATGCGAAAGGAAGGATATGTGGAATACAAATACGAATTATTAACAGAAACATGGAATAAATTAGCGGGGTATGAAGGTGTCGGATCGATGTGGAAAGAAGGAATTGAAAAAAGATTAATCTGCCCTCAATTTCACGGAAGAGAGCATTTAAATGTAAAAGTATTAATGGAGCTTCTTCAAATAAGAGATAAAGAAACAATTGCCTGTTTTGAAAACAACTCATTTGGTGCGATTTCAACCAAACTGTATTCCACGATCAGTAATGTAGCGGCATTCGAATTTGATAAATTCGAAGAGAATGTGTCTTTAATGCAAATTGCCGGCGATGGACTGAATGCTTTTGAAAAGGTATTCGGTTATCGCGCCAGGCATTTTGCAGCACCTGGTGCAAGGGAACATACTTGTCTGGCCGAAACGCTAAAGAAAGGAGGAATCGAATATCTTGATTCAGACATGCGCAAAAAGGAGCACCAGGGGAATGGCAAATACAAAAGGTCTATTGATTATACAGGAAAGAGGAACAATCTTGACCAGGTTTATTTGGTGAGAAATTGTGTCTTTGAACCCAATCCTTTTGATACAATCGACTGGGTTAATTATGCCTTACAGCAGATTGAAATTGCGTTCAAGTGGAATAAACCTGCCAATATCAGCACACACCGGGTAAATTTTTCGGGTCATATCGAACCATCAAATCGTGATAATGGTCTTTTTATGCTGAAAAAATTACTTAAAGCAATTGTCACCCGATGGCCCGATGTAGAGTTTATGACAACTGTTGAATTAGGCGATTTGATAGCCAATACATCGAAACATAATTAATGTAGATCAAGAGATCTACTATAAATTTACAGTTAAAAAAATCATGAAATTATTGGAAAAATTCAGGATGCTTGCATTTTGGTCTTTGGACTTTATGGCAGGTAGTCCAATTAAAAAGCATTATAACGAAGTTTGCAAGGTGATGCAGAATCCATTGGATAATGACAATGATGTTGTATCCAAAAAAAACCTGTCGGATTTATTAAATCATGCGATTCATACGACCAAATTTTATAATCACCTAAAATCAACTGCAGGCATATCTGATTTCCCTATTGTAAACAAAGCAATTATTCGCGAATCGTTTGATTCTTTTTGTTCCGGTAAATACTCAAAATCTGACTTAATACAAGTAGTGACAAGCGGTTCAACAGGTACTCCTTTTAAAGTTTATCACGACCGAAATAAAAAATTGAGAAACCATGCTGATACAATTTACTTTGCTTCATTGGCCGGTTTTCGGATTGGTGCTAAGTTGATTTATATGAAGATTTTTGCCAGGCAAAAAACAAGAAGTCCTTTGCATTATTGGATGCAAAATATATTGCCAGTTGATGTCATTAAACTGAATGATTTACAGATAGCGCAATTGATCAGTCAAATAAAAAAGGAAAAATCTTCATTTAATTTTTTGGGGTACTCGTCTTCACTTGAATTGGTTTGCAAATACCTCGATAAAAATCACACAGGAAAAGTAGATGCAAATGTAAAATCAGTGATCTCAATTTCCGAATCATTGAATGAATATACAAAAGTCACATTTAAAAAATATTTCAACGTACAAGCAGTTTCAAGATATTCAAACCTGGAAAATGGGATCATTGCACAACAAGTGACTGACGATTCAGGGAGGTATCTTGTTAATACAGCAAGTTATGTACTCGAAATTCTTAAACTGGATAACAATGAACCTGCTGAATCCGGCCAACTTGGAAGAATCGTGATCACTGATCTTTTTAACTATGGAATGCCATTAATAAGATATGATACGGGCGATATTGGAGCATATGCAGTAGAGCCAGACAATTCTGGCAATACATATTTATCATCAATAGAAGGCCGCAAACTCGATCTTCTGTTTGATACATCGGGTAATCTGGTATCATCCTACATTGTTTACAAAAACATGTGGCAGTACACTGAAATCATTCAATACCAACTAATTCAAGAAAGCAAGACTGAATATGTCTTTAAAATAAATATTGAAGGATCATTTAACAAAGAGGTCCAATTGATTAATGAATTTAAAGAATACCTTGGTGAAGATGCAATCTTCAATGTTGAATATGTTTCTGAGATTCCGCTGTTAAATTCAGGAAAGCGACGAAAAATCGTCAACAATTATATTAAAGGATAATCTCAATCCTATACCTCATAAAAATAACTGTATGATTAAAATACTGCTCTTTATCAAGCATCATTTTGGATTCCTATGGAATCTGATTGAAGCTGTAAATGGTTGGTTAGTTGGCATACTGTATGGCAAGTTAATCAATCGAAACCTTCAGCTATTGCTCAGTAAATCCTATCACGAAAAATTCATTTATAAAAAGCTCAACGAAACCGATCTTCCAATACTTCAAACTTTTTTTGGGAACCAAAGGCCGGAACAATTCCAATATTTTAAGCCACATGAATTTACATTGTCAGCATTGCAACGCCTGCATCGGAATCAGGCATTCCTGATGTTGGGAGTATTCGATGGTGAAAAGTTGATTGGTTATTTTTTCCTCCGTTTTTTCCTGAATAAAAAGTGTTTCATAGGCCGGATCGTAGATGACAATTACCAAAGACAAGGTGTTGCAAAAAGCATGAATGAAATTATGTATCAAACGATATGGCAGAGTGGTTTCCGATGTTTATCAACCATTTCAAAACACAATAAATCAATTGTAAATTTTCATCAAAAAGGGAAAAATATACGGATATTGAAAGAATTGCCTAATGATTATCTTTTTGTGGAAATTGTAAAACCTGAAATAGCTCAAACACTTCAGTAGTGTTACTACAGATAGATCTTTGAATAATTTAGCATGATTTTGAAACGAATATTTGATTTTTTTGCCGCTGCTATTGGATTGGTTTTACTTTTCCCTTTTCTGCTGCTGATTGCCTTACTGATCAAAATTAAAACGACTGGTTCAGTAATGTTCATACAAAAGAGGGTAGGTCGTAATGCCAAGCCTTTTAAAATGATTAAGTTTTGCACAATGACGCCAATTCATTGCGGGAGCACAATTACTGTAAGAGGTGAAAACCGGATTACTCCTTTGGGCGCAGTGCTAAGAAAATACAAATTAGATGAGTTACCGGAATTATGGAATGTATTGATTGGCGATATGAGTCTCGTTGGTCCCCGACCCGATGTCCCTGGTTATGCAGACAAGTTGCAAGGAGAAGATCGAAAAATTCTTGAGTTGAGACCGGGAATTACAGGTCCAGCAAGTTTAAAGTATGCAGATGAGGAAGCAATTCTGGCAAAGCAAGCGGATCCGCAGAAATACAATGACAAAGTGATCTTTCCCGATAAAGTGCGAATCAATCTTAACTACATGCAAAATCGGTCTTTCTGGCTGGATATTAAAATAATATTTCATACAATATTAGGTAAGAAATTATCAGAAGATTATTTGCGTTAATTGAATACTCCTCCCCTCTTTCAAACTACCATTCCGCGAATATCAGGACGAAGGCATAATTCTTAAAATTCGCTTCATAATCCTGATTTTAGTTTACTTTTTCTATAAACCTATTTCAGGACAAGACGGTGAGGGAACCCACATCGGCGCAGGTTCTGTGGTACTTCCTGGGGTAAAAATTGGCAGATGGTCTGTGATTGTTGCGGGTTCGGTGGTTGCCAAAGATATTCCGGATCATGTACTTGCAGTAGGTAACCGCTGTAAAATCATTAAAACAATCGGTTAGTTAATCGCAGGGAGGCTTAGGCCTTCTTTTTTTTGGTTCATGAATTCGTTCGTGCGGTTGCAAACCCTTACCCTTCGAGCGGTTGAAAACCCTCGAAGCGGTTGGTTGTAGTAAGACAGACCCCTCGAAGCGGTTGGTTGTAGTAAGACAGACCCCTCGAAGCGGTTGGTTGTAGTAAGGCAGACCCCTCGAAGCGGTTGGTTGTAGTAAGGCAGACCCCTCGAAGCGGTTGGTTGTAAGGACTGAAGCGGTAGTCGTTCTACATTCCCTTCGAGGGTCTTCGACCGCTCGAAGGGAATGTAGAACACTCGAAGGGGGACAAATTCTCATAATTTGTTATAGTACATGTAATTTTTTTAGCATGGAATAGACAAAATAGTTTATAATTTTACAATGGTTCTCATCAATATATCAGATTATGGATATTCCGGCATTAAAATTAGATTTGGTTCAAAAAATTTTAAACACAAAAAACCCATCCCTTCTTTTAAAAATAAATACAATTTTTCAGAAAGAAGTGGAAATGGACTGGTGGGATCAATTGCCACAAGAAGTTCAGGAATCGATTTTTGAAGGCATTCAAGATATCGAAAACGGAAACGTATTTACACATGAACAGGTAATACAAGAAGCCAAACAAAAATATGGATTCTGACAGGGAGGTTATTTGGTCAGCCAAAGCCAAGCGTACTTTTTTCTCGGTTATTGAATATCTTAATTCAAATTGGACCCAAAAGGAAATGGTGCAATTTAATCGGAGAACGTTGATCACCATCAATGCGATTCGAAAAAATCCCGGCATATTTCCTGCATCGTCAAAAAACAAAGAAGTAAGAAGAGCAATCGTCGATAAAAACAATTCATTCTATTACAAAATAGATGCTTACAATCAAAAAATATACCTTTTAACTTTTTTTGATTGCAGGCAAGATCCTCGAAAATTAATTATTTAATTTTTGAATGGCATCATTATTCCACCCAAAGACGAAGAGGCGCTGTACAAGTTCATGAAGTATTTCATTTTTATATCCGCGTAAATCTGTCAAATCTGCGTCATCTGCGTTCCCAATGAATTGTTGATTGTTACAACTTTACTACTAAGGTTTTTTTTGGAAAAATAAGGTTTTTAAAACCTTATTTTAATTTGGCAACCTCTTAGTAGCCCGGGCAAAATCCCCCCCAGATTTTAACCTTATTAATTTTCAATCGAAGAAGGGAATAAATACCAATTACAGCAAATGATGCAAAATTGTGGCTAAAGCCAGGCTGAATTTCAATATTCTCATCAGCTTAAGATGATGGCAATTCAAAATAGTTGAGAATATTTTCAGGTGATTAATGCAAGCTGGTGACGAAATTGCAGACAACGCGACACTGAAGGTGTCGAATATGTGTTCCAAACAAAAAAAGATCTATATTTGTGAGCATAAACAAGTAAACCGATGCGATATCTTGATCCAAAAAATGATTTAACTTTTAAAAGAATATTTGGGGAACATCCTCATCTGTTAAAAAGTTTTCTGAATGCTGTGATGCCACTCGCAGAAGGGAAAAAAATTGTTTCGCTCGAATATCTGCCTGCCGAATTGGTGCCCGAAATTCCGATGTTTAAAAATTCGATTGTCGACGTAAGGTGTCTGGACGAAAAAGGGCAGCAATTTATCGTCGAAATGCAAATGCTTTGGACCGATAGTTTTAAAAGCAGGGTATTGTTCAATGCATCGAAAGCGTATATAAAGCAAGTTGGAAGAGGCGTTCAATACAAAGGTTTACAGCCCGTTTACTCGCTCAATATAATTAATGAAAATTTCGACGACAAACCCGATACCTATATTCATCATTACCAGCTGATACATACACAGGATTGTGAGAAAGTAATGGAGGGGTTGGAATTTGTGTTTATTGAACTCCCGAAATTCAAAGCTAAGAAATATACAGACAAGAAATTACAAGTGTTGTGGTTACGCTTTTTATCGGAGATTAACGACATGCAGGAAGAAATATCACAGGATTTTTTAGATGTTCCGGAGCTTAAGGAAGCTTCAGATTTGATTCTTGAAAGTGGGTTCACCAAGGGAGAACTTGAAACCTATGACAAATACTGGGATTATATCAGCACAGAAAAGACCATTAAGGCTGATGCTTTTGAAAAAGGTATAGAACAAGGTATAGAACAAGGTATAGAACAAGAGAAAATACTTTCAAACAAAAAAATCGAAGAAGAAAAGTCAGCTATTGCAAGAAATCTAAAGAAATTAGGTGTTCCGAATTCAGCTATTTCAAAAGCAACCGGACTTTCTGAACCAGAAATTGAAAGTTTATAAATTCTTATCCGTGTAAATCAGTCAAATCCGCGTCATCTGTGTTCCCATTTACTACCTGCATTCAAAAACCGCACACCCTTCGTTTTAGTTGAATTGCCACCTGGCTTCAGCCAGTGGATAAAAGGATTAAAAACAAATCGGCTAGTTAATTGCATGGAGGTTTAGGCCTTCTTTTTTTTGGTTCATGAATTCGTTCGTGCGCCTTCGTGGTAAAATGAAATGGCAAACCCTACCCTTCGAGCGGTTGAAAACCCTCGAAGCGGTTAGATATTGAAGCGGTTAGATATCGAAGTGGTAGTCGTTCGTAAATTCCCTTCGAGGGTCTTCGACCGCTCGAAGGGATGTTCACGCTCGAAGGGGATGTTCACGTTCGAAGCGGCAGGTTCTCGAAACAGTGACGAATTTTCATTTTGATATCCGCGTTAATCAGTCAAATCTGCGTCATCTGCGTTCCTTTATTGTCATCCGTGTTCCCATTTACTACCTGCATTCAAAAACCGCACACCCTTCGTTTTAGTTGAATTGCCACCTGGCTTCAGCCGGTGGACAAAGGAATTAAAAACAAATCGGCTTTAGCCAAACATTTGGAAAGAGATTTTTTGTATTTTCGTACAAAATTCATAAAATATGAAGCCGCATCTTTTATTCCTTCTTTTTTGCCTCACCTTGCTAACTCTTCCGGCATTGGCACAGGAACAGCAGGTTGTGGTTCCTTATACCTTAGCCGACCGCGACAGGGCAATCAGAACCGAAGCCAATATGGAAGCATTAAACAAGCGCATTGATGGCATTCAGGTGCAAATGAACCGCATGGGTGACAAATTCGACAGCTATTTTATGTGGGGATTTGGACTGGTACTAATGTCAATCTTCGGCCTTATAGGTTTTGTCATTTATGACCGGCGCACCACACTCGCCCCCGTTGAGAATAAAACAGAAAGAATTATTAAGGCCTTGAAAGAAGCAGCGGAGAAAGATCCCGCTCTCAGGGATGCCCTTAAAAAAGTAGCACTTTGGTAATCAAATCCTCCACCCAAAGATGAAGAGGCGCTGTACAAGGCCATGAAGTATTTCATTTTTATATCCGTGTAAATCAGTCAAATCCGCGTCATCGGTGTTCTCATTTTAATATCTGTATTCAAAGACACCATGCCCATGAATTCAGCCAGTTGTGAATGGCAATCCTATTCCACCCAAAGATGAAGAGGCGCTGTACAAAGCCATGACGTATTTCATTTTGATATCCGCGTAAATCAGCCAAATCCGCGTCATCTGCGTTCCCAATGAATTGTTGATTGTTACACCTTTACTATTAAGTTTTTTTTGGAAGAATAAGGTTTTTAAAATCTTTTGAAAACCTTATTTTAATTGGGCAACCTTAGTAGCCCGGGTCAAATTCCCCCCTTGATTTTAACCTTATGAAAATAGCCTTCCGTGTAATTATTATTTAATCCGTGTAATCTTTTAATAAGTAATAGGTAGGTTATAATGTCGTATTTTTAAATCAAGAGTGAAAGATATATACCTGTCGTTGTGCTGTGTTCAGAAAAAGAGATAGCACCACTGATTACACTGATTTTCACAGATTAATAAACTCACTTTGTGAGTTTTCAATCTGTGTTTATCTGAGTAATCTGTGGTAGAACAAATTCAGGTCTGAGGTGGTGGCGTATTAGATTGATATATTCAGAATACGACATTAAATTGTTCTCATTACTTA
>Ga0209512_1001561_pt1 | contig 27603 bp, 31 predicted proteins | sample frozenSSSSmetaG_FD_184142 | JGI IMG/M metagenome (GOLD analysis project Ga0209512, IMG submission 184142) | Glacier valley bacterial and archeal communities from Borup Fiord, Nunavut, Canada, to study Microbial Dark Matter (Phase II) -... | ecosystem: Environmental > Aquatic > Freshwater > Ice >...
CCCCCCCCCCGTCTGTCTCTTCTCCTCTCCCTTCTTCATCCACTCCCACCCCCCCGTCCTTCGACGACCAACGCCCGCCCTCTTCCATATCACTTTCTTGCGACTCGACAACTCTTGCCATTTGCCATTTCGAGTACTCCTCCCTCGACTGCTGCTGCGACGAAAGAGATTACGGAGACGACGTCCTTCTTTCGCTCGCTCGCTCGCTCGCTCGCTCAGAATCACCTCCGTCCTTCCTCCTACCCATCCATACATACCTCGTTACACACACGCCGACTGACCCACCGACCGAAGACGTCTTGGGTCCTGTCGTGACCATCTTCCCTTCGAATCCAATCTACCGCCCTTCCAGCTCGCATATATCCACCACCATATATCGAACACCTTATGCGCGCGAGCCCTTCTGCACTTCGTTGATCCATCTCTCGGCCTCATCAGACAATCATCAGAAGGATCGCAATGGTCACAATGGCCACAATGACCACCGACACAACTGCCCCGTCTCGCGATATTGGCGCGTCGGTAACGCGGGTGACGAAGGAGGGTCGAGAGCTCACCTATGTCCTGACCGTCATTCAGCAGCCCGAGCGCGCCAGAGCCTGCGGTTCCGGAGCGAAATGTGAGCACTTCTGACTGCAGACACTGGACTATGTCTGTCCTGTTCTGGCTTTCTGACCTTCTGACCTCTTGTAGCCTCTGCCGATCGGAGACCCGTCGATCCACCGCCCGTCGTCGAGTTGCGTATCTTTGAGGGCGACGCGAGGAACGACATCACATTCTCCTACAATGCCAACTTTTTCATCTTCGCGACATTGGAGACGGCACGTCCGATCATCCATGGCCGTGTCCAGCAGACAACCCAGCAGATTCCAGTACTCACGGGTATGCCAGTCTCGGGCATGGCCTACCTTGATCGGCCGTCCTTCGCTGGATATTTCATCTTCCCCGATCTTTCCGTTCGTCATGAAGGCAAGTATCGTCTGAGCTTCAATTTGTACGAGGAGACCAAGGAGACCAAGGATGAGGATGCTGAGGAGTCCGCCGATAACCGCTCGAAGATCATCCCGCCGCCTCAGACGCAAAATGGTTCGTTCGATTGGAGGCTGGAGGTCAAATCGGCGCCCTTCACTGTCTTCAGCGCGAAGAAGTTCCCCGGCTTGGCCGAGAGTACCGCCTTGAGCAGGACGGTGGCCGACCAAGGCTGCCGAGTGCGCATCCGTCGCGATGTCCGTATGAGGAGACGTGAGGGGAAGGCCTCGGGTGAATATGACGGCTTCGAGGAGGACTATCGTCGACCAAGGAGCGCCACACCCGTTGAGCCGGCTGATTACAACCGTCAACGATCCGTGAGCAACCCGAGCGTTGATCGGCAACCATACGAGCAACACCGTCGTCCTTCAGGCGAATCTTATTCAGGACATCAACATCCTGCTGCATATAACAACGGCCCAGTATCGACGCCTCAGCAGCCCGCTTCCTATCTGTCTTTCGGAGGATTGTCGGCACAACTACCACAGTTTCAAGCACCGCAGTTTGCCCAAGCCGCACCGCCACCTGTTCAAGCTCAGCAACCATATCAGTCCACACCATCACAGTATCACCAGGGCTCGCAGTACAGGCCACAGCAGCCTCAAAACAATTATCCCTACCAGGAGAGGCCGCCTTACAACAACCAATATCAGGGCCCGCGAGATGGCTATGATGCCGAGTACAGACGGCCATCCCTCGGCTTCACACCAGGCTCCCAGCCTGCCAAGAGCCAGTATCCGAACAACAACGAGCAAGATGCCAACCGTCCTCCCTCCTCATACCAAGCATATCAGCCAAGGCCCGAGCAACCACTTTTGGCGCCAATTAAGCTGGGCCCGGCCCCTGCGCTAGAGCCCAAGTATGAGAGTCTATCGTCACCTGTAGGACCCCTCTCAGCATCAAGCCGCGTTGCAAGCGGCTTGCCGAGTCCAGTGTACCAGGACCGGTCGAACTACAATTCCTTCCCACCGCCGCCCTCTGCATCCGAGACACAGCGCGCTGGCGTCAAGCGTTCCTTCGATACCGTGTTCTCCGGCAGGACGTACAACCAGCCGCTGCACAATGGCATGCGGCCATCAAGCTCCCACAATGTATCAGCCGGCTTCGACGACAACGAAGAGATCTCCATGGAAGCATTTACGATGCAATATAGGCGGGCTGATGGCACCCCACAGAATCGCGAGCTGCCAGCACTCCAATGACTGCAGTGATCCCGTCTTCAGCCCATTCCATATATCTTTGATCATTCCCTGCGTTCGTCCAAACGGCCGTGCGGGGTGCAGAGGTTCGCTTTCGAACCTGTTCATGCGTGAACCCTCTGTCTCTCCGTGGATGGAAGCACCCACTCTCATTATCTCTGACCGCTCCTCCAATCACGCTATCCATCACTCTCAAAAGCCTCACTTCAGTGAGACACGTGGCAGCACACCACACCACAACCACAGCATTTTCTTGCGTCTGGTCCATTCGTCCCGGTGCCTAAACGGCGCACCATCCACACACCAAGGCCTCTAGATGACGGCGGTATATTTGAACGTTTTGTTCTGGATCTCTTTTCAACATCTGCGCTTTCTGCACAATTGTCCGAAATCACTCGTGATGTTTCCTATGTTTTCTCTGCGGGCCTGGCGATGATGCAGCGGCCGTTTACGGTTCCACCCTTCGACCGAATGGAAGGGCGGAATGCTCCGTACTGTAATCTAGGAGGAATGATCTTCTTTGGCTCTGTTGCGTAGGGTTGGCTTATAGTATATTCCTATGAGAGGGATACTCGCATTGGGGCCAAATCGGGAATGAATATGAAAATCTTCAACTTTACTGTGTATGCCATCCCATGTCCATCTATGCTCATACAATATCGAGGCGAGCTATGGGAAATTGTGATGTGTGAGGATGAAGGAGATCTCGCCTTGTGCAATGCACATTGGCTGGCTATATTGACAGGCATACCAATCATTGGTACTGGACTATCGACCCTATCAACAATTCATCTCCTGAGGTTCGTCTCGTCGTCGATTCCGTCGTCATTCTCATGAGGGGTATAAACAGACATTACTCATTAACCAACAATCGTCATATCGCCATCATTCGCCTCTCATCCCTCCGCGTCCCACCTCCTTACATCACCAGCAGCCTTCAAAAAACGTCCCGACTCCACTGGAAGCTCTCCCCCGAGGGGCTCATTTCCTTCGTTCTTTCCTCAACCTTCCCCTCCGACTCACCCATTCCATTAGGCGGCGTCTTCTTTTTGACATCTTGCGTATTACTCGTCGATTTCGGAGTCCATGCCTTCATCGTCTTTTGCAACTTTCCACCTCCGTTTGGTGTAGCAGGTGCAAGTAGAGGAGCCGTCCCAAAGCCTTTGCCCATATCGTGTGTCGTTGCTTTGACAGTCATCCTGGCAGGCGAGCGAGACATAGTGCTTTTGTCGACGGAGGTAGAGGCATCTGATGTGTCCTTGTGACTACCTTTGCGAGGGATACGGCTGGCTTGGCCCTCGGAAGGGGCGCGCTTCTTGAGGACAAGCTTCGGTGCCTCCGCCTCTTGTACCTTCTTGATGGCTTTTGAAACTGGAACCGATTGAGTACGCAGAAGCTGTGTGGTCTCAGTTTTGGTATCATTCTTGCCAGCAACATCACCAGGGTCTTTGGTACGGATGTTGGTTGTCTCAGTCTTGATTTGCTTTCTTGGACGTCCACGAGCCTTTTTCGCAGGAATTCTTCTGGCAGGCTCGGAGGTGTCATCCTCTTCGTCTGACTCGTTAGTTTTATAAAGGCCCCCGCCACCAGCAACGCCTTGATCGATGCTCTTTCTCTTCTTGGAGGGTGTGGTCTTTGGTTTGTTGTCCTGCGGGTCATATGATCCATCGTCATTGATCTCTCCTTCGTGATTCTCCTCCACGATGTCAGATTTGGCGACCTTTGCACCTGTCGCAGTGGGTCGCGGGACTCGAGATAGGTATCGATTTCGAGATAGGTATCGATTTCGAGATAGGTATCGATTCGACTTTGGCGGGGGCGTAGGAGGAGAATCGTCGCCGGATTCAACAATACTGTGGAATCCTTGTTTATCGGCGTGGCTTTGCACTGTGGCCGTGTCGACCCTTACGTCCGTAGTTATAGCCCTACCTATGTGACTCGGGGAGCCATCAGTAATATCAGGCACATCTTGTACTGTATAGCCACTCAACAGTGACTCGGACGGTAGCGAAGCTAAAGCACCAGGAACAAACCCAGATTTTCCGCTCCGCATTTGCTGCGATGAAACTGGACTTGCCAAAGCTTTGGCTAGTTCGAGACGCGCAGTTTCGAGTTTCATCTCCAGATCGCTGACTCTCTTAACGAGCTTCTGATGGACTTGGAGTTCCTTTCGAGATGGAATATGCTTCAGGATACGGAGTGCGTCCGCGTTGTCATATGTCAAGGATGCTCGACTATCGTTGCTGTGTAATACAAGAAGATCCGGCGTCGATGGCTCTTTGGACGGTAAAGACGACTCAATGGAATAGTTTGAGAGAGATCCCTCTTGACATCCACCCGAGACAGTAGATGGTGTGTTTGCGAATACTCTTCCGTATCTCTTTTCAGACGTTGATTGCTGTATTGAACCGGCGTTGAAGGCATTCATCTTATCTGGCTCACTTGAAGGTCCATGCATCTGTCCCATATTCGACATTCGATTATGGCCAATCTCTCCTAGTCGATTACCCTGGACGGGAGCCTGTCTCTTGGCCTCTTTGTAGGCTCTCTCGAGCTTTGACTGTGCCTCGACATTAAGTTTATCGTCAGGCGTTTGGTTCTCTTGCGTTCTAGACCATATCTTCCAGTTTGATGGATTGAATGATGCGGCCAGAGATTTTCCAAAGCGAAAGATTGTTGATTGACGACTAGGCTCTGACTTATTTTCGCCTGACAGTGCCATTTCAAAATCCTTTGAATGGTGGTACTGCTTGTTATTCTGTGTCTTCTTTTCCTTTTTCGGTGGTTCACCTTCTTGCAGGTGATTCAGTTCACTCGCCATGGCTATATATGCCTTTGGTGGCCTTCGGCTTACTCTATTGTTCATGCTTCCCTCGATAAATTTGGATGGGCGCACCCTTGGAAAGTCCGGTTTGTGAAACGATACCGACATTGGAGACATCAATCCATCAATCCGGGATGACGGGACATCTCGCAAGCTTTCCTCGTTGTTACTGAGTGGCCAATCGCCCGCCCGAAACCTCTTCTCGGACAGCTTGTCTTCACCAGAAAAGTACTCCCTGTCACTTTCGCCGTAATTGTCATCCTGTTCGTGTGAACCGTGCTTGGAATTTCTATCGCTGAAGAGCCTCTTGCTTCCTTTTGTAGTTTCTGGTCGGACATTTTCAAATCCATCAAGTCCGCTCGAAAATGCAGTGATCGGTGTCTAGCAATGTTAGTGTTCTGTTTCCTTTGCTGGACCGAGACAAGGTGAATAAGGGAGTGGATCTGGTTGATTGGCTCGTGGGGCAGAACGCCCTAAAGCAGTGCAAAACCTAGCATACCTGATGCGGATCCGCCATCCTCTGCTTCGTTTACTTTAACTCTGTAGGTACATGGAGAATGGTTTGGTGGCAGATTGTAGCAGACTAACTTGAGTTGAGAAAATGCAAGCTCAGGTCTGACGCTTCAATGCTGTATAGTCTAGACAAATTGATGTCTAGGCAATGGAAGGTCACGATAGGGTGTTGAATAAATTCACTGAACTGTGAACCTCTGTTGATGTGATGTGATATGTGATGTGATGTGATGTCTCGCCTGGTATCAGCCAAGGGCCAAGGCGCAAAACGACGGACAGCTGCTCCAATATGCGTCGTCTACAGCCGATTTTCATCTGTTTGTAGCGGGATTTGGATGGAATAACGTAGCGACCAGAATCTTCCAGGAGTTTTCGGTTCCTGAGAACGCGTTCAAAGCGTGTATATTGGAAGTCCACAGGGTTGCCAGGGCCCGGGGTTGTTAAGTCTGACGTTGACACTGAACCCACGAATTATCCACCAGGGTTATCTGAGTATGTGTGTACCTGTGACCCAGGGGTCCAGTAGCCAGATTGATACTCACCCAGCTAGGTTACTCATTCTTGTAACACATGTTTTATATTACTTTTACTAGATTATAGCATAGGGAATTAAAGAGGTATTTTAATATGCCTATTTAAAATATAGGGAGATTGAAAATATATATATATATTATCTTATGTTATGTTACCAGCTCTTATTAAGGTTTACTGTCAACTGTATTCCTTAATTTCCAACTCGATATGTCATATCTTCCAACTATTCTGGGGTTCCCACGAGAGTAGCATGTACTGCAAACCTTAGCAGGACTCGATACTAGGCTTGAGCTGTGGACGTGTAGATGTGAGAGGTTCTTGTTATGTTGCGATGTCGACTGCTTCAGCTGTATAAACGACTCATTCGATGAAGCGCGTGGAATAGGAATTAAAATTACTCATGACATATAATGTTGCAGAGTGATGACGCGATCTATACGTCCATCTAGCCATCTATTGTTCCCAATGCCTTTTCTAGAGCAGAGTATCTGTATCTTATCCCTAGGTAGTCATTATTCCGTACTGTGTAAGGGCGGAATCTCTTAACGAACCGTATTGGTACAATCCATGAAACCTAAAGCCAACGTCTTGTATCTATACTTGTATCTATACTTGTATCTATACTTATACGGAGGTATATGCCAGAAGTAATGGAAAGGTGGGTCGCCAAGATAGCCACTTTGGCCAGGGTACGCGTAGGGATTCGCGAAAGGTGTAAGTACCTTTCATGTTGTTGTCGCTGTCTTCCTATTGTTTTGTTAGCAATGCATTCTTCTTGCCATGGAGGATACCTCTATCTTTCGTTTTCAACTCTCTCGGGACGACAGGCTCTCCTGTCGCGTCCTCCGTGCTGCTGGCCTAGGCTACGCTGAGATTGCAGCCCAGGTCCAGTGCACCTATAAGCAGGCGTGGTACGCCTGCGACAGGGAGCGGGCGACGCTAAAGAAGCGTGTTGGGAGGCCGCCTGTCCTGTCAGGGGCTCAGGTTGACGAGCTGGTGGATTTCGTCTGCTTTAGCATGCGAAATCGCCGGATGGGCTACGCGCAGCTGGTGCAGGCGATGGACTTTGACGTGAGCATCCACGCCGTCCGAGGGGCACGTATCCCCATTTGTTTATATAGGGATCTACTAACAATCTCATAGGGATAGCTATGCGAAAGCCTCCTATTAGCGAAGTAAACCGAGTAAAGCGCCTCGAATTTGCGCTACAACACCAACACTGGACACGAGCAGAGTGGGACCAGATCCTCTGGAGCGATGAAACCTAGGTGTCTTCAGGGCGGCACACAAGGACTTGGGTGACGCGCCGGGTAGGAGAGGAGTGGGATCCTACTTGTGTAGTAGAGCGGGTGCAGAGAAAAAGGTATTTCACCTATCTATTTAAATAGGATGATACTTACTTCTTAAGTGGATGGATGTTTTGGGCGTGCTTCTCTGGCATCGTAGGTAAAGGGCCTTGCCTATTTTTCGAAAAGGAATGGGGCAAAATCGACGCAGTGCTATACTAGGACAAAGTAGTACCCCTAATTAATGGGTTTCTACGACAGCATCCAGGCCAGGTGTTTATGCAAGACAACGCGCCTGGCCACCGTGCTGCCTCAACAATGGAGGACATGAGAGAAAGGGGAATTCACCCTATATTTTGGCCTCCATTCTCCCCCGACCTTAATCCAATTGAACGAGTTTGGCACTTTATGAAGAACTATTTACAAGATAATTACCCTAAGAAAATGACTTATGATTAGCTGCGTGCAGCAGTCAAGGATGCATGGGAGAAGGTTGGGCAAGAGCAGCTAGATGAGCTACTAGACTCTATGCCAGCTCGCATGGCAGCAGTCATTGCTGTAAATGGGATGTTCACACCTTATTAAATTATCACTACATAATCTATATACATTTTTTTTTCTCCTATTATGTGCCTTTCTACCCTCACTGTGCTCATTACCATTAGCATCATCACTATTGCAGTAGTACGCAGCAGTGACTTTAGCAAATCGTGCCAAGTCTAAACCAACATGGGTCCCTAGCTAGTCGCCTTTCTATTACTTCTGGCATATACCTCCGTATGTCCATAGGTGTCTATGCGAGTGATCCATACATACATACCTAAATATGCAACGGCGTGGCATGGGTTCCACGAATGTTGATAGGAGGTGAGAGGTGATCTGCGAGGTGACAGTGGAAGTAAGCAAAGCAAGGGACAAGAGAAAGTGGAGAAGTTGACCCAGCTCCGCGGACAGGGAAATGCTTGTCCCACGGAGCGGGCTGGACCGTCGTTTTCACTTTTCACATGGTGAACAGTGCACAATGCTGTGTGAACAGCAAGAGACAGATGCAGAGGAGACAGCGTCGTGGGCCGCGCGTGTTTGTATGTTTGTATGTGTTATGTCTTGGCTGAGGGCGGTGTGGTCTGCGAGACTGAGACAAAATATGCTCGACTATGCCCCGAAAAGGAAAGCCGAAGATGAAAATGTCTTTCTTCTTGGATGCTGAACTCGCGCATTGAATCTCGTCCTTGGCCTGTTTCCAACAATGTGCAAGCGTCGTACCAAACAACAACAATGCCTACCACCCAGTGAGTGCAACGCAATCGAGATGTGGCTGGGCCATTCAAGAGTACAGTACTGGGTTGAAATTAGATGCGACCTGCCAACGGCCATGGGGGGGTCAAGGCCTGGATGTCCGCTGCCAATGATAAGGAAAGTTGGGAAACTGTAAACCCAACGCATACATGTATATCGAGATATATCGCCGATGCCGCACTGTCCTCTGCTCTCCTCCCTTTTCCTAAGAACAGAGAACGGGGAGGCGGATGTCTCGACCCCGAGAAGTCGGTCTCCAGCATGTCAGGGGCAGATCTGCGCCTGGGTATCTCATCTCGTACATATGTAGCTAGATATCTGTCATCTTTTTCCTGTGAAACTCGCGGAAGCACCCGGCTCGCCGTTTCCCCTCCCTTCTGCATGCTCGGGGCCTGTTCGGGGGTCCCGGGACGGTTGCGACTGGTCCATCGGCCATGTCGTCCCTCTCTTCGATCGGCCGGGACCGTGCATACAGACGTGAATGCAGTCTCGCATTCGTCAGACATATGTACATGCACAACATAACATCTAACATCCGACGCCCAAGACGTCGGGTGCAGCGCGTAAAACAATTGCTTCGACCCGGATGTCGTCGCGGTCGCGCAGCTTACATGCATACACGCATAGTGCATGCTTCCTTCCACCTTGACTTCTTCCATCTTGGATCCCTCATCTCGACAACGTTGTCTGCTCCCAGCTTTGGCAACTCAGCATGCCACGGAATGCTCGCCTCGGTATCCGTGCATATGTAGTAGTTATGTACCCAGGAGCTGTCACCTCCAAAAATAGGTATACCTACATACATATGTACATACATACATACCTGCCTGGAGTACTGTCTGTGCCCATTTCTTCGTTCACTTGCGGACTCTCTCCGCTCGTGCAGCAGCCACCAACATTCCAGCAACAGTTTTGCAGAATTTGGAATCCATAATTCCAGTCGTTAACAATGTCTTGGAGTTGAGGCTTGCCAGGAGGAATGCATGGAGAACTGTATGAACAATGCATTAGTAAGTCTTGTACCTGCGCAGATTGCCCTACTGAATGAAGACTGAGGGATTAAAATGGCTTCAAGCGGCCCATCTTTGTTGGTTTTCTGTTTTGTTTGCCGACTCCGATGGCGTCTTTGTGGTGTATTGTTGTAAATCTAAATATATAGTCAAGAGCTATCTAGGTATGCAGCAAGGTATCCACGGCTATTCTCACTCGTGGTCCCTCCCCTCCCGAGACAACTTGCACATCATGTGGCAGTCTGTGGTGCTATTCCTGTCTCACATACTGCCATCTTCGATTTATACTAACAGGCACATCAAGAATCTATGCGGCGCTACTGGGACAATACAAAGCAAAGCGACTGGAAAGATCATGCATGGTATTGAGATTGAGATTGCCAACCTTAGAGTACTTACAATCTGCCCCGGTTTCCCCAGGCACCGCTTTTGCTTTTGATGCTCTTCCCCGCATGATAGTCCCACCAAATTCCACCACAAGTATTTGCAGCTGATGTAGTGACGGAAGGAGCCCACTCACCAGATACTGTGATCTGAGACACCCATCCCCCCATCCGTAAGCACCGACCTGCGATTTCGCCAACGCTAAAACAAATGCGAGGATCTAATTAACACAACGCAGAGTCACCTTGACTTATCTGGCCCAACCTAATAATCGAACAGATGAAGTGATGACGAACCAGATTATTACTCAGCTGGATTGTTCATGGCTTGATCAACGCTCAAGCAGTTCCCATATCGATATATCGTGAGAAGTTCTTCAGAAGCCCGAACCGTGACATCGATGATACAACCGAAGATCGAAAACCCAGACACTCATCGTCCTATTCACGGATAGTTCCAGCGACCCCAGGCGCCTGGTTTGCATCCACAAGAACTGTTTCATCCTTTTTCTCTGGAACGAATGCGTACCTTGACAGCTTTGCCATCTTCTCTTCCGGACTGACCTCATTATCCGCATACACCATCTTCGTAGCTTTCTCCTTATCTTTCTTCGGTTTCTTTTCACTGACCTCCGGTGTTGCTGTGCCGGAAGGCACCGCGGGAGTAGGTGCCTGCTCTGGTGCTGGAGCCGGCACCTGTGGAAGAGCTGGAGCTGCTACTGGCGCTGGAGGAGTCTCACTTTTCTTGGGAGGCTTAATGCCTGCCTCTGCCATTCGGATTAACTCATCGATGTCGTCTGGCTCTCGGGCAGCTCCTGGAGTCCCATTGCCAGCAGGCGCGTTAGCCGCATAATTGTCATTGAAGACTTGGTTATGAGGGTAACCTGATGAGATAGCTGGATTTTGATAATCTGGCGCATTCCATCCGCTCGCCCCCCATCCCCCTTGCTGTGGAGCACCTTGATGCTGCGCGGGGAATGGTGCCGTTGGCGGAGCTCCAAACGACGGGCGCTGAGGCAAGCCAGGCGCCTGTGGAAGAGACGGTGGTCGAGACGGTAACGAGCCGATCTGAGGTGCATAGGATGGTGGCTGGTAAGGATTGTATCCCGGGGGCGTGCCGGCACCGAAATGAGGTGGTGCAGCTGGAAAGTTAGGTGGTGGCTGCTGGTACCCTGCCGGCGAGAAGGCTGGTTGAGGTGGATAAGTCGGCGCTCCTGAATATGGTGGCTGCTGTGGTGGGTATTGAGAGACTGGCGGAGCAAACCCGGGCTGCTGAGTGTAAGGCTGTTGATAAGCTGGGACAGGTTGTGCATAGGGTTCTTGTGAGAAAGCGCCATAACTCGCACCTGGAGGAGCACTATAGGGCACTTGAGGAGGAGCATATGGTGAGTTGGTCTGTAAATGTTTAGTTGAGGATGAGCAAATGGACAGCAAAAGTACTCACAAATGGAGGACTGAGTGCTGGGGCTGGGCTTTGGCTGTTTGGAATTGCGCCACCAGGAGTGTTTCCACCACTACTGACACCACCACCAGCCTGCTCAGCCATTCTAGCTTTATGTTCCGCCAGGCGCTTCTTAAGTTCAGCCGGAGATTCAAACTTGGGCTTTTTCGAAGGACCACCTGCACCACCACCAGGGCCACGATTCCCTGTGGCGGCGCGTCGGTCTGCTTCAGCTTGGTAGAATTGGGCGATGATTCTTTGATTGTGAGCCTGAACAACATCTTCGGGGATGCCTTCCATGCCGAAGATCTCAACATCTAGCGATGCGCGATTTCCGAGCGCATTATCGACGCTCGTCAAGGTCTCCTTGTGCACTTGATTCATATGAACAGAGAGTCCTGCTTGATGTCAGCGATGTGCTTTCTGGGAGGCCTGACAGGGATTTCCTTCCATACCTCCAGCTGTGTTCAGTCGTCTTCCGCAGCGCTCACACTTGAAATGCTTAGCTTTTTGATGCGAAATCAGGATCTTTAGATCATCAAAATCGCGCTCACCTGCGCAATGGTTAGTACATTGCCGCGCAGTGGGATCTCTGGGATTTCTGGCTGGGAAACTCACAGTAATAGCACCATGGTCGTGCGACGACCTCCTCAAGGTCTGGGTGACCGCGCTTCTTCTTGCCAGCCATTTCGATAGACCACTGCAGCTGTATGAAGTGAAGAAACCGGCGATGATAACGATGCTGATGATGGAAGTGAGGGAGATGATTGTTACTGTGAGTTGTTGTGGTGGAGATGGAGATGATGGGTGACGGATTGCTCGATTGAGGTGGCTGTCCTGAAGCTATTTCGCTATTTCACTAGTGCGGATGACTAACTAGCGTGGATGGAATTATATTGTGTGGATTTTCGAGCTGCGAAAACACAAACAACACCTGAATTTCCAAATCATCTCAAATCTCCAAACATGGTATTTCAGATCTCTGTCACGGATCAAAGGAATCATTCTCTTTGAGATATCTCACTTGATATCTTACTTAAGAGGGTTCACAAGCCTGAATTCCCCCTTTTCTACGCAATTGTTTGCTATCAACTATTATTACTAACAGAACCCCAAACAATACAACAGACAACATAAACCGCAGCACCTTGATCAGTCACTCCGCTTCTCGCAAGCACTCAAATGAGATCTTCCTCGGAAGGCCCGCTGTTCTTGTCACGTCTTGTGTCGGGTTCAATTGGGGACTGTGAAGAGGGCTGGTCTTCGGATCGGCCCTCCATAGAGGAACGCTGCCATAGCAAAAAAGGACCTTCATAGTCCATTCTCTTACTCCCTGTGAGCTCCCTACAAGAGAGTGGCTCCTTGTGACCTACATTTATTGTTTATTATTTATATATTATATATATTGCGCTATGTGTATTGTGATTTTTAAAACAATGAAAAAAAGTATAGCCATAAGACCCTTATCCCTTGATTTCACACAACGTGTCTTACCCATCTCCATGTCTCCATCTCAATAATATTGATGACAAGATTGGAGAGCAACACATGATATTCATACTCTTGCAATTTGTCTTCCATGCTTTTTCCATGTTGATAAGACGCATACCATGTATTCCCCTGATCAAGAACAATCCGGCTGCTTCCTCCTTCTCGTTCTCGTCATTGTTTAGGCGGATCAATTCCCCGTGCTCTATTCCTCCAATGGTATGTATTGCATATTGCCCCCAATCTTATCGGTATTGACTCGTGCTATTATCTCCTCTCCGTCCGTGGCTGTCGAGTTAAACTTACTTGAGCCGGGTACAGGAACAGGAACTGGGACAGCAACTCGCCGATCCAGGAGTAGGGAGGAATAGAAGAGACGGTTTCGCGCCTCGGGTGCCCCAGACCATGATTCCCCAGCGCCGCCGCCGCCAAATCGCCAATTGTGCTGCCACGTAGCATGACAGTATAGAAGAGATAGAAAGGAGGGAAGGCAATCCACGTGGACAATTCTTTAGACATCTCTCAATGCTGAGATGGCTGGCAAAGCTATGGTGCAGGTAAAGCAACAGTGTTGCACGCAGAACCAGGTATCTAGAGAGGAGAAGTTGCTCCAGAATTATCCGCTCGGCCTCCCCACCCAAAATCATTATAATACAAGCTAGCCCTGGTATCTTAACTCCGAACAAGCCACATAAATCATCACCCTCATATGCTCTCATGCTTCAGAAGACTTTTCCCCTCGTCCATCCATGTCCACATATCTGCGCCGCACCTTCCAAACATCAAATCCGATCTTCTCTAACTCCAGCTCCAACCCTGCCCGTTTCCAAAGGCCTCATTGTACATTCCCTCCCCGTCCGGCGGCAACCATGTGCTCAGATCCGCGGCCGAGTACTCCATGTCCTCGCCCAATGCAAAGATATCAATGTCCATCTCCGATGGCAGCAACCCCAAAGCAGCGTGACCCACTGGCATATACCACTGCGGCTGCGCTCCCAGTCCACCCTCCATCGGCGGCACCTCCGACGTCATCCCCGAGCTCGGTCCCATCGCAGGCTGCGTCGTCTGCACGTAATTCGGCTCATTCCCCGACACAGTAGAGGGATCACTTGGCACCGATTCCTCGTAGGAGAAAGCTTCGAGGTTGAGGGCAGTTGAGCCTGAAAAATTTCCGAATTTGTCCTTGGATGCCTCCGGATGCACCCTGGGCTGCATATCCATCTCCGCCTCGAAGAAGTTGCACATAGCCTTCGTCCGCGTCTTATTATTCTTGTTCTCCTCTACCACCATATTAATCAACGGCTTGATCAACTGCTGCACTCCCTGGCCGAGCTTAAATCCATTCATAGCTAGATTTTGATGACGCCACATCGCCACTTTGACCACGATTTGCATGAATTTGTGAGCCACGCGGTAGTCGGCGATGTTTTTCAGGCGCGCGATGATCGCCTTGAGGTAGTGGTCCACTCTCAAGCTTTCCACGTCGAGGATCTTGCCGAGCTCGGAGTTGGGTGCCGTGGCAGCGGCCGACAGCTTGATGAGCAACACTACACTGTAAGACATTCGCACGTAACATATAACTGGCAGAGACTTCATAACGTCGTCAGGCATGGAGAGCATTGCTTCAAGCAGGAGATGCGCACTCTCGATGACAATCATAATGGCATTTGCCGACGCAGCGCTGATGGGCTTAGTCCGCGCTGTCCTCGTGTTGAACAACTGCGGCGGCTGGAAATCATCGGCGTTCTTGACCATCATGGCAAACTCCTGCAGGAAGATCTTGTTCTGATAGTAGTGCATTGCCAGACTCGGGGTGATGACAGAGGGGTCTGTCGACTTTTTCCAGTCCTCGAGCCGGTTCTCAAAGCCTTTGAGCGTAAGTTGCATGCGGGGATCGGACATAGAGAAGGGCACTGTGGGGTCGTCAAAAGAGAAGGAGTTGCCGCATTCCTCGGCGATGCGTTGCATTTCCACCCATGCAATCAGATGTTTGTCGGAAGGTAGGGCGTAAGGAGACTTTTTAAGATAATCAATGCAGCTGGCAATGAACGAGGAGTAGGGAAACATATTCGGCCGTCGCAGCGACATTGCAGTACTATTTTCAAATTAGTGCTGGGCGGAATGTGACAATCAACATAACTCACGTAGAACATGACAAATAGCATCCTAAGAATGTTCTCCTACTCTCCACCACAGACGTCTCATCTTGAGGAACTGCTGGCGTTCGTGGGGGTAAAGTAGGACAACAGCTTGGTACATCATCGAAAGCCTCCTGGGGCTTAAAGGTATCCTGCGAAGTTGGAATATCTTCCGTCGGCACTGCTGGCCAAAATTTCTGTCCTGGCACAGCCGTCTCCGCGTATCCGATATCTAACGCCATAGCTGCCGCCATATGGATATATTGGTAGAATTTGAGCGCCCTGAAATCGTTAGGCGGGTATAGCCAGATTGCTGTTACCATAAAGGCCTCTACCAGCTCCAGACTCTTTTCACAATTCATGATGTACTGCTCAGCAAAAACGCGAAGGACTTCGTCGTGCAAGATATCGTAGAGGGCGACATCCTGTTGACCCGCTACGGCAGTCAGGATAGTGAGGAAAAGGATCGGCCTGTTTGCACGAAGCCATTCGGCCGTTTCATCGGGGCGAGAGCAGTGAAAGGGGGCATGCTTTTGCATGTTCTCATTGTAGTGGTCGATAAATTTGACTGCGCGGGGCAGGTTTATGACGTCGCGATCTATTACATCTGGACATGGCTCTGTCCCGGTGTCTGAGCCGTCCTGTTCATCGACGATGCCTGTCCAATTTCCAGTTCCTTGTGTTTTATATGAGCCAATTGGCGAGAACTGAGGCTGTTTTCTTGTCAAAGGAGATGATGAATCGCTTTCCCTCGTCTCCTCGGAGCTGATGTGAGTGCTCGCGCTCGCCTTTCTCGTTGAATCGCCATGTTCGTCGCTCTCCTCCAATGTCTCAATGGAACTTTGATTCGATTCTCCAGAAGGTGACTGCTTGCTCTTATTCAACAAGGAGCGCATGGCCCTCACCTCTCTCTCCAGCTCGGCAACCCTCGTATCTGTCCGCTTCCTCGGCCTTCGTTTCTGCGGCGCCGCATAATGACATGTCCTTCCGGTCTTCGAACACCGTTGACAGCGAGTGGATAGCGGATCTGGAGAGGGCAGACACCTCACTTTGAGGAGCCGACAAGGCTCGCAGGCTCGATTCACATGCTCAGCCGCCTTCTGCGCTTGATCAAAGATCTTCAACGGGATTGTCGACATTGTATGTACTGTTCGCGAGTTGATGTCAAGGCTAGCATATTATCAGATCTAGTTCGAGCATCTGGAGAAGATACTAACGAAGACAGTGCATCCTCTCCCTCTGTGGTTGTTGTTCCAATTCCAACAGCAAAGAAAGAGCTACGGACGTGGTTGTGACGTTTACCATCGGAAGAAGCGATGTAGATGTAGGGACAATATAATAGTAGATGACCCTGCCTTATCTGATCTGGGCGCGGCCAAAAGGACCAAGGCAAAGCCCGTGCATGCATCAATACCATGGATTATTATTATGTAAGCAATTATCTCTAGGTACCTTCATAAGTAGTAATTTCTCTAAAGCTTATACACATACATATATATTAAAAATCTTAAATCTATTCTAACTGCCATAAGCCTGTAAAATATAAGTATATGCTCTAGCAATATCCTATTCTTGTCTAAATACAACTTAAAGTTTTAGAATCAGACGTCACGACTCACAAACATTTAGTTGGTCAGCGTACAGACTTTGCCACTCGTAAGCACTGCTGCCTTGAGGCACTTAGCGACGATCGATACCTTGTTGGTCACTCCTAAGAACTGGTACTGATTCACGTGATGGAAGACCCAACACAGTGTTTCGGAGAACGGATTTAAGAATTAAAGCCGTTACTTACGACGAATATATATGTAGTAAGTCATTTAATGTCAGGAGCGAAGTGACAGGTTATTGACTTACTTACCACTGGAGCAGGTTGACCGTTTTCGGAATTTTAAGGCTGTGGAAACTTGGAAATGTTGTTGACTAGATTTAATAAATCCTAAATAAGTATTAAATAATTAAAGTACACATTTAGCCCGTAACGTAGTTAAGTATGTAGCGAAAGTATATTACAGATTTTAAATATCGTTGTGAAGACTTGCTAGTTCTTTTTAATAATTTATTTATATATTTTTAATGATTTATATATTTTTTTGTAGAAAAAGAAAGGAAGCGCCAATGAATCATGATCAAGCTGGGACTATTCTCTCCCTGATTGGGATGCCATTGCAGACGGCCAGCAGAAGGATAGGTGAAGACGAGAAACTCGTGAATCGTGCTGCCATGGATGATGGAAGGATCGACGAAGCTGCAGATCAACAGAATATGATAACCTCATCCTCTATCATATGCCTCTTCTGCGCAGCCACGGCTTGTTAGGAGGAGGAGACGTGGGGTGACGAGTGGGAAGCAGGTACTGCAGAAGTTTAAAGAACATGTGAAGATGTGAAGATGGTGCATCCCAGAAGAACAGTAGCGAGAGGGAGAAAAGCGACATTAGGGGCAGGATATTATGATAGTGGGATAGATAGTCTTGCGGATCGAGAGATGACAGCAGATGAGATTTAGGCGGAGGTACATTGTACAAGTACTTGCCATCTGCCAACCCACTGGAGTGCACATAATCCTCCGTAGATGCTACATGCTACAAACCGGACTTATTTCAGTTGATGCAGTGTCGTGTGAGACGTGGGACGTGGGGTTTCCCGGGGAAGTGATTTCTCCTGTCGGTGATCTCTTGGCAGAGCAGCGCGTTCGGTGAGGCTCTCGTCTCACACCGAGCAATGGCAATCGTGCCCGACTCTCCGAGTAGACTGTGCCGCCCCCTGACACCCCTGACAGGTAGCTGACAGCCTAACAGGCGTCTCGAGAAGACGATCAAGGAAAGTTTCAATTGCAGTTGCTGCCCGAATTGGCTGCATGCTCAAAAGAATGGCGTGGAAGCAAATGGTGCTGAACTGCTCTCGACCCCTCGAGCTGAAGTCTTCCATCTTCATCGACTCGATTCGAATATGTGAAGGATGCAACCCATCTGCGCCTTGTACTGTACCTCACAGGCGCTGCTGCGACCCCTTTGTCGTGCACGGACCAGGTCGTGGCTTCGGAAAAACAGCTCGGGAACTTTTGGGGGATTTCGGCGAGCCAGGCAGGAGAGCGAAATGGAAAAAAAAAATGGGATGCAAGATCTTGCTGTTCAGACGATGTGGGAGGACAGCTGAAAGTATCAAGTATCGCTTAGAAGTCACAGACGCTGGGTGGTGATTTTGGGTGGTGGCTGTTCGGATCACCTCTGCTGATTGGCTACAGGCCCTCGCTTCGGTCAATGTGAGAGTGCTTCTCATAAGACCACATCCTCCCCCCTCCGCTCTCCCTCCATCCCTCTCCTCCTTTCTTACTTTATCACATTCACTTCATCTATATCCCTCCATAGATCATCAATATTCTTCCCTTCCAAGTTTCCCCGACACTTTTCGGACCGATACAGGTCTTTCGGAAGTGATAATCTTCGGTACCCTCCTCATCAGAGCCAGTACCCTCGATTCCTCCGCCAAGGCTGCCAACTTCAACGGCAACATACCATTGCTGTTCATACCTCGATCAACCATCATCTTCCCCAACACCTTCTCATCAAAGTGCCATCAGATCTGAAATGTCTTCATCCACTATGATTGCCCAGTATAGCTCAGAAAGCTCAGCAACGCTTGGTCCTGCCGCAAAGTCCCGCCGGCGCTCCTCGTCGTCGCTTACGCCAGACTTGGTCCAGAAGGTCAGTGGCTGGCTCGATACACAACCCAGTGTGTCTCCCTTCCATCCAATTGCCACTAAGAGGCGTGATGAGAACGACGGCTCTTCGGGCTCATCGTCGTCGTCCCGAAAGAAGACTGTGCACTGGACGCTTGACGTCGTGGACAACGAGAAGAAGCCTCGCCGCACTGTTACTAGCACACGGACGAGTGGGAATCTTTCATCCTCGAGATCCAGAGTGTATAAATCTGTGCCGTTGGTACCTGAGCCACCAAGATCACTTGCTCCTCCTCCAACACCACGCTTCCACCGTCTCCCCACACCTGAACTTTCAGAGGCAGGCTGTGGAAACTTCTGTGACTGCGGCAAGGACGGAATCGTAGATAAAATGTCTGCTCAGCGTATGGACTCCGTCTGCTCACTTTCTTGCTTCTGCTGACTTCCACAGTGGCTGCTGCACAATATCACATGGTGGCAGCGAACCAAAAGTCCCGCAACAGGTAGTAAAGGAGATGTTGATGATGCGTTGAGGCGAGGAAAATATGACGTATCTGTTTGACGACTTCTGGAACCCAGATGGCCACACTTGTGGTTTCGTTGCTCGATTTTCCCTGGGAATGGATTGGAAATTTGCGGTGGGATGGCTCTGACAAGCCAGTTTTGGGTGGCTGATCAGAACAATGGGAGGCGTAGGCGTTTTGGCGGAAGGATAATTTTCGGATACCCTTTCAACTTCACTAGAAGTTTGAATAACACGAACGATGAAGCTATTCAACGAATGATGAAGCTATCAAATAGAATAGCAACCTACAAATGAAATACAGGCTTTACTCATCTAGTTGTGCAATGGCAGTAATGCGGCCAACCTCCGTCCGAGTGTGGTGAAGACCACCATAACCAATATCAGGCCGCCCACAACAAAATTTGAATATCCGACCGGGCATTCCGACATTATTTCCCCCTCGAGCCCGTCCGGCCACACTTTTTCACATTTGAACGTCGTTGTGTTGAATTCTCCAGGGTGACGATTCAAGAGATGTCGTCGAAAATGCCATCCGTCAATCTCATCGGCTATTCCCGCCAAGCCGCCAGTAGTGTCATCAACGCGCAACGCGCGCACAGACGCCCGTCTTTCTCTCTGGCCAACATCCCGCTCCCACCTTGAATATTAGGCATTGAGCAAGCTCCGATTCGGCCATGATGCTCCGTCACATCTTCCCCTCCATCCCTCGCCATCTGAGACACAACGCCCGAATTGCAAGAATTACATCTCTGACCACCTCAACTCCAAGGCAGATTTCCACCAGCCCGATCCTCAAGAGCAACCGCGCAAAAATGTCGGATATCGAAGTCGTCTACACAAAGGACGCTGCCTTCCGTAAGCTTCCCCTCCCCCCTCACCCCGCCCATCCTCCTCCACCGTCCCATTATGAGCACCTCACGTCCGATTCCCTCCCATCATCCGCCCCCCCTCCACACCAATTCACCTCCCTCCCCCTTCCAACCACTCCCCCCCACTAACCCCCCCTCAGCAGCCGGTCCCTACAGCCAAGCCATCAAGACGCCCACGACGATCTTCTGCTCGGGCCAAATCCCCTGCACGCCCAGCGGCACGATCCTCACGCGTCCCGAGTACACGCTCGGCCAGATGACCGAGCAGTGCATCGTCAACCTGTCGGCCGTGCTGGCCGCCGCCGGCTCCTCGCTCGCCAAGGTCGTCAAGGTCAACGTCTTCATCACCACCATGGACGACTTCGCCGAGATGAACGCCACGTACGAGAAGTTCTTCACGCACAAGCCCGCCAGGAGCTGTGTGGCCGTCAAGGAGCTGCCGAAGGGCGTGCCCGTCGAGATTGAGTGCATTGCGTTGGTGTAGGCGGTGGAAAGTGGAGAGGGGCGTGGAGGGGAGGGAGAGGAGAGGGGTTTGGGACTATGATGAGGGGCTGGGTTCTGGGACGGGGTGATGGTTAGGGGATGGGATACAGATGACGACGGAATGAGCATATAGAATCAAAAAGTGGTTTTTGCAAATGGCACAATCATTTTGGTCCCGGGACTAGACAGAATGATTTCGTGACGGCATCATGGATGTTGTAACCAAAGGAAAGAGGTTCGATGCTATTGCGGATATGGTGCATGCAATTACACAGTAAGACCGTAATTGCAATGCCTGATACTGCTGTGGAAGGTTCAATTTTAACGTATACCGCGGTAATCACGTATTGATCGTTGTCACAAATCGTAAAGTATCTCGAATCATGCTTGATGTCAAATTGTGCCCGTTGATTTTCTAGACGCTATGTGACTCATGCAAGAAAGCAACTCCAGCCAGGAACCCCGAAAGAAAGACACTTTACATGACGACACCAGAGTTGCTGGCAATACGCTATTGACACGTTAGCATACGCGGCTTCGAGAGATATTCAGAGGTTCAAACGTACTGGCCACAACTCAGCTGCCTCCTTTCCGACTGGGCCAGTGATGGCAGATCCCTTCATCTCACCCTTTGGGTTGACGATCTGTAGATAAACCGTCAGCAATCCACTCCGTAACGTCTTTCATGTCCTGCGGCAGCAATTCTGCATCCATCCCTTGTCGCCGAGTCGCCCCGAATCCTCCCATTTCATGCTCCATCCCAACCACATCCAATCTCCAAGCGGGGGTTACTCACAACACCAGCGTTATCCTCGAAGTAGAGGAAAACACCATCTGTGCGCCTCCATGGCTTGGACTGGCGGACGATAACCGCTGGCATGACCTTCTTCCTCAACTCAGGCTTTCCCTTCTTGACGGTCGCCATCACCATATCTCCGACACCACCGGCTGGGAGACGGTTGAGACGTGCTCCGATACCCTTGACGGAAATGATGTACAAGTTGCGAGCTCCGGAGTTGTCACAGCAATTCATGACGGCACCGCTAGATGTCTGTCAGTATCGAGTCCCGCATGCCACCCCAATCCTTCCGATCGTCGCAATTCGTGTCGAATCGATCGTGGAACAGGGCCTTCGTCGGGATAACGTACACTGGGAGACCGAGGGTCATCTTCAGCTTGCCACCTGGGGCACCACGACTATCGAGCAAAAGTCAGCCAAGCAGTCCTTCCACCCGCATCCCCTCCTCGCCAGCAGTCCCTGTGTCGCAAAACGTCGCGCAGGTCCGTCCGTCCGATCCTCGAGCTTGGGGGCACACGTACGAGAGTTTGGCCATTTTGTCGGAGGTTCTTTGAGACTGGTGATGAGTTCAAAGAGGGTCGTGCTGTCGTGTCTCGTTGTCGGGTGTTGGGAAGGTTCTTGCGAGGTGCGCTTTCCACCGCAAATCGGAAAACCCTAATCTCTCGCTTAGCGAGGAAAGCCACCACGGCCAAAAACTTAGGACCAGGTGTGGCTGAAGTCAATCAATTGACGGCAACAACTCCAACTCTCCACGAGAATGATTGAATTGTCGTAATATACAAATTACAAATCTAGATAGCTTAAAATTATTAACTATAATATTTTCGTGCTATTATGTTGTGCTGATAGAGTCGAGATTTGTGGTTATTCGAGGCCATATTTCAACTGAAGGATGATGGGGCTGGAGCATCCCGACTGTGGTCACTCTCCAAACTCCATAACAACTGGTGGATGCAGATTTATTGTATGCTCAGCTATCTATGCATATGAATGACTACCGGAGGTATCTATATAGCATAATGGTCGCTTGTAGGAACTAAATGACAAGCAGGACTCGAAACTCCATTATCCAGTTCCCAGCACCTCCTGAACTTGACCCCTTTCCCCTTTCATCAATTGCAGCACAGGCGCCCTAATTAACTCCTAAAAAGCCATTGAAATCGGTTCCGTCCACATAATATACAACTTGAAATGCCGGACGCTAGAGATGATATAATTGATCGTTCTCACGTGAGATGCAGTCGAAATTTGCATAGTTTCTAGATCAAGATTCGTCCATCTTCTCAGCAATCTCTGTGGCAATTTCATCAGCAACATCCTTGGCATCGCGTTCTTCCGATGCTATAGTCTTTTCATCTGCATCGATGGGTGGCTCAGGAGCAGACTCGGTTGCAACTACTGTCTCCACCGCAATAACCGGAGTAGGCGTGATGGGGAGGTTGGTCGCAGCAGCAATGACTGGTTGTTCCGCTTCTGGTACTGGCTGCTCCGGCTTAATTGGCTCTACCAGTGGTTCATCCATGTTTATATCGCCTTGTTCATCGACTTGTCTTGGAGAATCAGCTTGGGACGCCGCATTTGATGGACCGGTCTCAGCAAGTTCAGCAACTGCGGGATTCGAGGCCTTGATTTCCAGCACTTCAGCGCTGACCTCGGCGTTTGTCTGAGACGCGACTGCAGCAGCAGCAGCCGTATCGACTTCTGGGAGAGCATCAGGAGTTTGAACTCCACTTTGCACTTCGGAATCTACGGTATTCGGATTCTGGTAGTCCATGATGTTCTTCCGTTTTGGGACGCCGTTTTGTGGGCGGACGCCATTGGCATGACCAGATTCCTCGTCATCACTCTCGTCCAGTTCATCGTTTCTCGTGATGGCTTTGTCCCACCTACGCTGGGTATGGCGAGTATCCTTGTTCTCATCCTCATCGAGATCATCCAGTTCAGCCTCTTCTTCTTCGGTCATACCACCTAACGGCTCCCTTGGGACATCCTGCATTTGCACCGATGGCGCAAAGGCAGTCTTTTTTAAGTTTTCGATGACTTGGATTTTAATTTTCTCGAGGTACTCGACGGAGTTGGCGTTCTCCATATTTGAAGAGCGGACATCAAGCTCGTAATCAGGGCCGTAGTATTCGTAATACTCATTGAAGGGAAGAACTGGACCCATGTCTTCACCCACAAGAACGCCGGTCTCATATGCCCAGGTACGGGCAACATTCCTCATTGTATACCCACCACCACCGACGACAAGAGTGGGAAGGCCGAAGCTCTTGACGAACTTGACGCAATTCGCGTGGCCTTTCATACTCAAATTGAAACAACCAAGCCGATCGCCAGACAAGGAATCTCCACCGCATTGCAAAACAACAGCCTCGGGCCTAAAGTATTGCATAACCGCAGTAACAACAGGCTCAAAAATCGATTTGTATGACGCGTCATTAATACCGTCACGAAGTGGGAAGTTGACAGCATAATTCTTGCCCTGGCCCACACCGATATCGCGGAGCTCACCAGTTCCTGGGAAGTATTCCCCGTACTTGTGAAATGAGCAAGTCATGACGCGATCGGTAGTGTAAAAGGCTTCCTCGACACCATCTCCGTGATGCACATCGATATCGACATAAAGAACGCGCGACTTGAATCGGAGCAGCTCGATGATACCAAGCACAATATCTAAACATACGTTAACGACATGAACCTAAGTCGTAGCTTTATAAACTCACCATTGATGTAGCAGAAACCACTGGCTTCACTCTTTTTAGCGTGATGGAGACCGCCAGCCCAGTTGACAGCGATGTCGCATTTGCCTCGATTCAGACGGGCTGCGCCCTCCATACTTCCACCAGCTGAGATACCACAAAATTCGAAGAGCCCATCGAAAACAGGACAGTCATCTCCGACGTTGAATTTGCCCTGTTCCTTCATGAAAGCGTCCATGTTGTCTGGCGTAACCTTCTGGAGAAAATCGACATATTCATCGGTGTGGAACTGGGTCATCTCATGCTTCGTCGCCGGTTTCGCTCGCTATTATAGAGGTTAGTCAATGTGTTAAGAGATCAAGATGAATATATCAAGAGATTGCAGGCTCAAGACGAGAGACAGGCTAGGCAAGAGGAATCGCAAGGAGCTTACGTAGATCTCCATCTTCTTATAAATGCCATAGTTCATGATCAAACTGTGTGCCAAGCGTATGCGATGAGGCTTCATAGGATGGCCAGCGACGTAGGCGTAATTTCCGACATCTGAATCATAGAAATATGCGACTTTCTTCTTGGTCCCTCCTCCATTCGTAGAGGGAGTATCAATGGGTGCGAAGGACGCCATGATGCTAGGATGTGCCTTCAACCCTCCAGGAATGGCGAGAGAATAGTGGTATTAACTTTATTCCTCTCGTCACGATCGATGCCAATGCCGACGCCTTGATGGACGACAGCGACAGGGCGTATTAAATGGCAATGGAGATTTGGTGTTGTAAGTTTTTGTTGTATGAGATTGTGAATGATGAGAGAGACGAGGGAGCGCGAGAGAACAAGTCCCATTGGGAGGCGAGGCAACTTGACTGGCGCCGGGCCGGCAAATGGCCGGTGTACCTTATTCGCGGTTAGTGGTTATTGGTTAGTGGTTATTGGTTAGTGGTTAGTGCTTGGTGGCTAGTGGGCACTAGTCAGCAGCACGTCCAAAACTCCTCAGCCTTGCGCTACGGCACTGCACGTGATCCGGCGCTTGCTTGGTTACCATTACGGTGCTTCGCGTCCAAGCTGCCTTGGCCTTGCCATGTCTTGCCTTGCCTTCACTGGAAGCTTAAAGGAAGCTTAAACACTACACACGCGCAACGACAACGACAACCTCCACCTCCACCATTGTACCTTCCACATCTAACACTTTCTTACTCCCGCACACATACCGCACACATACCGCACACATACCGCAGATATGGACAGGTTAAGTCGCATGCTAGCGACAGCTGGGGGTATGGGAGGAGGAGGAGCAGCTGCAGGATCCGTAAGTCATCTCATCACCATCACCACCATCACCACATCGCATCTGCAGCCATGGATCCCCCTACTCGCATGGACCCCTTTGAGATCAGGGTACAGAGCTCTCTTGAATTTATAATGATGGATCACTTTCAGGATAATGCGAATCTCATCGATAACTCCGAGACCGTCTACATTTCCTCGCTCGCCCTGCTCAAGATGTTGCGCCACGGCCGCGCAGGTGTCCCGATGGAAGTCATGGGCCTGATGCTGGGAGAGTTCGTCGACGATTTCACAGTCAGGGTCGTGGATGTGTTTGCAATGCCCCAGAGCGGTACGGGCGTCAGCGTCGAGGCTGTCGATCCAGTCTTCCAGACCAAGATGATGGATATGTTGAGGCAAACGGGACGGTAAGCCATCTCATCTCCATGCACAACCTGCTGCGTGACCGAACCTAACCTAACGGGAGTCACAGACCAGAGACTGTAGTAGGCTGGTACCATTCCCATCCAGGCTTCGGCTGCTGGCTCTCCTCCGTCGATGTCAACACGCAGCAATCCTTCGAGCAGCTCACCCCTCGTGCCGTCGCCGTCGTCGTCGACCCCATCCAATCCGTCAAAGGCAAGGTCGTAATCGACGCCTTCCGTCTCATCAACCCACAATCCCTCATCCACGGCCAAGAGCCACGGCAATCCACCTCCAACCTGGGCCACCTGAACAAGCCATCCATCCAGGCGCTCATTCACGGCCTGAACAGGCATTATTACAGCATCGCCATCAACTACCGCAAGACGGCGCTAGAAGAGAACATGCTGATGAACCTGCACAAGCATGTCTGGACCGAGGGACTGCAGATGGCTGATTTCCGTGTCGAGGGCCAGAAGAACAGCGAGCGCTTACAACGTCTTGTCGGCCTGGCAGATGGCTACGAGAAGAGAGTCAAGGAGGAGACGGAGTTAAGTAAGGACCAGTTGAAGACCAGATACGTCGGAAAGCTGGACCCGAAGAAGCATCTCGAGGACGTTGGACAGCAGCTCATCGAGGAAAATATTGTCTCGGTGAGTAGGCAGATGATTGACAAGGAGGCGAGTGTGCCGGCTAAGGAGTCGGGGACGGCGAATGGGACGGGGGATAAGATGGAGACGGATGAGGAGTTGTGAAGATGAGATATCGAGGTTCGAAAGGATATCCTTCATGGTGTAATTGTACGGCGTTGGGAAGAGAACTCTAGGTAGCATAATAGAGGTGCAGGCCTGCTATGGAGTTTGTTTTTGCAGACCGTCTTTCATCTGCATGCTCATGTTTCAGTTGCACGCATTCTTTGCTTGATGCACTCCATCTTTTTCGGCTCTTGGACCCCCCTTATCGGGGTTGTTGACTGTAAGACAATAGGTCTCCTGAACCAAGACAGCTCAGATTTAGATGAAATTCTTGCATTGAATCACTGGGCATTGCCTCTGGGAGAGTTGTTAGGTACCTATGCACCCAGATCCAGGTTCTAGCTTCCGCCGATGTTTTCAGGTGTGGCAGGACCGATGCATGGTGACCACGAGTAAATAAATACCTGTTGTATTATATTCAGTATTTCTGATTTCTGTCTGACCCTTTGCTACCCTGGATGTCTTCGAGATATTCAGCCAGCTGTGGTCTTCTGACTCCTTCAAACACGGGTGCCCCAGTTCTGTACAGTGCCTGTGTACATATGGGGTCAGGACTCAGGAGTCCGCCTCTGTACCTCTGTACCTAGGTATGTATGTATCTATTGAGTTCATCCGAGTTCATCAGCTCCACCTCGGTCGCCTGGCCGACTCGCCTAATCCAGACTAGCGGGGAAACGGCAGCACTCCCTATATAAGACGGGCGCTGCTCGCCCTTCTCGTTTTTCTTCTTCATGTCGATTTTACTTCGTGAGTCCAGCCCCCCAACTCCCAAGCATCCTCTGCCTCATCTCAGGCCACGGATCTGCTTTGCTATACGCATCCCGCATCTTGCTCTCGATTAGCAGCTAACAGTCTCCCAGATGGAATCATTTTCTTTAGTAAACATCCCCATACTGTGTTTCTCACACGAGCCACAGACTCCAACCTGGTTGATGACATATCTCCTCGGTGCCCAAGAGTGATACCT
>Ga0209512_1001562_pt1 | contig 27600 bp, 29 predicted proteins | sample frozenSSSSmetaG_FD_184142 | JGI IMG/M metagenome (GOLD analysis project Ga0209512, IMG submission 184142) | Glacier valley bacterial and archeal communities from Borup Fiord, Nunavut, Canada, to study Microbial Dark Matter (Phase II) -... | ecosystem: Environmental > Aquatic > Freshwater > Ice >...
TTTGCACAAGCGGGTAGCCGCCGCTAATCTATCCCACGAAAAGACCGCCCTGCAACGCCAGATTGAGGCCACCGACAAGCAGATAGACCAACTCGTCTACCAACTCTATCAACTCACCCCCGAAGAAATCACCATCGTCGAAGGATGAAGAAAATCAGGGGACAGGGCTAGGGTGAGGGTCTTGTTCCCTCTCCCAGGTACTCATGGGAGAAGCCAGCTTACGGGCTAGGGTGAGGGGTTATTCTTGCAATCTCCCGGTTAAAAATATTCACAAAGGATGCACAGGATATTTCGTAGGAATAGGGTACGCGGGAATGAATCCCCGCGCTAAAAGGGCCTGTATTATTAACTTTGGTAACTTATTTCAAAAAATATGCTCGGATGCTGAAAACATAGGCTCTTTTAGCCCGGTGATTTATTGCCGGGCATAATTTTAACACAATAACCCACCCCAAAAAATAGATCCCAATGGTCTTAGTCCGATGAGTTATTGCCGGGTAACAATCGGGTAAATTTACAATTCGGCGCGTTCGAGGGAATGGAGGAAGGTTTTATCAGCGTGATGTTGGTGCTGATTTTTTACATATTTGACCACCCAATCCAATTGTTTGCTACCAAACGAAACTACCCCGTATTCCACTTGCCAGGCGAAGGGAATCTCCAATTCATGATTGACGAAATGGGAGCTATTGCCTTTTACCTGACTGACAAATTCCGCCAGGGCTAATTTGGGTGGCACAGATACCGCCAGATGCACATGATTTTCGACTCCGCCAACGGCATGGGTTATACCGCCTAATTTTGCTACTCGTGCTGCTATAACGTTGTGTAGCGACTTTTCAAATTCGGGTTGAATTAAGGGTGAGCGTTCTCTAGTTGACCAAACTATGTGGTAAAACAATCTCCAATATGACATTTATTTTCTCACCTATCATTTGTCCATCCAAAAACTATGTGCCGATGTTGTAATATGCAGGAATGAATCCCCACATAACAATGTCGTCATTATACGCGGGAATAATGAACTTTAACAAAATAACCCGTCAATAGGGACAGGCATTGGATTACGCGGGACTAAAGCCACCGCGCTAAAAGGGCCTGTATTATTAACTTTGGTAACTTGTTTCAAAAAATATGCTCGGATGCTGAAAACATAGGCTCTTTTAGCCCGGTGATTTATTGCCGGGTGATTTTTTGGTAACTCCTTTTAACTTTTCCCACCTTGAATCGCCCGGTGTAGCTCCTCGGCCTTTAGCGAGCCGAACAAAATTTGTTTACTATTAACCAGGTGTACCCGCACGCCCTGGTTGCCGCTCACATTATACGCCACCCCACTTTTGCCCAGCCGAATACCCCAGCCGCCATATTCCAGCATGGGATGATAGGTTACCGCCTCGCTATTTATAATTTGGTCGAAGGGGATAGACCGAAATTTTAGATGAAAGGGCCTAAAACGGTAAAACAGACCCACGCGGCGCACCTCCACCGTCAGTCCGGCGGAATAAATAAAATAGGGGAATAACAGACCAAAAACTAGCCAGAGCCCCACGACTGCCACATTGGGGGCGGGTCTATCGCCAACCTTTGTGCCTAACACTAGCTGATAAAAGGCCAGCACCCAGATTGGTAGAACCACAATCGCCATTAGCACCCACATCCACCATTGGCGGAAGTGTTGCGTCTCCCGAAAAAAAGCCCCATCGCCTTCATTCATTTTCCCACCTCTTATACACAAAAAGGTTTAACAAAAAGGGCGAACACAAGGTTCGCCCCTACGAATTTCCAATCTGGGCAGGGAGACCCAGCCCCTACGAATTCTTGTTCCCCCTTCCTGGGTCGGGAAGGGGGTTAGGGGGTTAGGTCAACTGACAACCGCCTAGGTTGTGCCGCTAATAAGCAGGAAAGCGTTCTTCCCGGCTATTTTGGAAGGGTCAGCGACTAAGGCTTTGGTGGTATTGGGGTCATAGAAAATGATTACCACAATCCCCGTACCGGCTGTCCCACCAATACTAACCCCGGTGAGAGTGCGATTTCCGCCGCTATTGCTTTCGCTAACGGAAGCATAGCCTTTGGCCGCTAGTTCCGTTTTGTAGAATGCCACCACTTGGTCCACACTATCGCCCGTAGCATAGAAACCAATAGTGGATTCTTTGTAACTGGCGGCTAACTGGTCAAAGCTGCTCTTGGCAATCGAGCTAAAGTCAACCTTTTCCGAGCCGGGATAGTTTGCCACAGCCCCACCCTTGTTGCCATTGCTTGCGGCAGTGGTAGCAGCCGGAGTAGCCACAGCCGCTTTAGTGATGGCAGGCTTGGCGGTAGCAGTACCCAGGCTGGTAAAGCCACTAGCCGAACCACTGATAACAATCACAATCGAGTCTTTTGCGCCGACCCCATCAATATTGAGTGCGCCCGCAATCGCCCCCGGAAAACCAATCAAGCCAACCGCCGTGCCATTCTTCATATAAAGCTGAATGAAAGCACCTAGACTTTCCAGCTGGGTTATCGTATCAGCCCCGCCCGACTGACCAATAGCCAGACTGGTAATATCCGACCAACCTGCTTTGATATATTCGGCGGCGTAGAAGCTTTTCATCTTGGTAGTTTCGTCGCTGGTGGTATAGGCATCCACCGTCGAGTTCGGCAAGCTGGATAGCGAACTGGCAAATTGGTCAGTCACCGTCGAAGGCAAAGAAATTTTCTTCAAGCCGGGATAGGCTGGGCCGAGGGCGGTAGTGTTACCCGCTACGGTAGTCGCACCACTGGCGGTAGTCGCGCCACTGGCGGTAGTAGGGGTTGTGCCCGGTTTGACCGTACCAACTACTGCCGCTTTGGTGGTAGCACCCGCCGCAGTGGTAGTATTGCTGCTGGCGGTGGCGGTAGCGGCAGAAGCGGTAATATCTTCTTTTTTACCTGTAGCAATCAGCACAATCGCCACGATTGCCCCAATCAACACCACCGCGCCCACCGCAATCCCGACAATTAGCCCGGTATTGGTCTTTTTAGGGGGCGTAGGGGGTTGGGGATACCCGCCGCCATATTGGGTCTGGGGTTGTCCATAGCCCGGTTGCGGTTGTTGCCCATAGCCACCATATTGAGGTTGGGTAGGTTGCTGTCCATAGCCCCCGGCGGGCGGCGGGTAGCCTCCTGCTGGTGGCGGATAACCTCCGGCGGGGGGTGGGTAGCCCTGATTGCCGCCGGGTTGATTGTAACCACCCTGTCCTCCTGGAGGGGGTTGGTTGCCATAATTCTCGCCTGGCCCTTGTGGATTCATCCAATTAAACCTTTCTCTACAAGACTAAAGTAGGAATAAGACGTTAGAGAGCTATTTTGAAGGTGTTGGCACCGCTTTGTAAACCGACTGCGTTATTATCAGGATATTCTTCCCGTCGCTGGGCAGTGACCCTTGAAATTTGCTTAGTATATCAGCTTTATTAGCACTTGGGCCACTAACCATTATGACCCCCACCACGTGGTCTTGTTTCACGAAACCCAACACCCAGCCCGAAGTGTCAAGGGCCGTATCGCCCAGAATCTCCCGCGAACGGTCTTGCCAGCCCTTTTTAACCATCTCGCTGATATACCAGTTTTTGGTATCCGCCAGAGCCGACCCGGTAGTGTAAACTTTGTATTCTTCGCCAGTAAAATTCGCTCTTTTGGTAGCAAACAAAGCCTGTCTAAAAGTCGCATCACTGTTCAGGTTGGCATATTCGGTTGCCCCCTGATATAGGGGTAAGGTGAAATCCGTGTTGGTGGCGGCAGTGTTTTCCTCGCCACAGGCCGTCAGCGCCAGCACTAACCCCAACATTAACAACAAAAACACCGGAACTTTTTTTCCGGCTGTAAATTTTCCCTTCGTCATCAGCTTTTTTGAAATCCTTTTTTGTGCATCATTAATAAATGACCTGCTTTAGTTTACTAAATTTTCGTAAAGCTAAATATGAATTGCCTCACATTCGGCTATTTTGCCTGACACATTATAACACAGGGGGGAAGGGGTTAGGGGTTGGGGGTCAGGGAGGATTCGTAGGGGCGATGGCGGTTGGCGGTGGGGAATTCGTAGGGGCGGGGAAACCCCGCCCGGTATTGGGAGATTTCGTAGGGGTAGGTCCCCGTGCCTACCCTTGACCCGCCCAGATAACGATATTTGGTTAGGGGTTATGCATCACCAGGGCCGACACATTGGTATGCCCCTACGAAAACATCCTGTCAATCCTGTTAATCCTTGTTAATTCTTTCCGACCCCTATCCCCTGTTTATATAACCCTCGTTATACCAATTCGAGGCTGAGGGCCACCGCCCCGCCCCCACCGAGGCACAAAGTTACCAGACCGCGCTTGCCGCCTGTATCCTGGAGAGTGTGAATCAAGGTGGTCAGGATTTTTGCGCCGGACGAACCAATCGGATGACCAAGAGCAATCGCCCCGCCCCGTACATTTACCCGCCCCATGTCCAGTTTTAGCTCTTTGGCGTTGGCGAGAACCTGAGCGGCAAAGGCTTCGTTCACCTCAATCAGGTCGAAGTCGGCGAGACGTAGACCCGTTTGCTCCAACAGTTTATTGACGGCACGGGGTGGGGCCGCAAAGATATATTTGGGCTCAATTCCGGCGAAGGCGTAACCCGTCACACGAGCCTGGGGAGTGATACCGTTTTTCTCGGCGGCGTTTCGGCTCAAAACCACCATCGCGCTGGCTCCATCGCTCAGGCCGGGGGCGTTCCCCGCCGTTACCACTCCACCCTGCGGTTTGAAAGCAGGTTTGAGGGCGGCAAGGGCTTCCAGGGTGGTATCAGCGCGGGGCGGCTCGTCCACCTCGAAGAAGGTCGAACCCTTTTTGCCCTTGATTTCCACCGGGACAATTTCGCGCTTGAAAGCCCCACTTTCGATAGCTTTGGCGGCTTTTTGCTGACTGTTCCAGGCAAATTCGTCCTGGGCGGCTCGGCTTATTTCAAACTTCTCGGCGATAACCTCCGCGCTCATCCCCATATGCAGATTTTCAAAGGCGCACCACAGCCCGTCATGCACCACCGCGTCCAGCAGTTCGCCATTGCCCATCCGGTAGCCAGTGCGGGCTTTAGGCAACATGTAAGGGGCGTTACTCATGCTCTCCATGCCGCCCGCCACCATAATATCCTGCTCCCCGGCCTTAATCGAGTTCGCCGCAAGCATTACCGCCTTCAAACCACTTCCGCAGACCTTGTTAATAGTAAGAGCCGAAACTTCCGCCGGGATTCCAGCTTTCATCAACGCCTGACGGGCGGGGGCTTGACCCTCACCGGCCTGTACCACGTTGCCCATTATTACTTCTTCCACCAGTTCGGGTTTAACCTCGGCCCGCCGCAGAGCCTCTTTTATCGCCATCGCCCCTAACTCCGGCGCACTAAAGCCGCTAAGTGAACCCAGGAATTTACCCGTAGCCAGCCGGGTCGCCCCCGCTATCAAAACCTCATCGTTTTTAAGTTTCGCCATATATTCCTCTCAAATATAAAATCGGTGGTCGGAAAAGAATTAACAAGGATGAACAGGATGTTGGGATGTTAAGATTCATTGGACAGCAGAGCGTCCTCCTACAAATTTCCCCGACCCCTATCCCCCATCCTCTATTAAGAATTATAGCCTATCTGGATATACAGGAGTCCCAAATTTACTCTAATCGTCCCTGACCCAAGATGGTACTTTTAGCCGATTTTTCGTAAGGTTCGGGCAAGGTCGGGTAGGCTATCCTTACCAGAGTTCAATATCATTTTGTTACATCTCTATCAATCGTACCATTGACGCATTTTCATCCCACTAACGTTTAGGAGAATTTTTGATGAAGAAGAAAACAGACCTGGCTAAAATTAGCGATACTCAACAAAAACGCAAGCTACAAGCCGCAATCGGTTTAGTAGCAATGGTCGCCCTGGTAATGGCGATGGTGGCGATGAGTTTTACCAACGTGCAGCCAACCCAGGCTTCTATTGATGGGGAGCAAGTTAGCGGTGGCATTAACTGTGCAGCTCTGGCAGGTTGTGGAGCGACCACCACCACCGACCCCTGCGCGAATATTATTTCCATCACCTGTGTGACGGGCACCACCCCACCAACTACCACCCCGCCCGTTACCACCATCAACCCCTGCCTGACCAAGTTCGACCCGTGTGCTACAACTACGCCGCCCATGACTACCACCCCGGCAGTTACAACTACTGAAGCACCCAGAACTACTACCACGCCTGTACCAGAAACTGGCTATCGGATTTACGGCAAAATTACTTACACCGCACCCAACACTGATTATAAGCTCAAAGTTTCACTGACTGGCGAAGATAAAGCAGAGAACCAGAACCCTGACCAACAAGCCAATTACGGTTTTAATAACCTGAAATCAGGCACATATACCCTCAAGATATATTCTTGGTGGTTGAATGAAACCATTGAACGCACCGTAGTTCTCAACGGTGGGGATTTCCAAATTAACTTCACCCTTCCTAACTAATAAAAAGTTGCTTGTGCGTTGAGCAAACCGCCTGTGCCGGGTGATTTTTGTAGGGGTAGACCAATGTGTCTACCCTGTTTTACTGGTTGGTATATCTCCCGTAATTGTAGGAGGACGCTCCGTCGTCCGATGAGTATCGGCGGACAGGAACACAATCACAGGACAGAGCCTGTTCCTACATAGCTCATTACTCCTTTCTTATCCTTCTTACTTCATCCTTTCAGAAAAGTGATATAATACAAAGCTAAGGGTGAGGGGAAGTCTTGCCCGGAAAATAATTTTTAGAATGAGGATTTAAGGATCGTTGAAAGAAATTTTGAAATCTAAACCAACCCGTGACCTAGCCTCCCGTGACCGCGACTTGGGCAATCTGCCCGCGCTGGCTAATCTTACGCCGCCCCAGATTGTGGCCCAACTCGACAAATATATTGTGGGTCAGGGCGATGCTAAAAAGGCAGTGGCGATTGCCCTGCGAAACCGTTACCGTCGCCAACAACTCAGCGAGGAAATGCGGGACGAAATTGCCCCCAAGAATATTATGATGATTGGCCCTACTGGAGTCGGCAAAACCGAAATTGCCCGCCGGATGGCTAAGTTGATTGACGCACCCTTTATTAAGGTAGAGGCCACCAAGTTCACCGAAGTGGGCTATGTAGGCCGCGATGTAGAGTCTATCGTGCGCGATTTGGCGGAAATAAGCGTCAATATGGTGCATGACGAAAAGCTGCGGGCGGTGCGCTCCGAGGCCGAAAAAACCGCTAACGAAAAGCTGATTAACTATCTGGTGCAAGAGCTTTATTACAAGGAAATCACCCAGAAGGGCAAAAACTCTCGGCCTGCCGAGCTGCTTGAACCGCAATCCGACAAAGAGGAAAAACCCCAAACAAGTTTGGTAGCGGTGGGGTTGGATGTTAGCCCGAATCTGAAGGCTAAAGAGGAGAGCGAGCCCGAAATCTCCTTGACCGCCGAGGAAAAACGGCGGTTGCAGCGTCGTCGCCAACGGGTCGCCGCGATGTTGCGCCAGAACAAGCTGGAAGACCACACCATTGAGATTGACCTGGACGGGGACGAACCTTTTGGCGGGATGGTCGAATTTGTGGCGGGGCTGAATGGCGATGATTCTTCCGAGAGTTTTCAGGATTTTATGGAGAATCTAGGGTCGCTAACCCGTCGTCGCTCTCGCCGCGTCCCGGTCAAGGAGGCCCGTCGCATCCTGACCAACGAGGAGGCTAACAAGCTGATTGATTTCGAGGGCGTGGTGGAGGATTCGCTCAAACGCACCGAGCAGCTTGGGGTAGTATTTCTGGACGAGATTGATAAAATCGTGGGCAATGGCAACGAGAACGGGCCGGACGTTTCGGGCGAAGGGGTGCAGCGCGACCTCTTGCCGATTGTCGAAGGCTCGACGGTAATGACCCGTTATGGCTCGGTCAAAACCGATTTTGTGCTGTTTATCGCGGCAGGGGCTTTTCATAATGCCAAGCCCGCCGACCTCATTCCCGAACTTCAGGGCCGTTTCCCCTTGCGGGTGGAGTTGGACAGTCTCGACCAGGCCGATTTGAAGGAAATTCTGGTCAAGCCCGAAAATTCGCTAACCAAGCAATATGTAGCTCTGCTGGGTACAGAACAGGTGACGTTGCAGTTTGAGGATGATGGCCTGGACGAGATTGCCCGGATGGCGAGTGAGGTTAACTCCCGCAACGAGGATATTGGGGCCCGCCGTTTGCATACTATAATGGAAAAGGTGTTGGAGGATATTTCCTTCAGTGCCGCCGAACATATGGGTGAAACGGTTTCGATTGACCGCAAGTACGTTCAGGAGCGCGTCGCCGACCTGCTCGAAGACGAGGATTTGAGCAAGTATATTCTCTAAACGGTGGTCGGGGGATAGGGGTTCAGGGAAATTCGTAGGGGCGGGGTCTCCCCGCCTGTATCGTGGTAATTCGTAGGGGCGAACCTTGTGTTCGCCCTTTTCTATTTATAAAGATAAACAGGATAGACAGGATATTTTGTAGGAGCAGGCTCTGTCCTGCGATAATTATCGGACGACGGAGCGTCCTCCTACGGGAGGCGATATAAACCCATCGGACGACGGAGCGTCCTCCTACAAAATATCCCCAATTTTAGATATTCGTTTTAGATTTTAGATTTCCTCTATCCTCTAATCAGGATAAACAAATAGGTTAGAGTCAGCACCACCAGCAGCGCATCAATTCGGTCTAAGACCCCACCGTGACCGGGGATAATCTTACCCGAATCTTTGGTATCAAACTTCCGCTTCACCCACGACTCAAACAGGTCGCCCAAAATCCCGCCAATCGCCAGCACTAACCCTAGCGGTATGGTCACTAAAATCGAGAGCTTCAGAGCCAACACTCCCACCAGTGACACCCCAATAATCCCGGTAATAGCCCCGCCAATCGCCCCTTCGACAGTCTTTTTGGGGCTGATTTTGGGGGCGAGGGGGTGCTTGCCAAACATCCGGCCTATGGCGTAAGCCCCGGTGTCAGTTCCCCAGGTTCCAACCAGTGCCAGGACAATCCACCAGATGGGTTCGGCGGTATAGCTGCGGATGTAGGCCGCCAGCGCAAGAGGTAATCCGGCATAGACCGGGCCGAAAACGGTAATTCCCCAGTTTTCCACGATAGTGTGGTCAAGGTCAGCCTGAATGCGGTTGCGCCCCCATAGTCCCACCAGCGCGAACACTGCAAAAATACCGATTGCCAGCAACATTAGTGGCACATTTTTCAGATAGCCCGCCAGACTTAAAAAGGCCGTCAGCACATAGCCGGGCATCATAAGCGGAGCGAATTTGGTGGGGGAGCGGCGAGCCATATCATAAAACTCGTAAGTGCCGATAACCGCGCCAATCGCCGTCGCCAGGGCCGTAGTCTCCGGGCTGAAAAAGAGTAGGAATAAGACCACTGGAATGAGTACCACCGCACTCAATATCCTGGTTCTTAGCATATCAGCAGACTCCCTCGTAAAAGTAACGAGTAACGAGTTGAAAGTGCCGAGTCAACAAGCAGGAATTTCGTTATCAAGTTGTTATTGATAGGGGCGATTATACCATAAGCAAGATTGAGGGATGGGGGATAGGGGTCGGGGGTCGAAGGAAATCTAAAATTCAGAGTTACAGGATGTTTCGTAGGGGGCCTCCATCGGGTGGTTCGCGAACCGCCCTACGAATTTCCATCGGACAACCAACACTAATAACTTAACCGACCCCCAAACCTCCTTGTCAGATATGTTAAAATTAGTGAGCTGGATGGTCGGAAAGTTGTTGGTTATTGGATTTTTAACCGACAACTGACAACCGATAACCGACAACCTTTAGATATTAGATTTTAGATATTTATAAGAGAAAAGGAACAATGAAAGAGAAGAAAAGCTTCAGGGAAAACCTGTCCATACTTATAGACGAAGAACAAGAATTAACAAAAAACACCTTAAAAGCCCTTTCTAATATTGAGCCGGAACAACAGACCCAATTTGAAAATAGCTGGGGCGATATAACCACCGCTCGCCGTCAGGAAATCGTCACTAAACTGGTAGAATATGCCGAGGAAGATGTGGAGCTGGATTTCAGCACGGTATATATGTTTATGTTGAAGGATAAAGACGCGGAGGTACGTGGCACGGCGATTGATGGAATGTGGGAAGATGAAACCCGCGATTACTTGCGTGACTTAATGCCGCTGGTAGACACCGACCCCTCCGACGATGTGCGCGAGAAGGCTATCATTGCCCTTAGTCGGTTTGCCTTGCTGGCTTCGTTGGGGAAATTGCCGGAACGTTGGGTGGCTAAAATCCACGATTGTTTGCTGGCGCAGGCTCGTAACCTGAAAAATTCACCCCGGATGGCCCGTCGAGCGGTGGAGGGTATTGGCTACTTCCCGGCTGATGAGGCTATTAAGGATTTGATAATGGTCGCCTACCAGAGTGACGATAACTTGCTAAAGGCCAGCGCGTTGGTAGCGATGGGCCGTAGCGTGGATACCCGTTGGATACCAGAGGTCGGGCGCGAATTGAGTAGCCCTGAACCAATGCTGCGTTACGAGGCGGCACGGGCGGCGGGTGAAATGGGTAGCACCGAGTTAGTCCCGTTGTTGGTGGGCCTCACCCGCGACCCTGACTCGGAGATAAGGCTGGCGGCTATTTGGTCGTTAGGTCAGGTGGGCGGTTCGGTTGCCGAGAGAGTCCTGAAATCCCTTTCGGCTAGTGAGAGCGAAGCCACCCGTGAGGCCGCCAAAGAAGCTCTAACCGAAATTATCTTCAGCCAGAATCCCCTTAATGTGTTGGGCAGCCAGGTTGTAAATCCGACCCTTGAGATGTGATATTATTTAACCTAACGGCGAATGGTTAAAGGTGTATTTAAAGAGTTATGACCGAAGTTAAACTATCAGCCCATGCCAAAGATATGCTTGCTGAACGGAATATCCTTGAAGAATGGGTTTGGCGCACAATAAATACACCAAAGACTAAAAAAGTTCGCTCAAATGGTAATACTCATTATACATAGCCAATAAAAGAGCGGGATGGAAGGGTTTTACGGTTTGTTGTCAATAGAAATATTGAACCTAATCTGATTGTGACAGTTTTTTTTGACCGTCCTTTACAGAGGGATAAATGAAATTAAAAATTGACAAAGAAAACAATGCCCTTTATTTCCGCCTGGACGATGCTGCCATTGTCGAATCGGAGGAGGTTGAGCCTGGGGTAATATTGGATTTTGATGAAAAAGGCCGCTTGATTGGCATCGAAATTCTTAAATCAAGTTCTCTTACTGAACCTGATACGCTCCGTTTTCTCCAATTTGAAACAGCTTAACAATAGGGAAATTCAAATGCAGCACCCTATCATTGAACAAATTGTTCAGATTTTGGAAACCTTACCGCTGGATTTACAACAGCGGGTGCTTGAATTTGCCCAAACTCTTTCGGTGAGGCAGCCTGTCGGTGTTTCTGGTACGGAGCTTTTGCAATTCGTTGGTACTATCCCGCCAGAAGATTTAGAACTTATGAAGCAAGCTATTGAGGAAGATTGCGAATAGGTTTAGATGCTAAAATGTAGTAGTCCAGTATAAGGTTACAATGTGAAAATAACAGACGTTATTTGGCTGCGAAGTGTAATTGATAAACTGCAATGGAAACATAATGTTGAAATTTATGAGGTAGAAGAAGTTTTAAACAATAGACCTCATTTTCGTTTTATTGAGAAAGGCCAGATTGAAGATGAAGATTTATATACTGCTTTAGGCCAAAATCACTCTGGAAGATATTTGATAGTATACTTTATTTACAAGAAAATAAATGAAGCACTGATTGTTAGTGCCAGAGAAATGACGAAAAAAGAGAGAAAGCTATATGGCAAACATTAAAAATCCTGAGCCAATTCCAACCAATTTTAGCAGCCTTGAGGAAGCAGCAGAGTTTTGGGATAACCATGATTTAGCCGATTATGAGGGGCAAACCAAAGAAGTTGAATTTGAGGTTGACCTGCAACGGCGGGTATTCTTGACAGCTTTAGAGCCAGAACTAGCTAAAAAATTGGCTATTTGCGCCCGTAAACAGGGGATTTCAACCGAGACTTTAATAAATGTATGGCTTTCTGAAAAATTAGCTGAGGTTAGCCAGTCCAAATAAGATAGCCATTCAAAATACTGTGATATAATCCTGAACAGTACATTTGAGCGTAAGACAAGCCCAAACTAAGCGCATTAAAAGGCAACTAATAATGGTTACTCGCACAATAAATACCACTAAAAGGCCAGCTAAAAATGGTTCACGCGCTAAAACTAACGGCCCAACCCCCTACCGAACCAGTCAGAACTGGCCGCTCGATTACGCTGAGGCTTACCGCCGCCTGCCGGGTATATACACCATCCATAACGCTACTACCCTTATTGCCGAAGAACCCCTTGAACTTTTTAACGGCTGGTTGGTGTGGCAAGCGATGACTGAGCCCCAGGAAAGACGCATAGCTGGTACTATTCAGGTCATTCTGGATATAGCCGTCAGAGCTTCCGGCTTTGGGCAGACTTACCCTGACCAGTTGGAATGCGAAATGCTGAACGAGGACGTGCATAAACCTGATGTCTGTATTATTTCTACCGAACGCTTTGAGAAACAGGTAGAGCTAGTAAACCCCACTAGCGAGCATCACATACTCAAGGGTAGCCTGGAACTGGTGGTAGAACTTCGCTCCCCTTCCAACCGCCGCACTAAAGAGAAGCAAAAGCGCAAGGTTTATTTTGAGAGTGGCACCGTAGTAATTTGGGATGTGGACTGCGAGAAAAGCAAAATCTGGGTGTATGAGGTCGAAGACCCAGAGAAGCGGCAAGAATATACCGAGAACGACGAAATAAGTTGCGAACGGCTCTTTCCCGGTTGGAAGCGGAAAGTCGCGGATTTCTTCAGCCCAGATTTAAGTGCTGAGGAAATCGTCGGGCAAGTTGCCAGTCAGTGGCGGGCGGAGAGTCGGGCAGAAGGGGAGTTAACGGCAATTCGGCAGGTGCTGCTAATCCAGGTTCAGGCTCGCTTTGGGGAAGAACTACTGGATAGGGTGGAGGAGCGCTTGAGTCTTTGTAAACTTGAAAAATTAATAGAGTTAGCAACTCTCCTTGCGACTACGAATACTTTTGCTGATTGGCTAAAAGTGCTACCGGATTAAACCAGCCTGCTTTTAAGCTCTTATCTTTGGCGGATGCTCAAAGTAGCCAACACAAGTAATTACATGAAGGGAAAAGCAACATGACGCAGATTATCACGCTAGAGGCACAGCCTGAACCGCTTACTATTGATCTGGCAAAGACCGCGGTAATTGTGGTTGACATGCAGAATGATTTTGGCTCTAAAGGAGGCATGTTCGAGCGCATGGGCATTGATGTTTCTGGTTTTCAAAGGAGCATCGCTCCCATTCGAAATGTTTTGGCCGCTGCACGTAGCTCGGATGTTAAGATCGTTTACCTCAAGATGGGATACCAGCCCGATCTTTCAGACCTGGGGCCCCCTGATTCTCCTAACCGGGTACGACACCTGCGGATGGGTGTGGGAAAGACGATGGTCGCTCCAGATGGTAGAGAGAGTCGGATTCTGATCAGGGATACCTGGAACACCGATATTGTGCCCGAACTCGTACCGCGGAGTGGCGATATTGTCATCTATAAGCACCGTTTCAGCGGCTTCTTTGAAACACAACTAGACTCTATACTGAAACATCTAGGTATCAAAAACCTCATTATCACTGGATGTACCACTAGCATCTGTGTAGAGTCGACAATCAGAGATGCAATGTTTAGAAACTATTTATGTGTCTTGTTAGCAGATTGTACCAGCGAACCGATCGGAAATGATTTAACAAGAAACAACCATGAAGCCTCTCTCCTGGTTATCCAAACTTTACTTGGTTGGGTTTCAACTTCAAACCAGTTCAAAAAGGCTCTGCCACTAAAACCCATTGCGGTCCAGCCTGTTGGGCTAGTTCCTTAGAGCCTATCCCGGTAGGCACAGAAAATGCTGTTTCTTCCTATAGGAGGAAACAGCCATGAATAAAACTCAAGCCAAATGGCTAATTTCGGATGAATTGTGGGCCAAAATCGAGTCACTCTTACCACCCCGCCCACCTCATCCACTGGGTTGCCACAATCCTAGAGTAGACGACCGTAAAGCCATTTTAAGTTGATTGATATTCGTTAATTTTGTCTGCCTAACGAGATAGGTTCTTAATAATAAACTCGTTACTCATTACTTGCTACTTAATCAAAAAGGGAGATTAATAAAAAGTGACCGACACAACTATAAATGCCAATGACTACGCCGCTTCTCTACTGGCGCGGCGGGCTACCAATCTGCGGTCTGGCGGGGGGCCCAGCGCGGCCCGTGACACTATCGCCTTTACCTACGGCCTCCCTGCCGAAGAAGCCTTCCCTTCGCAGGAGATTGCCGAGGCCACCGCGACGGTAATGCGCGAGAAGGGTGGCGAGGCTTTGCAGTATAACTCGCCCAAACCTCTGGCCGAATATCTGGTAGATTTTATTGGCAGAGATCAGGGTATGAAGCTCAGTTTGGACAACCTGATGATAACCTCTGGCTCGTCACAAGCTCTGGCCTGGATGTGTCGGTTACTGATTGACCCAGGCGATACTATAATAGTAGAAGCCCCAACATTTTTGGGGGCGGTAGTAACCTTCCGCAAGAACGAGGCTAACATTGCCGAAGTGGCGATTGACAACCAGGGCATGCTTATCGAGGAGTTGGACAGGGTTTTGACCGAGTTGGCAGCGGCGGGCAAAAAGGTCAAATTTATCTATACTATCCCGACCTTTCAGAATCCCACGGGCGTGACGATGCCCCTGGAGCGGCGCAAACAGATGATTGAGGTGGCCGCTAAACACAAAACCCTGATTCTGGAGGACGATGCTTATCACGGTCTGTTGTTTGAAGGGGAAGTACCCCCCTGGTTATGGACGCTGGACGATAAGGGGATTGTGTTGCATTGTGGCACTTTTTCCAAGACGCTGGCGGCAGGGATGCGGCTAGGTTATCTGGGTGGCCCGGCGGAATTAATTGCGAAAGTCAGTGCCTTGCGCGACGATGGTGGTTCTAGCCCGTTCTCTGGCTACATCGCCGCCAAGTTTGCCGAAAACGGACGGTTGGAGCAGCATACCAAAACCCTGATTGACCTCTATCGCCGCAAACGTGACCGCATGTTGGCGGGGCTGGAACGCTATATGCCGGACGGCGTGACCTGGACGACTCCGCAGGGGGGCTTCTTTATTTGGCTGGAATTGCCAGAAACTGTTGATGCTGGTAAAATGCTGGAAAAGTCGGTAGCTGCCGGGGTAAATTATTTGCCGGGGGTGGCCTGTTTCGCCAGTGGCAAGGGGAAAAATTGCATCCGGCTGGCTTTTAGTTTTGTAAAACTTGAGCAAATTGATGGTGGCATGCGGACTCTGGCGGATGTTATCCGGGCAGAACTTGGGTAGAAGGGTTGTTGGTTAATAGTTGTTGGTTAAAAAGCAAGAAGCGGGAATAATTGTAGGGGCGGGGTCGCCCCGCCCGGTATCGTCACATTCGTAGGGGCGTGGTTTCCAAGCCTACCCGAAGAATTAACCAGGATGAACAGGATAGACAGGATTTTAGGGGGAATTTCGTAGGGGCTACCAGGTGGGTCGCCCTCTTGGGGAAATTTCGTAGGAGGATGCTCCGTCATCCGATTGATTATCGCCGGACAAAGCCTGTTCCTACTTGAAATATAACTGTATAATATATTATAGAAATAAATTTGTAGTAGTGAAAGCTTGTAGTAGAAACACTTTATATTATCGAGGAAGAAGGTAACACAGAGATGGGCCAGAACGTTGGGGTATTCGTAGACGTTTCTAACCTGTTTTACAGTGCCAAGAGTGCCGGGGTAGAAGTTAATTATTGCCGCTTGCTGGATTTTTCGGTGCGAGGCCGGGACTTAATTCGGGCTAGTGCCTACACCGGAATTGACCCTGAAAACAACAGCCAGAAGAAATTTATTGACTTCCTGAGCGCAAACGGCTACCGGGTGGTTTGCAAAGATATTCACAAATACGATACCGGGCGCATCAAAGCCAACCTGGATATTGAGATTGCGGTGGATATGATGTTGCTGACCCAAAACCTGGATGTGGTGGTGCTGGTGAGCGGGGACGGCGATTTTGCCCGATTGGTGCGGGCGGTGCAGGAAAAGGGCGTGCGTTTCGAGCTGGTCAGCTTTGGGATTAGCACCTCAAACGACCTGATTACGCTAGTGGATAAGTTCACCGAGATTTCGACCATTCCCGACATTTTCCGCAACGGTGGCTGCATCGGCACCGAGCGTCACCCGATGGCGGCGGCGGCGACCCACTTTGTAGGTTCCGGCAACGACGTGCGAAATTAAGGTTTAGTTTTGACTACCTCTATAAGCCCGCTACAGGGTACTGTGCTGCTTGGCCCGCGCCACCGTCAGCGTTGGAACGACTTTGTGGCGGGGCATCCCGAAGGTCATTTGTTGCAGAGCTACGAATGGGGCGAGTTCAAGCGGTTGCACGATTGGCCCTCGTTACGGGTCATTATTACTGAGCCCGGCAGCGAACGGATTCTGGCGGGGGCGCAGGTTTTGTTTCGCCATATGGCTGGGTTGTCTATTGCCTATATTCCCAAAGGCCCGGTGGTGGATTGGGATAACCGACCCCTGGTGGACGCGCTTTTTAGCACGGTGCGTCGTTTTTCCCGCCGCCGCCGCGCTATTTACCTCAAAATTGAGCCCAACCGCCCCGATAATTCCACTTTTGAGCATTTCCTGACTACCGACCTCGGTTTCAAAACTTCCTCAGAGACGGTGCAGCCCCGCAGTACCATTCGGGTTGGCCTTTCCGCCGACCCCGATGCTATCATGGAGCGTATGAAGCCCAAAACCCGCTACAATATTCGACTTGCCGAGCGGCGGGGGGTGACTTGCCGGATTGCGAATTCAGCCGATTTTGAAAGTTTCTATCGCTTGATGGAGGTGACTGGGCAGCGCGATAGTTTCGGGATTCATTCCGACAGTTATTACCGCGACGCTTTGCAGACTTTTCAGAATACGCCTGACGGTTGTGGCAAGGGGGCCTTGTGGGTGGCCGAATTTGAGGGTAAGATTGTGGCGGGGGTGATGGTTTTTGCTTTTGGCAAGGAGGCCGCTTACCTTTACGGGGCTAGTTCTGACGAGCATCGCCGCGAAATGCCTACCTATTTCTTGCAATGGAAAGCGATGTTATGGGCCAAAGCACAGGGCGCGACCTCTTATGATTTCTGGGGTATTCCCGACAATGTGGGCGAAGGGCAGCCTGACCATGAGGATTCGGATAACAAGAATGTGCGGGACGGGTTGTGGGGGGTTTATCGTTTCAAGCAGGGTTTTGGTGGCGAGATTTTCCGCTATTCCGGCGCATTCGATATGGTCTACAATCGCCCAATGTATCTAATCTGGCAACGCATGCAACGCCGCCGAGGACTCAGTTAGGGGATGAGGGATGAAGGATGAAGGATGAAAGAAAGCATAGGTTCTCTTAGCCCGGTGATTTATTACCGGGCAGCCTTAACTCACAACTAATACTAAGTACGGTTATATACTGCACAATAGAATTGTAGGGGTGGGTTTCAAACCCGCCCGGATGGGTCACAGACCCACCCCTACAAATAAATACTGCTTATCAGGACTTGGTACAAGAACCAAAAATAAGGCAAACCGATGTTGGATTTAAGACAAAAGAAAATATTAGGGGTTATTATCTTACTTTGTTTGAACTTCATCGCATACGAAGTATTTGCCCCTAATAATCCAACCATTACCATAATTACCTTCCTTATTTTCATTTTGCTATTTCTGGCATCACTCAAATTAAAAGTATCAAACTCGGTGTACTCTGCCTGGGGCTTTCCCTTATGGTGATTGCTCAGAGTTTGTCTTTACCCAATATGGTCATTAGTATCATATCCATTACAAGCATATTATTAATGCTTTTAGTTGACGAGAATTTCAGGCGTAGAAATAGAACCAGATAGGTTGAGTTTAACTAGGTATTAGATGCGATTTATCATCATCGGTGGGGGCTGCTACGGGATTTACCATAGTGGTCAGCTCTACAAATCTATCCTGAAGGGCAAATTACCCGCCGACAGTCGGTTAATTATTGTTGACCGCAACGAGCATCCTCCCGCGCTGGACGCACACGGCGACAAACCCAACTTTGATTTTGTGCAAAGCGATTGGCAAGCTTATCTGCGGAACTTTTTTTCTGACCCTACTCAATACGACCCCACTATAGATGGCGACTCGGTGCAGATTGTGCCCGCCCCTTTCGCCCCCCACCTTTATTTCGACTGGCTGCAATTCGCCAGTAAGGAACAGCTACACGAGTTAGGGCGGGACGATATTTTGCTGGAACGCGCCCCTTTCGACGAACAAATGCACCTGCCCTACGAATACACCGACCCCAGCAACGGCAATCACTTTATGAGTCGGGCGGGCTGGACTTGCCCTCATTCCTGCATTGAGCCCCGGAAGTGTCCCGCAATCAAGGATACCCGTGATTGGGATTTGTATGATGATATACAGGCGGTGGTGGTGGGGCAGTCGGTTAAACCCTCGGTTACTGCCGCCTCCGCCTTACAAGCCGCCAATCTGCCCAATGGCGCACCCGTCAGCTTGCTCGCCCCCCTAAAATACGATGGGGCGGAACTTTTCACCTGTCACCACTTTTCGCATGGCATCGGCACAATTCCGGCCCGGCGGCTATTTGAAGCCCGCGCCCATGTGGTTGAGACCGCCCTGCAACTGAACGCTACCCGCCCGGTAGCAAAATTCGCCGTCGGGACCATCTCCCACTGTCATGGGGTAGTGGCAACCCTGAAAATTAGTTTTAACCCCTCCCTTGACCACTAACCTTTAAGGCTGGTAAACAGTGTGTAAAGAGTTTCCCTTGTTCAGATTTCAACAGTACTTTAATAAGAGATGCTCTCACTAATTTAAGTTTGCAGCTTATGACTAATATAAAGAAGAACTCAGTTAGACTTGAAGCAAAATATGAAGCTACAGGTAAAGTCGAGTACGACCAATTTTTCCCACGAAAGTCCAAACCCATCATTGACGAGATAGACCGGGTGTTGGCGCAGCACTACGGCTTCACCGCCGAGGAACTGGACTTCATAATCAATTACGACATCAAGTACCGCATGGGCAAGGACACCAGCGACGAAGAAGACTAACCCCCTTTGAAAGGATGAAGTAGGAAGGATGAAGGATGAAAAACAGGGGATAGGGCTAGGGGGTTAGGTTTGCTTTCGTAGGGGCAGACCATTGTGTCTACCCTTGTAATCCTACCAACAACCATCGGCTGACGGAATAGCCTCCTACGGATAATCAGCGGTGTAGCAGACCCACTAACACCGAAGCAATTTTTTCGATGGCAACTACTTTGTTGACCGCTCCCTGAGCTATTGCTTCTTTTGGCATTCCAAAAACTACACAACTGGCTTCGTCCTGAGCTATGGTATAAGCGCCCATTTGATGAAGATGATAGAGACCTTGCGCGCCATCCTGCCCCATACCAGTTAATAGAACGCCAACCGCGCTTGAACCTACGGCCTCTGCCACTGAGTCAAACATCAAATTCACCGAAGGCAATACCCCCTGAAATAATCCTCTCCGATCAAAACGCACTTGCCAGGACGGGCTGATTAACATGTGGCAATGGTCGGGGGCGATAATAGTTTGGCCGGAATTTGGCTTGATATACATCCCTTCCTGGGCCAGCATTACCTGCCGCCCTGTCGCATCCTTTAGCCAGCGCGCCAGCCCTTCCGCAAAGCCGGGCATGATATGTTGGGTAATTACTATTGGCACATCAAAGTTTGCGGGCAATTGACCCAGGAGGGTCGCCAGAGCCGAGGGGCCCCCGGTGCTAGAACCTATGGCTATCAGGCGGGGAGCACAGCGGGGGCGGGTTTGCTCCCGATAACTGGAACTCAGCGAGCCGCCATTTTCAGATTGAACGGCTAACCCACGCGCTTCGTTAACAGCTTTGGGGGCGGGTTTCAGCCAATGGCGCACGACTTTGACACTGGACATCAAACGGAGGGTTTGACGCAAACGCTCACTATTGGCCTTAAAACCGGGATGACCAAAACCATAAGGTTTGGGGAGTAAGGCTAATGCTCCGGCGTTAAGGGCTTCCATACTCAAAGCCACATCAGTTTCCACCAGTTCGCTAACCAGTACAATCGGGGTAGGCTGCTCCGCCATAATTCGCCGGGTGGCTTCCAGCCCATTAAGCTGGGGCATCCGCACATCCATAGTTATAATATCAGGCCGGAGTTTACGGTTCAGCTCAATGGCCTCAACCCCGTTGCCCGCCACCCCCACCACCTGCAATTCAGGGTCGGAGCTAATCAACTCGGTTAATAGTTGGCTGACGGGCAGCGAGTCTTCGCAAATCAATACTTTAATCATGACTAAACCAGTTGCCGAACGGTATTTAATAGATTTTGCTGATCGAAATGGCTTTTGACCAGATACGCATCCGCGCCAGACTCCATCCCCCTGGTTTTATCCTGGGTAGTGTCAAGCGAAGTCACAATTATCACGGGCATTTCAAGCCAGCGGTGGTCGGACTTAATAGTCCGAGTAAGCTCAAAACCATCCATTTCGGGCATTTCAAGGTCAGAGATAACCAGGTCAAATTCGACAGTCCGCAACATGCCGAGGGCTTCTTTACCGTTACAGGCCGTTTGCACCATAAAACCTGCCGTTTCGAGGATATTCTTTTCCAGAGTCCGGGTAGTAACCGAATCGTCCACTACCAGAATTCGCTGACCGCTAGAGTGACCGTTAGTTTGAAGCTGAAAGCTGGGTTTAGGTCGGCTGGTTTCATCTGCCCCCTTACTACCCACTTCCCGACTCTGCGCATAATGTCCGGCTTCGGCGGCACGAATTAAATTATCGGTATTCAGAATCAATGAAACTGAACCATCCGCCATAATAGTCGCGCCAGAAATATGACGAATCTTCATAAGGGGTTTGCTAAAGCTTTTAACCACGACCTCCTGGTTGCGAAGTAGTTCATCCACACTGAAAGCCCCTAACCGACCCTGGTTACCAGAGCTACGCAGGATAATTATGTATTGGTTGCCCGACTTCGAGGGCGCACTGGCTGAAACGGGTAAGCCCAACGCCTGAGTCAGCGAAATTAATTCTACTTGCGTGCCTTTATAATAAAGGTAACGCCGTGAACCGATATTATGCAGTTCGGTGTCCGAAAGCCTGAGAGAACGGTCTACGCTATCCATTGGAATTACAAAAGTCTGTCCAGCGCACTTCACCACAATCCCTTCGGTAGTAACCAGCAAACTAGGGACACTAAGCCGGAAAGCCGTGCCAGCACCGGGCCAACTCTCCACCGTCACACTGCCGCCCAACCGGGTTGCAGTTTCCCAGACCGCATTCAAACCAATTCCTCGACCAGAAACGTCACTAACTTCCTGGCGCGTCGAGAAGCCAGGGTGAAAAATATACTGGATAATCGCCTGTCGTTCCAGTTGGGCCGCCGCTTCCTGTGCTACCAATCCCCGCTCGACCAACAACTCTTGGATACGCTCAACGTCCAGCCCGGCCCCGTCATCGCGTACTTCTACTTCAATAGAGTGGTTAACCTGATGGAAACTGAGGCTAACCTTACCTAGCGTGGGCTTTCCCTGAAAAAGTCGTTGCGCCGGGCTTTCCAAACCATGATCAAGGGCATTCCGCAACAGGTGCAACAGAGGGGCTTTCAATTCATCTAGCAGTTTTTTGTCAACCTCGAGTTCGGCTCCCTGCACCACCAATTCAACCTGCTTACCCAGGTCACGGGTCAATTGGCGCACCGTTCGTCCCAACTCCTCGGTCACTACCGTTAAAGGAATTAAGCGCAAACGGCGAGTTTCAAACTGTAATTGGTCGGTCACAAACGATAGATAGGAAACATCACGGCTAAAGCGGGCGTGTAACTGCGTCAGAGTAGTTTCCAGCAGTTTAAGGTGCTGCTGATTGGTTTCAACGAATTGCAGCAAATTGGCTAAATCCTTGTCACGCCGAATAGCTCTGCTCTCGGTTGGTCGGGCCGTCTGTCGCTGGGTGGTTCGTTGGAACAACCGCCCGTGACTACCGCGCACCAGTCGCCATTGTCTGATCCAAGACTGGCTTTGAGTCAAAAGATTGGAAATCTCCTGACGATGTTGGTTCATTCGCAAGCGCGCCACCAGCAACTCGGTTGATGCCTCTAACAGCTCGTCTAATTTGTTGCCACTGATTTTGACTAAGCCATCTCCTCCACCCAACAAAGAGCGGCTATCGGGGCTTTTGCGCGCCATCTGCCGGGCTGAGTCAGTCAGCAAGCCGCCCAGGTTTTTAGTCGGCGACAATTCTGGTTGACCTGATTGTATCCCACTATGACTCTGAAGCAGTTTAATAAAGTCTGGCAAAATCGGCAGGTCGGAACTTTGACCCAAATTTAGTTGGCTAAGAAGCTGGTCTCCCCAGGCCAAAACCTGATAAAGTAAGTCTATTACTTCTTCAAGGGCGGGCCCCGCACTTTCGGATTCTTTTTGAGAAATCTGGTAAGCCACCAACAAGGTTTCAGTGGCGTGGCAAAGCTCCTCGATTTGGAGCGAATTGACCGCTCTGGCCGCCCCTTTGAGGCTATGTAACTCCCGCAACATCGCTGTACAGGCATTCAGGCGAAGTTCTTCCAGAGGCTGCTCGGAAGTAGCGGCGGCTGGCAGAGTGCTATCTTCCAATTCCGCTAAATGCTGGGAAAATATTACTAACCGTTCGCTCATTTCAAGCTGGAAGGTGGCTTGCATTGACTTTATAAGTTTGTCATCAACCCGCATAATATTCCTCTCTACCCCTACAAATCAGTAGCCGGGATGTCCTACCATTCCCAATCGCTTAACGGCTGGCTCCGACCAGTCGAAGTTGCTGGGGCGGTTGATTCATATCATTATCAAAGTTGTAACTATTAGTCAGCTTATCAAGGCGTTCCGCCAGATGGTTCATGCCCTCTACGCTTTGTTGTAGCTGACGGTTGGCGGCAACATTCTGGTTGGTAACTTCGTTGATGTTGGTCATAGCCTGGGCGACCTGCTCCACCCCCACGTTTTGCTGTTGTATTACCGCCATAATCTGCTGGGTGCTGTTCAAATTCTCCCGAATGCTCTCGCTCAACTGGCGAATGGTCAGCCCCGCCCGGTCTACCAGCTTCACCCCTTGTTCTACCCCTTTAGTGCCTTCTTCCGTGACCATCACTACGCTGTTGGTAGCTTTCTGGATGTCGCTCAAAATAGTGCGAACCTGGGCGGTAGCCTGTTTGGAACGCTCGGCCAAATTACGCACCTCGTTAGCTACCACCGCAAAGCCCCGCCCATGCTCGCCCGCTCTGGCTGCTTCCACCGCCGCATTGAGAGCCAATAAATTAGACTGTTCGGCAATGTCGTTGACAGTAGCAATAATTTCGCCGATTTGTTGGGTTTGCTCGGACAAGGCCAGAATATTTTCGGCAATAGTTTCGACCTGCTCTTTAATAGAACTCATGCCACTAATAGTCTCAACAACGGCCTGTTGACCATCATCAGCCACGTTGACCGAGCGCAACGCCGTATCAGACATAAAATGAACCCGTTGATTAGTTTGATCAATGGTGGCTCTGACCTCGTTGACGGTAGAGCTGGTCTGATGAATCGCCGCCGATTGCTCACTAGCCCCAGCGGTTTGCTGGTTAACCAGGGCCATCAGCTCAGCGGAGGAACCGTTTAGCTCCTGAACCGCCTGACCGATTTCCAAAATCAAGTTGTTCAAATCATTGGTCATCCCAATAATCGAGCGGCTCAACAATAACATTGCTGAGATAAACACAATCAGCACTCCCACGCCGCTAACGATTATCAGGGTCAAAACCGAGCCGAAAGTCTCGCTGGCCTGCTTCTTATTAACTTCAGCTTCTTTGGTATTAAAATCAATTATGGTAGAAAGACTATTACTAAGCTTCTGATCCTGATCGGAGGAGCGTAACTCCAGGGCTTTTTGGTGAGACTCTAGGGTATTCTGGGAAGCTAGTTGAGTTAACTCCTGAGTTTGGGTCAACCAAACTTTCCAATTATCATTAAGGGTTTTCGCCAGGTCGTTCTCGATTGCCCCATGCTCGGCAGGCAGATAAATATCCAGGCTCTTTTGGGCGATAGCTATTTCACTTTGAGCAGAACTCAAGGACTTCTGGATTTTAGATGGATTGGTCTCAAGCAAAGCCAGTGCCACATCCGCCTGGGCGGCTTGCACTTTTTGGGCAATAGTTCCGAGGTTGAGGATACTAGGGATTTGTTCGCCCTGCACATCATGCAGAATTGTACTAACCTGGATTACCCCCCAGATGCCAGTACCACCCAAACCTGCCAGGAACGGCAGCAAGAGAAAAGCAATCAAAAAAAACTTGTTGCGAACCTTCAGCCGATTAAACCAATTAGTAAAACTTTTCATCTATCCTACACTCCTAATAAAAATTGTGAGTTATTAAAACCCACCGTCGGAAGTCCCCGACTTTTGTAAATATGACAGCACCAAATAATAATAAACTGGCCTATTCCTGATTGACCAAAAAATCAGGGTCGGTCACTAAGGATAAAAGATTTAAAAGAAGTATCCCTTCCGGGTTGATGCCCGTTAAATGCGTAATGTTATAATCCAGCCTCAAGGAAGTGATGGGCTTGAAGGCGGTTGGGTCATGCTGGGCGATTTCAGGAGAATCGTCACAAATTAAGCCAAATTGAAAATTCCCGGTTTCGACCACAATAATATTACCCTTTTGCTGCGATTCCTGGCTTTTGCGGGCTTTCTGGTTCAGGAAAAGTTCCAGGTTTATCAAAGTCAGAATCTTACCCCGCGCATTAACTACCCCTGCTACGAAATCAGGTGTGCCCGGTACTTCGGTCAGGTTCTCCAGCCTGATAATTTCACGTACATATTCAACTTCCAAAGCAAGCTGAAGCTGCCCGCAATGTAAAACTACCAGGGGGGTATCCGTCCGCCCATTTATGATATTTTGAACTGGGCGGGCTATTTCCAGGGTGCGTTCTTGTAAGATGGCTACCGGGTCATTCTTGAGAAAATCGGCCTGACCGAGAGCAGCGAGGCGTTTATGAGCGGCCTCCCAATCTAATGAACCCTCTTTTCGGTTTTTCGCTTTTTTTTGCATACTGCGGAGTTGCAGTCGCATAGTGGCATTCAAAACAGCCTTTTTACGAGTTTTAGGTTGGGGCGGTTGTTCCATAACGTGACCCCATCAATTTGTTTGGTATGTTTCCAGATTCGCCAAGGTTTCGTAGGCTAGTTGCCGTAGCTCTTTCACCGATAAACCTGCCAGGTAGGGATAACATAGGTCAGAGTTCAGGCTGTCGGTTAAATCCAGCAAACGCCGATACGCCTGGGCAGAGCGTTTTTTAAGACCTAGTGACTGTTGCAATTTTGCCAGGAAAAACTGACCTTCCGGGCGTTGAGGCGCAAGGTAAACAAAGCGACGAGCCATTTCCAAAGCTTGTTCCAACTGGCCGGAGTCCTGGTATAAACTTGTTAGAAACAAGTAACTTTCAGCATTCAGGGAGTCGTGGGTGCTAACCTCCTGCGCCAGTTCCTGTGCCTCCTGCACCTGACCGTTGAGCAAAGCTTCTTTGGCCTGCATTAATAAGCGAGTTGCACTAAAATTTGCGGTGGGGGCCGCCTTAATCTTTAGAGGTAGTTCCGGCAGTGACGGCAGGCTGGGGGCCGCCTGGTTTACCACAACGGGGCGGGTGGCATAATGGTATAGCTTTGGCTGGGGTAAAGCCGACCACTTATCAACTTGCACAGGGCGACGATAAAGAGTAACCAACCCGACCTGCACCGCTTCAAAACGGGTTAGAAATTGCTGGGAGTATTCGCAAGGGCTAACTACCAGATAACCCCCTTCGTTCAGGGCTTCGTACAGCCGATTTATTATTTGGCTGGTCAATTCTGGCGTAAAATAGATGAAAATATTACGGCAGAAAATAATATCGTAATTACAGGTGTCATTGCCGGGCCAGGGATAATCCTGGGAAGCCAGATTTAGCTTCTGGAAACGCACCCCGCTCAGGTACTCCTTTTTTACTTTAAAAGGACGTAGCCGCCCCGGCAAGGGCTCAAAAGATCCAAGTAAACCTTGATGTTGCGCGGCCCCTCTCAGGCTATAATTACCATATTCGGCTTTGCGGGCAATTTCAAGTGATTTTTCATTTAAATCTGTGCCTAACAGTGATAACAACCAGTCAGTTCCCTTAAAATAGCGTTGCAGCAGAATTGATAGAGAATAAACTTCTTCCCCGGTTGAGCAAGCGGCACTCCACACCCGCAACAGCTCGGATAAATTGCCCTTGCGCTTGACCAATTCTGGAAGAACATAGTTGTTCAAAGCTTCAAAAATCTCCGGGTCGCGCCAGAAATAGGTCTCGCCAATCAACAATTCGTTGAGTAGGGGAGTTAGTAGACTGATAGCGGCATAGAAGGTAGGGGCCACTTGAAGTTGGCGCAAGAGTTGGCTTAAGCTTAAGGGAGTATTGTCTAAGGCCCGTTCCAGCTTGTTATTGAACTCCCGGTCTAATCCTTTGGGGAAATTAAAACCGGTATATTGGCGCAATAGCATTCTGAAACTATTTAATTCTGACTCAGTGGCTATCAACATCAGGCTACCCTATCAGTCAGGGCCGTTGAAGTCAGGGGAAGGAGGGCGGCAACTTCTAACACCGGGACAAGCCCAGTTTCTAACTTTACTATTTCCGGGGTAAGGCGAGATTGGTAGCCGAGACTCTCCAGATCGGTCAGGGGTTGCAAAGCTTCGACGGTTTTAAAAGCTTTAACCTGGTCTACCACCAAACAAATTCCAGTGGGGCTACCACTATCAATAATAATCATGTATTCGGTCAGGGCTGAGCCATAGGATTTGAAACCGGGTAAATCTCCCAGACGCACTACCGGCACTACTCTACCCCGGTAGTTAATAATCCCGCTATAGGGTAGTGGTAGTTCAGGAAGGGGGGTAACGGTAACTGCCCGAATAATTTCAGTGATAAATTCGGCTTTTATTGCCAGATTTTGCGAACCAACTTCAAATAAAATCAGTGATAACATAATGTTTACTCAGTATTGCAGAGCTTTGAGATTTTGACGACGACGTTGCCGCAGAAGGATAATTTCTACCCGATTTAGGATAGCGGTTTTATCCTTGACACAGTAATAGTCGGGGCCACTCATTTGAGGGTTGATTATTTTATTAAGCTGATCTTCGCTGGTGACAAGCAAAACCGGGGCGGGGTGTCCTAGTTCTTTATAATAACGACAAATATCCAGACCGCTTATATCTGGTAGGTTCAAATCAAGAATCAATAAATCAAAAGTATTATCTATAGCCAGCAGTAATGCGTTGAGTTAAAGAGTAAAGAAAAGAACCTTAACAAGTAAAAAGAGATGGAATTAAGAGAAAGGTAAAAGGGGGAAGAGAAACTCCTAATCTGCTAGAATTTGGTTGCCTGATCCT
>Ga0209512_1001565_pt1 | contig 27571 bp, 21 predicted proteins | sample frozenSSSSmetaG_FD_184142 | JGI IMG/M metagenome (GOLD analysis project Ga0209512, IMG submission 184142) | Glacier valley bacterial and archeal communities from Borup Fiord, Nunavut, Canada, to study Microbial Dark Matter (Phase II) -... | ecosystem: Environmental > Aquatic > Freshwater > Ice >...
CTCGCCCCACATCGGCCTGAGAAAGAGAGGTCTACATGTCCGGTCATCCCGTTCTGCCCGCCGAGAAGATCACCCTGCCGTTGCTGCCCCTGCGCGACGTGGTTGTTTTCCCGCACATGGTGATTCCGCTGTTCGTCGGGCGCCCGAAATCGATAAAGGCGCTGGAAGTCGCGATGGAAGCAGGCCGCCAGATCATGCTTGTGGCCCAGAAGGCCGCCGGCAAAGACGAGCCCAAGCCCGACGACATGTTCGAGGTCGGCTGCGTCTCCTCGATCCTGCAGATGCTGAAGCTTCCCGACGGCACGGTGAAGGTGCTTGTCGAGGGCGTTCAACGTGCGACCACGCACACCATCACCGACAACGGCGAGTACTTCGTCTCCGAGGTCACGCCGGTTCCGCCCGAGACCGAAGCCAAGAGCGAGGTCGAGGCGCTGCGCCGCGCCGTGACGCAGCAGTTCGATCAGTACGTCAAGCTCAACAAGAAGATTCCGCCCGAGATCCTGACGTCGATCGCAGGAATCGACGACGCCGGTCGCCTGGCCGACACGATCGCTGCGCATTTGCCGCTCAAGCTCGAGAACAAGCAGGCGGTGCTCGACCTCGTCGAGGTCGACAAGCGGCTCGAGAAGCTGCTCGAGCAGCTCGAGCACGAGGTCGACATCCTGCAGGTGGAAAAGCGCATTCGGGGCCGCGTCAAGCGCCAGATGGAGAAGAGCCAGCGCGAGTACTACCTCAACGAGCAGGTCAAGGCGATCCAGAAGGAACTCGGTGACGGCGAAGAAGGCGCCGATATGGAAGAGCTCGAGAAGAAGATCATCGCCGCCAAGATGCCGAAGGAGGCGAAAAAGAAGGTCGACGCCGAATTCAAGAAGCTGAAGTTGATGTCGCCGATGTCTGCCGAAGCCACGGTCGTGCGCAACTACATCGACACGCTGGTCAACCTGCCGTGGTCGAAGAAGACCAAGATCAAGCAAGACCTCGCCTTCGCGGCGCAGGTGCTCGACGAAGACCACTACGGTCTCGACAAGGTGAAGGACCGCATCCTCGAGTACCTCGCGGTTCAGCAGCGCGTCGACAAGGTGAAGTCGCCGATCCTCTGCCTGGTCGGGCCTCCTGGGGTCGGCAAGACCTCTCTCGGCCAGAGCGTGGCCCGCGCCACCGGCCGCAAATTCGTCCGCATGGCGCTCGGCGGCGTTCGCGACGAGGCCGAGATTCGCGGCCATCGTCGTACCTACATCGGCTCGATGCCAGGCAAGGTTCTGCAGTCGTTGACCAAGATCGGTACGAGAAATCCGCTGTTCTTGCTCGACGAGATCGACAAGCTCGGGATGGACTTCCGCGGCGATCCGTCGTCGGCATTGCTCGAAGTGCTCGATCCCGAGCAGAACCACACGTTCAGCGATCACTACGTGGAAGTCGACTTCGACCTGAGCGACACGATGTTCATCGCGACTTCGAACTCGATGAACATACCGCCGGCGCTGCTCGATCGGATGGAAGTCATCCGCCTCGCGGGCTACACCGAAGACGAGAAGGTCAACATCGCCATCAAGTATCTGCTGCCCAAGCAGGCCAAGAACAACGGCATCCGCGAAGGCGAGATCGACGTCACCGAATCGGCGGTCCGAGGCATCGTCCGCTACTACACGCGGGAAGCTGGCGTGCGTTCGCTCGAGCGCGAGATCTCGAAGATCTGCCGAAAGGTGGTCAAGGCGATCCAGCTCAAGGAGGTGACCGAACTGGTGGTCGTCACCGAAGACAACCTCAACAAGTATCTTGGCGTGCGCAAGTACGACTATGGCCAGGCCGAGAAGGAGAACCAGGTGGGCCAGGTGGTAGGCCTCGCGTGGACCGAAGTCGGCGGCGATCTGCTGACGATCGAGGCGGCAGTCATGCCCGGCAAAGGCAACATCATCCGCACCGGCCAGCTCGGTGACGTCATGAAGGAGTCGGTCGAAGCGGCCCGCTCCGTGGTGCGCAGCCGTGCCCGCAGGCTCGGCATCAAGGACGAGATGTTCGAGAAGCGCGACATCCACATCCACGTGCCTGACGGCGCGACGCCGAAAGACGGCCCGAGCGCTGGCGCCGCGATGACGACGGCCTTCGTTTCCGCGCTCACGGGCATTCCGGTTCGCGCGCATGTGGCGATGACCGGCGAGATCACCCTGCGCGGCGAGGTCACTGCGATCGGTGGCCTGAAGGAGAAGCTGCTCGCGGCGCGTCGGGGCGGCATCAAGACCGTGATGATTCCTGAAGACAACGTCAAGGACCTGCAGGACATCCCGGAAAATGTGAAGAACCAGCTCGAGATCGTGCCCGTGAGGTGGATCGACCGCGTGCTCGAGATCGCGCTTGAAACGGTGCCGCAGCCATTGCCCGACGAAGAGCCGGCCAAGCCGGTGGAGGCGGCGGCCTCAGCTCCTGTTTCGGGAGATGTGTTGACCCACTGAAAGCCGCCGTTGGACTATGACCCGAGCCGGGCTCGATGCCGCTATACTCCGGCCCGCGTCGCCGCTGCCGCAAGGCACAGTGACCGACGCGGGAGTAGCTCAGTTGGTAGAGCGCAACCTTGCCAAGGTTGAGGTCGAGAGTTCGAGACTCTTCTCCCGCTCCATATTTTGAAAAGGGAAGCTCAGGCTTCCCTTTTTCATCTCGTCTATCGGGGCGCGGTAGCAAAGCGGTTATGCAGAGGATTGCAAATCCTCGTAGCCCAGTTCGACTCTGGGCCGCGCCTCCACCTGATCGATCCGCCCGGCATTGCATCGCTATCATGCGGCGCGCCTGCCCAGGTGACGAAATCGGTAGACGTAGCGGGCTTAAAACCCGCAGCCGCGAGGCATGCGGGTTCGAGTCCCGCCCTGGGCACCATGCGCCACGATTCTCCCGTTACCCACGAGGATCGATGCCTCGTTAAAATGGCATGGCCGCCCGAAATGGGCGTCGCCGTATCAGCCCTGAATCTGTGCCCCGGTCGTCCCCCAAGAGGAGCCCTTCGCCCATGAAAGTTCTCGTTCCGGTCAAGCGCGTCGTCGACTACAACGTCAAGGTGCGAGTGAAGTCCGACGGCAGCGGTGTCGACATCGCGAACGTCAAGATGAGCATGAATCCGTTCGACGAGATCGCGGTCGAAGAGGCCGTGCGATTGAAGGAGAAGGGCGCCGTCACCGAGGTGATCGCAGTGTCTTGCGGCGTTCAGCAATGCCAGGAGACGTTGCGTACCGCGATGGCCATCGGCGCTGATCGCGCGATCCTCGTGCAATGCGACGAGGAACTGCAGCCGCTGGCCGTGGCCAAGCTTTTGAAGGCGTTGTTCGACAAGGAACAACCTGGGCTCGTGATACTCGGCAAGCAGGCGATCGACGACGACTGCAACCAGACTGGCCAGATGCTCGCCGCGCTGCTCGATCTGCCGCAGGCCACATTCGCCTCGAAGGTCGAACTTGGCGACGGCTATGCCAGCGTCACGCGCGAGGTCGACGGCGGGCTCGAGACGCTCAGGATCAAGCTGCCCGCGGTGGTAACGACCGACCTGCGCCTGAACGAGCCGCGCTACGTGACGCTGCCCAACATCATGAAGGCGAAGAAAAGACAGATGGACATCTTCAAGCCGTCCGATCTCGGCGTCGACGTCAAGTCGCACCTCAAGGTGCTGAAGGTGAGCGAACCGCCGAAGCGCGGCGCCGGCGTGAAGGTGCCCGACATCGCGGCGCTCGTCGCGAAGCTGAAGAACGAAGCGAAGGTAATCTGACATGGCAGACGCAAGCATCCTGGTGGTGGCGGAACACGACAACGCCACCGTGCGCCCGGCCACGCTCAACACCGTGACGGCGGCCATGCAGTGCGGTGGCGACGTGCATGTGCTGATTGCAGGCTCGGGCGCTGGCGCGGCGGCAGCCGCCGCGGCCACCATCGCCGGCGTGGCCAAGGTGCTGCATGCCGAAGGCGAGTGGTTCGCGCACGGCCTGGCCGAGAACATGGCGGCTCAGGTGCTGGCTTTGGCGCCGGCCTACAGCCACATCCTGTTTCCCGCCACCGCCTCGGGCAAGAACATTGCTCCGCGCGTCGCTGCCAGGCTCGACGTCGGCCAGATCTCCGACATCACCAAGGTCGACGCGGCCGACACTTTCGAGCGCCCGATCTACGCTGGCAACGCGATCGCCACCGTGCAGAGCCTCGATGCGGTCAAGGTGATCACGGTGCGCACCACCGGCTTCGACCCTGCGCCTGCCACCGGTGGCTCAGCGGCCGTCGAGATCATCGCGGCCGTCGCCGACTCGGGCAAATCGAGCTTCGTCGGCTCCGAGATCGCGAAGAACGACCGGCCCGAACTCACCTCGGCCAAGATCATCGTCTCGGGAGGTCGCGCGATGGGCTCGAGCGACAAATTCAATGAAGTGCTCACGCCGCTCGCCGACAAGCTCAACGCCGCGCTCGGGGCCAGCCGCGCCGCAGTGGATGCAGGCTACGCGCCGAACGACTGGCAGGTCGGCCAGACGGGCAAGATCGTCGCGCCGCAGCTCTACATCGCCGCGGGCATCAGTGGCGCGATCCAGCACCTGGCCGGCATGAAGGACTCCAAGGTCATCGTCGCCATCAACAAGGACGAGGAGGCGCCGATCTTCAGCGTCGCCGACTACGGGCTCGTCGCCGATCTGTTCATCGCCGTTCCCGAGTTGGTCAAGGCGCTCTGATCCGCGCGCTCGTCCACCAGCCCGCCAACCGAATTTTCGGCTGACGGGCTTTTTCTTTGCTTCGAAAGGCAATGCCGTGAGCTACATCGCGCCCGTCAACGACATGCTGTTCTGCATGAAAGAGCTCGCCGGCCTCGAAGCCGTCGCACAACTGCCCGGCTTTTCCGATGCCGGTCTCGACACGGCGCAGGCGGTGCTTGAAGAAGCCGCACGCTTCAGCCAGCAGGTGCTCGCGCCGCTCAACCGCGAAGGCGACATGCATCCTTCGTCGTTGAAAGACGGCGTCGTCACCACCTCGCCCGGTTTCAAGGATGCATTTCGCCAGTTCGGCGAAGGCGGCTGGCAGGGCCTGCAGCACCCGGAATCGTTCGGCGGTCAAGACTTGCCGAAGATCATCGGTGCGGCCTGCATCGAGATGATCAACAGCGCCAACTTGAGCTTCGCACTGTGTCCGCTGCTGACCGACGGTGCCATCGAGGCGTTGCTGACGGCGGGCACGCGCGAACAACAGCAAGCCTTCATTCCGAAGATGATCACCGGCGAGTGGACCGGCACGATGAACCTGACCGAGCCGCAGGCAGGTTCCGATCTCGCCTTGGTGCGCACGCAGGCCGAGCCGCTGGGTGACGGCCGCTACCGGATCTTCGGCACCAAGATCTACATCACCTACGGCGAGCACGACATGTCGGAGAACATCGTGCATCTGGTACTTGCCCGCGTGTCTGGCGCGCCTGAAGGCGTGAAGGGCATCAGCCTGTTCCTGGTGCCGAAGTTCCTGGTGAATACAGACGGCTCGCTCGGCGCGCGCAACGACGTCTGGTGCCTGAGCATTGAGCACAAGCTCGGCATCAAGGCCAGCCCGACGGCTGTGCTGCAGTTCGGCGACCGCGGCGTGGCCGAACCCGGCGGTGGCGACGTTCCCGGCGCGATTGGAACGCTGATCGGCGAGGAGAACCGCGGCCTCGAGTACATGTTCATCATGATGAACGCGGCGCGCTATTCCGTCGGCGTGCAGGGCATCGCCATCGCGGAGCGCGCTTACCAGAAGGCCGCGGCGTTCGCCAAGGAGCGCGTGCAGTCGCGCCCGGTCGACGGCTCGGTGGCCGGCAGCGCGACCATCGTCCATCACCCCGACGTGCGCCGCATGCTGATGACGATGCGCGCCTACACCGAAGGCTGCCGTGCACTTGCGCTGGTGGCCGCAGCCGCATTCGATGCTTCTCACCACCACCCCGATGGCGAGGTGAAAAAGCTGAACCAGGCGTTCTACGAATTCATGGTGCCGCTGGTCAAGGGCTACAGCACCGAGATGAGCATCGAGGTCGCAAGCCTCGGTGTGCAGGTGCACGGGGGCATGGGCTTCATCGAGGAGACGGGTGCTGCGCAATACCTGCGCGACGCCCGCATCCTGACCATCTACGAGGGCACGACCGCCATCCAGGCCAACGACCTCGTCGGCCGCAAGACGGCACGAGACGGTGGCCGCATCGCGCGCGCCATCGCTGGGCAGATCGAGTCCACGGAAGGTGAACTGGCAAGTAGCGAGAGTGTTGCCGCACGGTCGATGCTCAAGCGTCTGCGTGCCGCGCGCGCTGCATTCGGCGATTGCGTCGACTTCATCGTGCGCGAGAGCAAGTCGAATCCGAACTCCGTGTTCGCAGGTTCGGTGACCTACCTCATGCTCGCCGGCAACCTCATGGCCGGCTGGCAGATGGCGCGTGCGCTTCTCGCCGCCGAACGCATGCTCGCCGCTGGCGAGGGCGACCGCGCGTTCCTAGAAGCCAAGATCGCGACGGCGCGCTTCTACGCCGAGCACCTGCTCGCCAAGGCACCGGGTCTGCGCGACAGCATCGTCGAGGGCGCCGAGAGCGTCACCCAGATGGCACTCGAGTCGTTCTGAACTTTGCCTTCGCCGGACCCGAGAACGCCAACATGCCGCTGCCCGCCGTTCTCCGCTCGTTGCCCTTGCCGATCATCGGCGCGCCGCTGTTCATCATCAGCAATCCCAAGCTCGTGATAGAGCAGTGCAAAGCCGGTGTCGTCGGCTCGATGCCGGCGCTGAACGCTCGGCCGGCCGAACAGCTCGACGCGTGGCTGGCCGAGATCACCGAGACACTCGCCGCGCACGACCGCGAACACCCCGATCGCAAGGCGGCGCCATTCGCCATCAACCAGATCGTGCACAAGAGCAACGACCGGCTGGAGCACGACATGCAGGTCTGCGCCAAATACAAGGTGCCGATCGTGATCACCTCGCTCGGCGCGCGCACCGATGTGAACGACGCGGTGCACGCTTGGGGCGGGGTGGTGCTGCACGACATCATCAACAACACCTTCGCTAAGAAGGCGATCGACAAGGGCGCCGACGGGCTCGTCGCCGTGGCGGCGGGCGCGGGTGGCCACGCTGGCGTGAAGAGCCCGTTCGCGCTCATCGCCGAGATTCGCCAATGGTTCGACGGCCCGGTCGCGCTCTCGGGCGCGATCTCCACCGGCGGTGGCGTGCTCGCCGCGCGAGCGATGGGCGCCGACTTCGCCTACATCGGTTCGGCCTTCATCGCCACCGACGAAGCGCGCGCCGCGCCCGGCTACAAGCAGATGATCGTGGACAGCACAAGCGACGACATCGTCTACTCGAACCTCTTTACCGGCGTGCACGGCAACTACCTGAAAGGCTCGGTTCGCAACGCCGGGCTCGACCCCGATGCCTTGCCGGAGAGCGACCCGAACAAGATGAATTTCGGCGGCGATGCCACCAAGGCCTGGAAAGACATCTGGGGCTGCGGCCAGGGCATCGGATCGATCCGCGAGGTGGTTCCGACGCGCGAATTCGTGGCTCGGCTGAAACGGGAATACGACGCGGCCCGAGCCGCTCTGACAGCTTGAACCCACAGCCCTCGAAGCGGCGCTCGAAGGCCCGGTGTTAAAGTGACATGAGACTTTTATGAAGTTTGAAAAGGCCTGGACTGCGGCGCCGTTGCTGGCGTAGTTGATCCGGGTCGCTGGACCGCGCGAAGGCCAAGCCGAAGCTCGGAAGGTTTCCCAAACCCACTGCACCGCCCGGAAACCGGGCGTGAAAGGTGAGCACCATGATGAACGAAAGCAGGTCGAACTCGTACCTGTTCGGCGGCAACGCGCCGTATGTCGAAGAGCTGTACGAGGCTTACCTCGACAACCCGGGTTCGGTGCCCGACAAGTGGCGCACCTATTTCGATGCGCTTCAAAACGTTCCCGCGGGCGACGGCAGCGCGTCCAAAGACATGGCCCATGCGCCGGTCGTCGAGTCGTTCGCTCAGCGTGCCAAGGCGAACGCCTTCGGCAACCGCACCTCGGGCGAAGACCTCGCCATCGCGCGCAGGCAGGTGCATGTCCAGTCGCTGATCGCGGCCTATCGGTTTCTGGGCTCGCGATGGGCCGACCTCGATCCGCTCAAGCGCCAGGAGCGCCCCAAGATTCCCGAGCTCGAACCTGCGTTTTACGACCTCACCGAGGCCGACATGGACATGGTGTTCAGCGCCACGAACACCTACTTCTCGACCGCCGAGAACATGACGTTGCGGGAGATCGTGCAAGCGCTGCGCGAGACCTATTGCGGCACGATCGGGGCGGAGTACATGCACTGCACCGAGCCGACGGAGAAGCGCTGGTGGCAGCAGCGGCTCGAGCCGATCCGTTCCAAGCCGACCTTCTCGGCTGAAGAAAAAATACACATCCTCGAGCGGCTGAGCGCAGCCGAGGGGCTCGAACGCTACCTGCACACCAAGTACGTCGGCCAGAAGCGCTTCTCGCTCGAAGGTGGCGAAAGTTTCATCGCCTCGATGGACGAATGCGTGCAGCGCGCCGGCGAGAAGGGCGTGCAGGAAATCGTGATCGGCATGGCCCACCGTGGCCGCCTCAACGTGCTGGTGAACACGCTCGGCAAGATGCCGAAGGACATGTTCGCCGAGTTCGACCACACCGCACCCGAGAACCTGCCTTCGGGCGACGTGAAATATCACCAGGGCTTCTCGAGCGACATCACCACGCCGGGCGGCCCGGTGCACCTGAGCCTCGCGTTCAATCCTTCGCACCTCGAGATCGTGAACCCGGTCGTCGAAGGCTCGGTGAAGGCCCGGCTCGACCGTCGAGGCGACGCCGAAGGCGACACGGTGCTGCCGATCATCGTTCACGGCGACGCGGCCTTCGCCGGCCAGGGCGTGGTGATGGAGACGCTGGCCCTCGCCCAGACGCGCGGCTACTACACCGGCGGTACGGTCCACATCGTCATCAACAACCAGATCGGCTTCACCACCTCCGACCCGCGCGACTCGCGCTCCACGCTCTATTGCACCGACGTGGTCAAGATGATCGAGGCACCAGTGCTGCATGTGAACGGCGACGATCCCGAGGCGGTGGTGCTCTGCACCCAACTCGCGCTCGACTATCGCCAGGAGTTCAACAAGGACGTCGTCGTCGACATCGTGTGCTTCAGGAAGCTCGGCCACAACGAGCAGGACACGCCCTCGATGACGCAGCCGCTGATGTACAAGAAGATCGCGGCGCATCCGGGCTCGCGCAAGATTTATGGCGACAAGCTCGTTGCGCAGGGCGTGCTGCAGGCCGACGGCCCCGATTCGCTCGTGAAGTCGACCCGTGCTTCGCTCGACGCCGGCAAGAGCAGCTACGACCCGGTGCTCACCAATTACAAGAGCAAGTATTCGGTCGACTGGGCTCCCTTCCTCGGCAAGAAGTGGACCGATGCTGCCGACACGGCGCTTCCGCTGGCCGAGATCAAGCGGCTCGCCGAGCGCATCACCACCTTGCCGGCCAACTTCAAGGTCCATCCACTGGTCGAGAAGGTGCTGGCCGACCGTGCTGCAATGGGCCGCGGCGATGTCCGCGTCGACTGGGGCATGGGCGAACACATGGCGTTCGCCTCGCTCGTGGCGAGCGGCTACGCGGTGCGGCTTTCCGGTGAAGACTCGGCTCGCGGCACGTTCACCCACCGCCACGCCGTGCTGCACGACCAGAACCGCGAGAAGTGGGACGAGGGCACCTACACGCCGCTGCAGCATGTGGCCGACGGCCAGGCGCCGTTCGTCGTCATCGACTCGCTGCTGTCGGAAGAAGCGGTGCTCGGCTTCGAGTACGGCTATGCCAGCGCCGAGCCGAACACGCTGGTGATCTGGGAAGCGCAGTTTGGCGACTTCGTGAACGGCGCGCAGGTGGTGATCGACCAGTTCATCGCCTCGGGCGAGGTGAAGTGGGGCCGCGCCAACGGGTTGACCTTGATGCTTCCGCACGGCTACGAAGGACAGGGCCCGGAGCATTCTTCGGCACGCCTCGAGCGCTTCATGCAGCTCTCGGCCGACAACAACATGCAGGTCGTGCAGCCCACTTCGTCAAGCCAGATCTTCCACGTGCTGCGCCGGCAGATGGTGCGCATGTTCAGGAAGCCCCTGATCATCATGACGCCCAAGTCGTTGCTGCGCGCCAAGGATGCGAGCTCGCCGCTCACCGACTTCACCAAGGGCGAGTTCAAGACCGTCATCGGGGAGCAGAGCACGGAGCTCAACGCCGAGAAGGTCAAGCGGCTTGTCGCCTGCTCGGGCAAGGTCTACTACGACCTCGTGCGCGCGCGCAGCGAGCGCAAGAACGCCGACGTTGCCATCGTTCGAGTCGAGCAGCTGTACCCGTTCCCGCACAAGGCGTTCGCCGCGGAGATGAAGAAGTACCCGAACATCGCCGAGGTCGTGTGGTGTCAGGACGAGCCACAGAACCAGGGCGCGTGGTTCTTCGTGCAGCACTACATCCACGAGAACATGACCGATGGACAGAAGCTCGGCTACGCCGGCCGTGCGCCTTCGTCGTCGCCGGCGGTGGGCTATGCGCACCTGCACCAGGAGCAGCAGAAGGCCCTCCTGGAACAAGCTTTCGCCAAGCTCAAGGGTTTCGTCCTGACCAAGTGACCGGCGACCCCAAGAACAACAAGGAATGAGATGGCTTTGATCGAAGTGAAGGTTCCGCAGCTGTCGGAATCGGTGGCCGAGGCCACGTTGCTGCAGTGGAAGAAGAAGCCCGGCGAGGCGGTCGAGATGGACGAGATCCTGATCGAGATCGAGACCGACAAGGTCGTGCTGGAGGTGCCGGCGCCAGCCGCCGGGGTGCTCGCTCAGGTCCTCAAGAACGACGGCGACAGCTGCATCGCCGATGAAGTGATCGCGAAGATCGACACCGAAGGTCAGGAGGCCGTCTCGGGAGCGATGCAGATCAAGAGCGTGCCCGACGCCGTGCCTGCGCCGGGCGAAGCGCCAGGCGTGCCGCAGGAGGTCGCTGCGCTCGCCGCGACCAAGAGCGAAGTCGCCATGCCGGCCGCTGCCAAGCTGATGGCCGAGCACGACATCGCGGTGGGCTCCGTGCAGGGTACCGGCCGCGATGGCCGGGTAACCAAGGGAGACGTGCTGGGCGTGCTGGAAAGCGGCCCGAAGCCCGTGCAGGCGCCGGCAGCCGCCACGGCGCCTATGCCCGCGCCTGCGACAGTTCCGCTCGCCGTACCCAGGGCACCGGTTCCGGCAATTGCGCCGAAGTCTTTGCCCAGCGTTGCGGCGCCGCCGAGCGAGAACTACGGCGACCGGCCCGAGCAACGCGTGCCGATGAGCCGGCTGCGCGCACGCGTGGCCGAGCGGCTGCTGCAGTCGCAGGCCACCAACGCGATCCTGACCACGTTCAACGAAGTGAACATGGCGCCGGTGATCGAGATGCGGAAGCGCTTCCAGGAAAGGTTTGAAAAGGAGCACGGCACCAAGATCGGCTTCATGAGCTTCTTCGTGAAAGCCGCGGTGGCGGCGCTGAAGCGCTTTCCGATCATCAATGCCTCGGTCGACGGCAACGACATCGTGTACCACGGCTATTTCGACATCGGCATCGCCGTCGGCTCGCCGCGCGGCCTGGTGGTGCCGATCCTGCGCAACGCCGACCAGATGAGCTTTGCCGACATCGAAAAGAAGATCGCCGAGTTCGGCAAGAAGGCGGCCGACGGCAAGCTTTCGCTCGACGACCTCACCGGCGGCACGTTTTCCATCAGCAACGGTGGCGTGTTCGGCTCGATGCTCTCCACGCCGATCATCAACCCGCCGCAGTCGGCGATCCTCGGCGTGCACGCCACGAAAGATCGCGCCGTGGTCGAGAACGGGCAGGTCGTGGTGCGGCCGATGAACTACCTCGCCATGAGCTATGACCACCGCATCATCGATGGCCGCGAAGCGGTGCTGGGGTTGGTGGCGATGAAGGAAGCGCTGGAAGACCCCGCGCGGCTCCTGTTCGACATCTGACATGGCGACCCTGAACGCATACGACGTCGTCGTGATCGGCGCCGGCCCCGGCGGCTACATCGCCGCCATCCGCGCCGCGCAATTGGGTTTCTCGACCGCTTGCATCGACGACTGGAAGAACGACAAGGGCGGCCCGGCACCGGGCGGCACCTGCACGAACGTGGGCTGCATCCCGTCGAAGGCCTTGCTGCAGTCGTCGATGAACTTCGAAGAGGCGGGCCATCAGTTCGCCGAGCACGGCATCGGCATCACCGGTCTCACGATCGACGTACCGAAGATGATGGCGCGCAAGAAGACCGTCGTGAAACAGAACAACGACGGCATCCTCTACCTCTTCAAGAAGAACAAGGTCGCCTTCTTCCACGGGCTCGGCTCGTTCGCCGGCAAGGCCGTGGGTGGCGGCTGGAGCATCGCGGTCGCGGGCACCAAGCCCGAAACCTTGACTGCCAAGCACGTCATCGTCGCCACGGGCTCGAACGCGCGGCCGTTGCCGGGCGCGGCATTCGACGAGAAGTCGATCCTCTCGAATGACGGTGCTTTGGCGTTGGGTCACGTGCCGAAGACGCTCGGCATCGTCGGCTCGGGCGTGATCGGGCTCGAGATGGGCTCGGTGTGGCGACGCCTCGGCGCCGAGGTCACGATCCTCGAAGCGCTGCCGACGTTCCTCGGAGCGGTCGACACGCAGATCGCCGGCGAAGCTCAGAAGATCTTCGCCAAGCAGGGCCTGAAGGTGGTGCTCGGGGTGAAGATCACCGAAGTGAAAGCTGGAAGCGACGGCGTCTCGGTCGCCTACACCGACGCCGCCGGTTCGGCACAGACACTGGACTGCGAAAAGCTCATCGTCTCCGTCGGCCGCGTGCCGAACACGAACGGCCTGGGCGGCGACGCGGTGGGTCTCGCGCGCGACGAGCGCGGGTTCGTCACCGTCGACGGCGATTGCCGCACCAACCTCGAAAACGTGTGGGCGGTCGGCGACGTGGTTCGCGGGCCGATGCTCGCGCACAAGGCCGAGGAAGAAGGCGTGGCCGTGGCCGAGCGCATCGCCGGACAGAAGCCGCACCTCGATTTCAACACCGTTCCCTGGGTCATCTACACGCACCCCGAGATCGCGTGGGTGGGCCAGACCGAGCAGCAGCTCAAGGCCGCCGGCCGCGAGTACCGTGCCGGCACGTTTCCTTTTCTCGCCAACGGGCGCGCGCGTGCGCTCGGCGACACCACCGGCATGGTCAAGATGCTGGCTGACGCGAAGACCGACGAGATCCTCGGCGTTCACGTCATCGGCCCGATGGCTTCCGAGCTGATTTCCGAAGCCGTGGTGGCGATGGAGTTCAAGGCGTCGTCGGAAGACCTGGCGCGCATCTGCCACGCGCATCCGAGCCTCTCGGAGGCCACCAAGGAAGCGGCGCTCGCGGTCGACAAGCGGGCGCTGAACTTCTAGCCCGGTGTCGGTCCGTGAGCTCTATCGGCGCACGCTCGCCGAGCGTGGCTACCGCAGCGATCCGGCCCAGCTCCGCGCGATCGATTCGCTCGAGCGTTGCGAGAACGAATGGGCCGACTACAAGGCACGCCGGTCCAGCGCGCTGGCCAAGCTCATCTCTCGGCCGCCGATCCCCCGCGGCGTGTACATGTGGGGCGGCGTCGGCCGAGGCAAGAGCTTCCTGATGGACTGCTTTTTCAACGCCGTGCCGTTGCAGAGGAAGACCCGCCTGCACTTCCACGAGTTCATGCGCGAGGTGCACCGCGAGCTTGCCGAGATGCACGGCACGAGCGATCCGCTGCTGCACCTCGGCAAGAGCATCGCGCGGCGCTTTCGACTGATCTGCCTCGACGAATTCCACGTGGCCGACATCACCGACGCGATGATCCTTTACCGGTTGCTCGAGTCGCTGTTCGAGAGCCGCGTCAGCATCGTCACGACGTCGAATTTCCCGCCCGACGGCCTGTACCCGAACGGCCTGCATCGCGAGCGCATCCTGCCGGCGATCGCACTTCTGAACGACAAGCTGGAGGTGATCAACGTCGACGCCGGCAACGACTACCGGCAGCAGACGCTGCAGGACGTCGAGCTCTATCACACGCCGCTCGGCGTGGAATCCGATGCGGCGATGACGAATACTTTCGACCGGCTGGCCGAAGCCAGGGATGAAAGCCCTGTGTTGAAAATCGAACACCGCGAGATTCGCGCCCGGCGCCGTGCGGGTGGCGTGGTCTGGTTCGATTTCAAGGAACTCTGCGGCGGCCCGCGTTCGCAGAACGACTACCTCGAGCTCGCGAGCCAGTTCCATACGTTGCTGCTCTCGGGAGTGCCGCAGATGTCGCCGCGGCTGGCTTCGGAGGCGAGGCGATTCACCTGGCTCGTCGACGTGCTCTACGACCGGCGCGTCAAGCTCATCCTTTCGGCTGCGGTCGAGCCCGATCTGCTCTACACCGAAGGGCCGCTGGTGCACGAGTTCCCCCGCACCGTTTCCCGGTTGCGCGAGATGCGCTCTGCGGAATTCCTGGCCGAGTCACGGCGTACTGTCGATACCTCGCTCACATGAACGACGCGCGAACGTTGCCGCGAGGAGGCTGGTGCGCTGCCGTGGCGGCGACGCTGCTGTCGTTCGGTACCCCTTCGTGGGCTGCCGCCGAGGCCGGCGCCGCCGAGCGCGCGGCCATCGCTGGCGAGCGCGACGCGGTCGAAGCAGCCTTCGTGGCGCGCGGCGCGGAGTGCCGCAGTCGATTCGTCGTCAGCAGCTGTCTCGAGGAGGCCCGAAACAAGCGCCGTGAAGCGCTCGACGCACTGCGTACCCGCCAGCTCGTGGTCGACGAAGCCCGACGCCGCGAGCATGCCGAGACTCGCCGGGTCGATCTCGCGGCGCGGAGTGCCAGCGACACGGCGCGCGAGCAGGAGCGGGTCGCGAAGGCGATGCAGGCCGCGTCGTCGGCATCGGCCACGTCGGCGCCTCGGGCGGCCCGGCTGCCGTCGGCCCGACGTGAAGGCAGCCCCGGTTTCACGCCCGCGGCGTCGAGGCCGCGCGAGAGATCGGGCGCATCGAGCGCGTCGGCCGCGGCAAAGCCGCCTGCGCGGGAGAACACCGCACGGCGTCGCGCCGGAGAAGTCGACAAGTCGGCGGCCTTCGAAACGCGCAAAAGGGAAGCAGCGCAGCATCGCGACGACGTGCTCGATGCGACGACACGTCGCATGCTCCAGCGCTCGCCCGCACCCTCGTTGCCGACACCCTCGGCGCCGGTGCGCCGAGGCGCATCGGCGCCCTGAAGGTTCAGCCGAGCGCTTCGACGCGCACCAGCGCCAGCGAGAGGTTGTCGCCCGACCCGCGAGCGCGCTGGCGAGCCTTGCCGACGAGCATCTCGGTGGCTTCGCGCGGCGGCAGGGCATGCACGATGGCGCCGAGCTCGCGCGGGGTGAAGTAGTGCCAGAGACCGTCGCTGCACGAAAGCACGCTGTCGCCGATCTCGAGGCGGTCGATGTGCTTCTGTGAAAGCGGCGGGTCCTGGAAGGTGCCCAAGCAGCCGGTCAGCAGGTTCGACTGGGGATGGTTGTTGGCTTCTTCTTCGGTGATCTGGCGCTCGTCGACCAGCCGCTGCACATACGAGTGATCGATGGAGCGGCCGACCATCTCTGCGGCGCGGAAGTGATAGATGCGCGAATCGCCGGCGTGGACGAAATCGCACTCTCGCGTCGGGCTGACCAGAAAAGCCGCGATGGTGCTGTGCGGCTCTTCTTCCGAGGTGATCGCGGTGAGCTTGATCATGAGGTGCGCTTCGAGCACCAGTTGCTTGAGCGACTCGGTGGGGTCGTCGCGCGTCGGCGAATAGCGCTCGAACAGTTGCTGCGCAGTGAGCATCACCTGGTCGGCCGCCTTGCGCCCACCGCTCTTGCCGCCCATGCCGTCGGCCAGTACGCCCATCACGCAACCCGGCACGCGCGAGTGCGCAATGATCTGCACCTGATCTTGCTGGTAGGCCCGATCGCCGCGGTGTATGCCGGTTGTCGCGGACAGCCGGTATCCGAGGCTCGAGGTGCTCATGGCCGAAAACTATAATCGCTTTGATACCTCTCGAAGGGTCCGAAAGCGCGAACTAGTCGCGTGTCCAAGGCGTCCATGGAAGACAACCTGCACTCGCTGCCGCGACGCCTGATCGAACTTCGCATCGAGCATGCTGACCTCGACGATCTGATCGACCGTGCCGTCGTCGACAGTGGCGGCGACGACCTCGCGCTGCGTCGCTTGAAGAAGCGCCGCCTGCTGCTGCGAGACAAGATCGCGCTCATCGAAGCGGAGCTCGAGCCGCGCCAGCCGGCATGAGCGCATGAGTGCCTTGCAAGGCGCGGTCGAGGCTGCGCTGGCGGCCGGAGGCGCGCTGGCCCAGGCCGACCCGCACCACGTCGAACGCGCGGTGCAGATCGAGATGGGGCGTGCGGTGGCGTCGGCGATCGAGGACCGCGCCGCGCTCGTCATCGAGGCTGGCACCGGCGTCGGCAAGACCTACGCATACCTGGTTCCTGCCTTGCTGAGTGGCGCTCGCACCCTGCTCAGCACGGCCACCAAGACGTTGCAGGACCAGCTTTTCGTTCGCGACCTGCCGCGCTTGCGCAGCGCTCTCAACCTGCCGTTGACCGTCGCGCTGCTGAAGGGTCGATCGAGCTATCTCTGCCTGCATCGGCTGGCGCAGGCGAGGCAGGGCGCCGAGCTTCCCGATCGCTTCGCAGTGCGTGCCCTGGCCAAGGTCGAGGCCTGGGCGCTGACGACCGCCAGCGGCGACCTGGCCGAGATGCCGGGCCTCGACGAACGCAGCAGCGTCATCCCGCTGGTGACCTCGTCGCGCGAGAACTGCCTGGGCAGCGAGTGTCCAGAGTACCGCGCATGCCACGTGATGAAAGCGCGGCGCGAGGCGATGACGGCCGATCTCGTGGTCGTCAACCACCACTTGTTCTTTGCCGACATGGCCTTGCGCGACAGCGGCGTGGCCGAGTTGTTGCCGAGCGTGGAGGTGGCGATCTTCGACGAAGCGCATCAGCTCGGCGAAGCCGGGGTGCAGTTCCTCGGCACCACGCTCGGCACCGCGCAGCTGATCGACTTCGCGCGCGACATGCTGACCACCGGCCTGCAGCAGGCGCGCGGCCTCGTGCCGTGGCAGGACCTGGCCGCGGCGTGCGAGCACGCAGCGCGAGAGCTGCGGATGGCCGCGCATGGTGGCTTCGGCGAAGGCCAGGGGCGCGAGTTGCGCGGCAGCCTCAAGCTGCGCTGGGCGGAGCGGAGCGGCGAGCCGAGCTTCATCGAATCGCTCGGTCGCGTCGAGGAGGCCTGCAACGCCGCGAGTGGCGCGCTCGACACCGTGAGCGAACTCGCGCCCGACTTCGTTCGTCTCGCCGAGCGCTCGGCGAGTCTTGGCGCCCTTGCAGGCCGCTTCGCCGACGAAGCGAAAGAAGGTCACATCCGCTGGGTCGATCTCTCGCCGCATCAGGCCCGCCTGGTCGAGTCACCGCTCGACATTCGAACCGCGTTGCAGGAGCAGATGGCAGCCAGCGCGAAGGCCTGGGTCTTCACCTCGGCCACGCTCGGCGACGACGAACGTCTGAGTTGGTTCACCGAAGGAGCCGGCCTCGAGGGCGCGCGCATCGTGCGTCTCGGCAGCCCGTTCGACTATCGCGCTCATGCCCGCGTTTACGTCCCGCGGGCCTTTCCGAAGCCCGCCGATCCGGCGCACGCAGCAGCCGTGGCGAAGCTGGCCGCGCGCTGTGCACGCGCTCTCGATGGCCGATGCTTCGTGCTCACCACGACGCTGCGCTCGCTGCAAGCGGTGGGAGCTCAGCTGAGGGCCGACTTCGAAGCGGCCGGTGATGCGATCGAAGTGCTGGTGCAGGGGCAGGGTTCGAAGCGCCAGTTGATGCAGCGCTTCCTCGACGGGCCGCATGCCGTGCTCGTCGGCTCGCAGAGCTTTTGGGAAGGGGTCGACGTGCCCGGCGACGCTTTGCAGTGCGTGATCATCGACAAGCTGCCGTTCCCGCCGCCGAACGATCCGCTGGTCGAGGCGCGTGTCAAGGCACTCGAGAACGAAGGCCGCAACGCTTTTTCCGACTACTTCGTGGCCGAAGCGGCGATCTCGCTGAAGCAGGGCGCTGGCCGGCTCATCCGCAGCGAAACCGATCGCGGCCTGCTGGTCGTGTGCGATCCGCGCATGGTGACCATGAACTATGGCCGCCGGCTGTTCGCCGCGCTGCCGGCGATGACCCGCATCGAGAGCGAAGCCGACGCCATCGCATGGCTCGAAACACTCTCCGGCTCGGCGCGCGCGGGGCTCAGCGCCTGGGCCTGAGCCGGCCGCTCACCAGACCCGCCACCACGGCGTCTTCTTGTATCCCACGCCGTTGGCAGCGATGGGTGAATTGGGGAAATTGGTTTTCAGTACGCGCTCCGCGTCGTCGCGCAACTGGGTCAGGCCAAGCCGGTCGTAGCTCTGCGCCATGATCACCAGCGCCTCTTCCGTCGAAGGCGATTGCTGGAACTCCTGGATCGCCTGCTGCGCGCGGTTGGCGGCGGCCACGAACGCGCCACGGCGGAAGTAGTAACGCGCGACGTGCACCTCGTAGGCCGCCAGCGTGTTGACGATGTAGCTCATGCGCAGACGCGAGTCGTCGGCGTACGTCGATTGTGGAAACTGCTCGACGACCTGGCGGAACGACTGGAAGGCGTCGCGCGAAGCCTGCTGATCGCGCTCCGCGAGATCCTGGCCTGCGAAGCTGCCCAGCAGGCCGAGGTTCTCGTTGAAGTTCACCAGCCCCTGCAGGTAGTAGGCGTAGTCGAGCGCAGGACTGGTGGGGTGCTGCTTGATAAAGCGCTCGAGCGTGGTCAGCGACTGCGCCTTCTCACCGCTGCGGTAAAGCAGATAGGCCTTCTCGATCTGCGCCTGCTGTGCGAGCACGGTACCGGCGGCGCGACCTTCGAGGCGCTCGTAGAGTTTGGTGGCCTTGTCGTAGTTGCCTGAAGAGGCCTCTTCCTTGGCCTCGGCATACAGGCGTTCGGGCGACCATCGGGCCGACTCGTCGCGCGGTGTGGTGTCGCAACCGGCGAGGGTCGCTGCGAGGAGGGAGATCGCCGACACTGCGAACAGGCGGCGCCACGCGGAAGGCATCGAAGAAAGAAGCGTCACGGGGTGCGGCGCGGCGGCTGAAAGGCCTCGCGAAAACGACAACAGGGACCGAATCTTATATGGCGGTGAGTGACCCTCCGGAGTCAGACGCACGGCTTGAACACGTGGCCATCGGCGAGACCGATGCCGAGGAAGAACAGCCCGAGATCCGCACCGGCAAGCTCGCCGATACGCAACATGGCGAGCGACTCGACAAGGCCGTCGTCTCGCTCGTTCCCGAGCTTTCGCGCAACCACCTCCAGACGTTGATCCGATCCGGATTCGTCCGGCTGGACGATGCGGCGGCCTCCAGCCCGGCACAACGTGTGCGCGCTGGCCAGGCTCTCTCCGTCACGCTGCAACCGACGGCGGAAAGCCGCGCCTACCGGGGCGAGGCCCTGGCGCTTTCGGTCGTGTACGAAGACGACTCCCTCCTGGTCATCGACAAGGCGCCGGGCATGGTCGTGCATCCGGCAGCGGGCAACTGGTCGGGCACCGTGCTCAATGCGCTTCTGGGCCGCGACCCTGCCGCGGCCGCATTGCCGCGCGCGGGCATCGTGCACCGTCTCGACAAGGACACGTCGGGGCTGATGGTCGTCGGCCGAACGCTGGCGGCGGTGACTGCGTTGATGCGGGCGATCGCCGCGCGCGAGGTGCATCGCGAGTACCTTGCCATCGCCCACGGCGTTCCCGCTGCGCGCGAGCTCTCGATCGAAGCGCCGATCGGGCGAGACCCGCGCATGCGTACCCGCATGGCCGTCATCGCTTCCGGCAAGCCCGCCCGCACCGACGTCGCGCTACTCGCCAGCGCCGATGGACACTCGGCATTGCGTTGCACGCTCCACACCGGCCGCACGCATCAGATCCGCGTCCACCTCGCCTCGCGCGGCATGCCGTTGGTGGCCGACAGGTTGTACGGCGGCGCGAATGCGCTGGGTATGGAGCGACAGTCGCTGCACGCAACTCGGCTCGGGTTCGTGCACCCCACCTCAGGCGAGTCGATGAGATTCGAGCGGGATCCGCCGGCCGACTTCGCTGCCGCCTGGGCCGCCGTGAAGATCGCTGCGGCGCGGCGGGGTGCGTGAGGCCAGAGCGTCTTTGCTCCTGCCAGAGCCGACTCGCTACAATGAAGCATTCGCTTTCGAGCTCCCGGTCGATCGAGCCGGCCGGTGCGGCGGCAGACACTGCCCTCCAGGCTTTCGACACGACCATCGAAACGTGACCGCACCCGAGGGTGCCCGTCAGACCCACGCGAGAAGCGAACCCCGACGCGCCCGGCGCGTCCCGACGTGACGACGATTGCCGAGACAACGCACTGCGTCCGAGGCCCGAGGACTTTCACGACGACATGAATACCCTGGATGCGAAGCGTGTCCTCGAGGCAGCGCTTATCTGCAGCGCCCAGCCGATGAGCCTGCGCGACATGCGAGCACTGTTCGCCGACGAAGTCGGTGCCGACACGATCCGCGCATTGCTCGACGAACTTGCCGGCGAATGCCGCGGCCGCGGAGTCGAACTGGTGGTCGTGGCAAGCGGCTGGCGCTACCAGACGCGGCCTCAGATGGCGCCGTTCCTGGCCCGCTTGGAGCCGGATCGGCTGCCGAAATATTCGCGCGCTTTGCTCGAAACGCTGGCGATCATTGCCTATCGACAGCCGGTGACGCGCGGCGACATCGAAGACATCCGCGGCGTGGCCGTCGCGAGCTCGATCGTCAAGCAGCTCGAAGACCGCGGCTGGGTCGAGGCGATCGGCTACCGCGAAGCGCTCGGCCGGCCCGCATTGCTCGCCACCACACGCCAGTTTCTCGACGACCTCGGCCTCGCCAGTCTCGAGCAACTGCCCGCACTCGCCGCAGGCGACAGCAGTGCGGCAATGGCCGCGGTGCTGGTCGACGGCACCGAGCTCACCGAATCGCAGACCAGCCTGACCTTTACCGAACCCGCTGCCGATATGGCCGCTCTGGAACCGCACGCATGAACGCAAACCCCGAGTCTTCTTTTCCGGTCGAGGGCGATCAAGACAGCGAATCGCGCGCGTCGACGACCGACCACGGCGATCGCGCGCTGCACGACGCGGCCGGCGGTGGCGGTGGCGGTGGCGGTGATGACGAAGCTTCGGGCGAGAGCGATGGCTCGGGGGTCGGCGGCGAAGGCCGCAGCCGGCGTCGCAACCGGCGCAATCGCCGTGGCGGCGAGGAGCGTGCGCCTGCGATGAGCATGCCGTCGAATTTCGAGGGCCCATTGCCGCGGCATATGCATCAGCCGCCGCCCGTCGAGGCGGGCGAGGTGTTCGCGCAGGTCGTGTCGGGCACCTTCGACACCGAGTACGAAGGCAACGAAGAGGTGGCCGAGGCCGAGGAGCCGTCCAAGCGCATCCTGGCACCCGAGCCCGATGCGCCGAAGTTGCACAAGGTGCTGGCCCAGGCCGGCATCGGTTCCCGTCGCGACATGGAGGATCTGATCGCCGACGGCAAGATCACCGTCAACGGCGAGCCTGCACACACCGGGCAACGCATTTCGTTCGGCGACCGCGTCGAGGTGGCCGGCAAGCCGGTCAAGCTACGCATCGTGCCCCCGCCGGCGCGCATCATCGCGTACCACAAGCCCGTGGGCGAGATCGTCACCAACGACGATCCGCAGAACCGGCCGACGGTGTTCCGCCGCCTGCCGAGGCTTCAGCAAGGCAAGTGGCAGTCGGTCGGCCGGCTCGACATCAACACCGAAGGCTTGCTGCTGTTCACCAACTCCGGCGGCCTCGCCAACCAGCTCATGCACCCGCGCTTTGGCGTCGAGCGCGAGTACGCAGTGCGCATCATGGGCACGCTCGAGCCGCAGCAGAAGGCGCAGCTGCTCGAAGGCGTGGAGATAGAAGGTCAGCGGGCCGCGTTCAAGTCGATCGAAAACGGCGGCGGCGAAGGACTCAACACGTGGTACCGGGTGGTCATTACCGAGGGGCGCAACCGCGAGGTGAGAAAACTGTTCGAAGCCGTAGGCCTGACGGTGAGCCGGCTCATCCGCATCCGGTACGGCACGGTAGTGTTGCCGCACGGGCTTAAACGCGGCGTGTGGACCGATCTCGGCGACGCCGACGTGAAAGCGATCCGGCGGCTCGCGGCCGGTACGCCGCAGGAGCGCGAGGTTCGCCCCGACGACCGCGTCGAGAGCGGCCAGCCGAAGCGCCGCGACGATCGCGGCCTGCGCAACCAGCGAGCCGACCGACCGCCCGGTGATCGTGGCAACGAGCGTGGCAATGACCGCGGCAACGACCGCGGCAACGAGCGCGGCAACGACCGTCCACGTCCCCAAGCTCAGCGCCGCCCCGACGACATGCCGCCGCAGGCCGATCGCGATCCTGACGCACGCCGCGATTTCGACGAAGACGGCGACGTCGAGCGCGACATCGGCCCGATCCCGAATCCGCTGCAGCAGACCTTCGACCACCGATTCGTACAAGGTCGGCGCATCGGCCCGAACAGCGGCTTCGGGGCCGGCGGCAGCGCGCCTCGGCCCAGCAACGAGCCGCGCGGCAACGGGCCGAAACAGCCCGATCCGCTACAAACCTCGATGGGCTACATCGGCGCCGATGCCTTCCATCGCAAGAACCGCGGTGGCAACCGAGGGGGTGGCGGGGGTGGTACCGGAGGCGGTGGCGGTGGCGGTGGCAACCGAGGTGGTTTCGGAGGTGGCGGCCAGGGCGGCGGCGGGGGCTACGGCGGAGGTGGCGGCGGAGGTCGCCGCGGGCGCTGACGTCGTCTCGTCTCGACAACGCACGCACTCTACAATCGAAGGCTTTGCCTGAAGGCCCCGGAGAACACGCATGGCGCTCGAACGCACCCTCTCGATCATCAAGCCTGACGCAGTCGCCAAGAACGTCATCGGCCAGATCTATTCCCGCTTCGAGGGCGCCGGCCTGAAGATCGCCGCTGCCCGCATGGCGCATCTCTCGCGTCACGAGGCCGAGGCCTTCTACGCTGTGCACAAGGCGCGTCCCTTCTTCAACGACCTCGTGTCGTTCATGATCTCCGGCCCGGTAATGATCCAGGTGCTCGAAGGCGCCGACGCGATCGCCAAGAACCGCCAATTGATGGGCGCGACCGACCCCAAGAAGGCCGACAAGGGCACCATCCGCGCCGACTTTGCCGACAGCATCGACGCGAACGCCGTGCACGGCTCCGACGCAGCCGAGACCGCAGCCGCAGAGATCTCCTTTTTCTTCGCCGGCATGTCGGTCTACGGCAACTGAGCGGAGCACGGCGCCGCGCTCCATGGTCAACCTGCTTCAGTTCGACCGTGACGCGCTGGGCGACTGGTGCGAGCAACTTGGCGAGAAGCGATTTCGCGCGACCCAGCTCTTTCGCTGGATCCACCAGCGCGGCGCGGCGGAGTTCACGGCCATGTCCGATCTCGCCAAGCCGTTTCGTGATCGCCTGATCGGCAGCGCCGAGGTCCGTGGCCTGCCGGTGGCGAGCGAGCTGGCGGCGAGCGATGGCACGATCAAATGGCTGTTCGACGTAGGCGGCGGCGACGCGGTCGAGACGGTGTTCATTCCTGAGCCGGGCCGCGGCACGCTGTGCCTCTCGTCGCAGGCGGGGTGTGCCGTCAATTGCCGTTTCTGTGCCACCGGCCATCAAGGCTTCAGTCGCAACCTCACCACGGCTGAGATCGTGGGCCAGCTTTGGCATGCGGAGTTCGTGCTGCGCAAACGGCTGCAGCTCGCGCCGGGCGAGCGCGCCGTCACCAACGTGGTGATGATGGGCATGGGCGAGCCGTTGCAAAACTACGCCGCACTCGTGCCTGCGCTCCGCGTGATGCTCGACGATCACGGTTACGGCCTTTCGCGTCGCCGCGTCACGGTCTCGACCTCCGGCGTCGTGCCGATGATCGACCTGCTGCGCGACGACAGCCCCGTCGCACTCGCCGTCTCGCTGCACGCGCCAAACGATGCCCTGCGCGACGATCTCGTGCCGCTCAACCGCAAGTACCCGATCGCCGAGTTGATGGCCGCCTGCCGGGGCTACCTCGAGAAGGCGCCGCGAGACTTCGTCACATTCGAGTACTGCATGCTCGACGGCGTGAACGACGCGCCCGAGCAGGCCGCGCAGCTGCTCGAGCTCGTGCGTGGCAACGGCACGCCGGAAGCGCCCGGCGTGCCGTGCAAGATCAATCTCATTCCGTTCAACCCGTTTCCGGCCTCCGGCCTGAAGCGCTCGCCGGCCGAGCGCGTGTCGGCCTTCGCCGCGGTGCTGCAGGAAGGCGGCATCGTCACCACCGTGCGGCGCACGCGCGGTGACGACATCGCAGCCGCTTGCGGCCAGCTCGCCGGCGAGGTACAGGACCGTACCCGTGTCGCCGAGCGGCGCGAGCGTGTCGCGACCGTCGCCATGCCGGCCTCCAAGCGCTCGGCAGCAACGGCAACCGCCGCCTTTTCCTCATCGTCTCGCGCATGACGCCTTTGCACATCCACGCTCGCGGCGCCGTCGTGGCCGCGCTGCTGCTTTGCTCGCTGGCCGCGTGCACCACCACCCAGCGCAGCCTCACGCCTGCCAACGAGACGCGCGATCGCATCACGTCCTCCGACGAAGGCGACGCCCAGAAGCGTGCCCGTGCCCGCATGGAACTGGCCTCTGCGTACTTCGGTCGCAACCAGATGACGACCGCGCTGGATCAGGTCAAGCTCGCGATCGCGGCCGACCCCTTGTACGGCGAGGCATTCAATCTGCGTGGCTTGATCTACTCGAACCTCGGCGATACGGTGCTCGCGGAAGAGAGCTTCAAACGAGCGTTGCAGATCAATGCCCGCGACGCCGACGCGATGCACAACTACGGTTGGTATCTCTGCCAGCAAAAGCGCTACGCCGAATCGACGGCGCAGTTCCAGCAGGCAATGGCGCAGCCGCAGTACCGAGGCGGTTCACGCACCCTGCTCACGCTCGGCGTGTGCCAGGCTTTTGCCGGGCAACTCGGCGAATCGGAGGTCACGCTGACGCGTGCCTACGAGCTCGACCCGGCCAATCCATTCACCGCCACCAACCTCTCCGAGGTGCTGTACCGGCGTGGCGAATACGAGCGCGCGCGCTTCTACGTGCGACGCGTCAACAGCCAGCCTGACGTCTCGAACGCGCAGACCCTGTGGCTCGCGGCTCGCATCGAGAACAAGCTCGGCAACGGCCAGGGTGCGGCCGATTTCGGTAGCCAGCTGCGAGGCCGTTTCCCGGATTCGCGTGAAGCGGCGGCCTACGCGCGCGGCGGCTTCGATGAGTGATCCGGTGGCCGGCGCGGAGATCGCGCCGGTGTCTGGCGCGATGTCCGCGGGGCGGCTGCTGCGCGAAGCACGCGAGCGGCAAGGCCTGCACATCGCAGCGCTCGCCGCTTCGATCAAGGTCACTCAGAAGAAGCTCGAAGCACTGGAAGCCAATCGTTTCGGCGAGCTGCCGGACGCCACCTTCACGCGCGCGTTGGCCCAGACGATCTGCCGGGCCTTGAAGATCGACGGTGCCGAGATCATGCGTTTGTTGCCACCGCCGGCCGGTCACCGGCTCGAGCAGGTGGGCGAAGGCCTCAATGCACCTTTTCATGGCCGGCCGGGGGCATTGGTACAGCGCGGGGAATGGACTTCCGCCTTGCACAGCCCCGCGTTCTGGTTGACGGCGCTCGTGCTGCTCGCCGCACTTGCGCTGTATTTCGTGCCGGGTCGGTTGCTCGGCCTGGCCGTACCGGGAAACGGGGCGGCGAAGCTCGCGACCGCCGCTGCGCCGGCGAGTGGCGCTATTGTGGTTCCGACGCCGCGTGCCGAGGTTGCTGGCATGCCACCCGACATCAAGCCCGAGGAGGGCGCACCGATCCCTGCACCGGTCGACGTGGTGGTGGCGAACGGATCGACGATCGACGATCGCGTCGCGGCTTCATCGGCTGCGGCTTCCATTGCCATGGCTGCGGCTTCCGCTGCCGCGCCAACCGCGCCCGCCGTGGGCCTCGTGCAGGTTCAGACCTCCGCTGCGTCGTGGGTCGATATCAGCGATGCGCGCGGCGTGTCCCTGATTTCGCGGCTTGTGCAAGCGGGTGAGGCCGTCGGCGTCGACGGCACGCCTCCGTTCAAGGTGCGCATCGGCAACGTGGCCGGAACTCGGCTCGCCTATCGCGGTCAGCCGGTGGAGCTTGCCGCGGCCACTCGCGACAACATCGCTCGGCTCGAACTCAAGTAGCAATCGACTCCGGAGCGACTTCATGCGCGACGACATCTCCACTTCGCTCGATTCCTTCATCGAGCCGGCGCGTGCAGGCCGGCGGCGAACCCACCAGGCGCAGGTCAGCTGGGGCTCGCGGGTGGTCACCGTCGGCGGCGATGCGCCGGTGCGCGTGCAATCGATGACCAACACCGACACGGTCGACGCCATCGGCACTGCGATCCAGGTCAAGGAACTCGCGATCGCCGGCAGCGAGATGGTGCGCATCACGGTCAACACGCCCGAGGCTGCAGCGGCTGTTCCGTACATCCGCGAGCAGCTCGACCGCATGGGCATCGACGTGCCGCTTATCGGTGACTTCCACTACAACGGCCATCGCCTGCTGACGGACTATCCGGCTTGTGCCGAGACGCTCTCCAAGTACCGCATCAACCCGGGCAACGTGGGCAAGGGCGACAAGCACGACCGCCAGTTCGCGCAGATGGTCGAGGTGGCGGCGAAGTACGACAAGCCGGTGCGCATCGGCGTCAACTGGGGCAGCCTCGACCAGGAACTGCTGACCGAGCTGATGGACGAGAACGCGAAGCTGGCCGAGCCGCAGGAGCCGCAGCAGATCATGTATCGCGCGATCCTGCTCTCTGCGGTGCAGTCGGCGCGGCGCGCAGAACAGATCGGCCTGCGCCCCGAGCAGATCATCCTCAGCTGCAAGATGTCGGGCGTGCAGGACCTGATCAGCGTCTACCGAGCACTTTCGCGCCGCTGCGACTATCCCCTGCACCTCGGCCTGACCGAAGCGGGCATGGGTACCAAGGGAACGGTCGCTTCCACGGCCGCGCTCGCCGTCCTGCTGCAGGAAGGCATCGGCGACACGATCCGCGTCTCGCTTACGCCGCAGCCCGGCGAGGCGCGCACGCAGGAGGTCGTGGTCGCCCTCGAGATCCTGCAGTCGCTCGGCCTGCGCTCGTTCAACCCCAGCGTGACCGCGTGTCCTGGCTGCGGCCGCACGACCAGCACCACTTTCCAGGTGCTCGCCAAGGACATCGACGACTATCTGCGCGCGCAGATGCCGGTTTGGAAGGCGCGCTATCCAGGCGTCGAGAAGATGAAGGTTGCCATCATGGGCTGCATCGTCAATGGCCCGGGCGAGAGCAAGCACGCCGACATCGGCATCAGCCTGCCGGGCACGGGCGAGGCGCCGGCTGCACCGGTGTTCATCGACGGCAAGAAGGCACTCACGCTGCGTGGCGAGGGGATT
>Ga0209512_1001566_pt1 | contig 27568 bp, 18 predicted proteins | sample frozenSSSSmetaG_FD_184142 | JGI IMG/M metagenome (GOLD analysis project Ga0209512, IMG submission 184142) | Glacier valley bacterial and archeal communities from Borup Fiord, Nunavut, Canada, to study Microbial Dark Matter (Phase II) -... | ecosystem: Environmental > Aquatic > Freshwater > Ice >...
GGCCTGGTACAACCGTAAGAGATTACATTCAGCCTTGGGGTTTATGTCCCCGGAGGAATTTGGAAGAAACTTGAATAAACGAAATATTGCTGCTTAACTAAATGTCCATTTTATTGTTGCAATTCCAAACAGGCAAGGCTGTAGTTACACCGATTAGAAGAGATTCAGCCGGAAACTTTTCTGTAAGTATGCAGTTGGATACCTATCAGCAGATCTACTTTAGCAAAGCAATCAATAACGACGGACAGGTCTTCTACAATACTGGTATGATCTATTTTTCATTTTTCGGTAGACCAGGACAGGTAATGGAATTGAATTATACGCAAAAGCCTAAAAAATTAACATTCGACGGGGGCTTCTCAGTAGAAAACAACCAGTATCAAGCCTATGTGCAAGCACAAGAATCTGGCGTTAAAAATTTGTATCAGGATGTAGAAAATAGCAAACTTACATCAGCACAGGTAAAAGAATGGGCACTATCCTCATTTAAAGAACAGTTGAGTTTTAATAAACAGTATTTTAAAACGCATCCTACCTCAAAATTCATTCAAGAGCAGGCTTACTATAACGCGCTGTATGGCACTCAAAAGGCAGCTATTCAATTTAACAACTTGTCAATTAATAAGGTTACGGAAGCAATGATGGTCGATTTTTATAAATCTATGATTGAAACTAGCCAAGTCTCCAAGGATGGTCAAATCATTAATTTAAAAACAATTATGGACCCTAATCCATCACTCAAGACAGCTGCTGCTTTAGGTAATCGGGAATATAAAGATTTCGTATTTAGTTTCTTTTCTATTCTTGAGCGCAACATGAAGCGTGACTCTGTAGAGACGGTTCTATTTAAGGATTTGGCAGCCTATTTGATCAAAAAATATCCGAACTTTAAATCAGCAGAAAAAAAGATTCTTTCTAAATTTTGAATGAAAAATCAAATTACAGCAAGCAGGAGTCAAAGGCTATGTTAGCTTTATCTAATACTTACAGCCCTGAGTTTCTCCAAGTCCGCGAGAATAAAAAAGAGGTTGCAAATTACCTGAATATTAAAGATCCCGCACTTCGTGACCTGGGTGCTACCATTGCGCTTTACAAAAAACTTGATTTAAATCACATAGACTACCTAGAACCAGCAATTGAGGATTATAAGTTGGGCGTTAAGAATGTTTATCTTAAAAATAAATTTCTTACGACCTACAAAGAGGAGATGGACAAATTACATCACAGTCGAATACCCTCCTTTGCGGTGCTAAATTCTTCTGAAGAACTTAAAGGGGAAAAACTTTTAGGGGATCTATTGAAGAAATACAAAGGAAAGGTAGTCTATCTTGATGCCTGGGCAACGTGGTGTGGACCTTGCATAGCCGGTATGGAGAGCTCACAAAAACTCCGAGAGCAACTGAAAGGAAAAGATGTAGTATTTGTATATCTCTGCATGGACTCTCCAAATGAGGTAGGGTGGAAAAACCTGATTGCAGCGAAAAATATAGCTGGGGAGAATTATTTTTTGAATCCGACCCAATCGGCCATTGTTGGTAAATCATTAAATATTAAAAGTTTACCACACTATGCATTGGCAGATAAAAGTGGCATTGTGGTTAATACAAAAGCCCCATCACCCGGACAAACAGAAACCCTCAAATTGATTCATGATTTGTTGGCTAATTAAAAGCCGTTTACATGATGTTTAATTATACATGATTGGAGGAGTAGTGTTTGACTCTGTTTTTGTGTCTTTCTCAGTTCAGCTCACCTACGATGTCTCTCAGGCTTCACAGCTTTCATTCTTTTAAGCGGCTCGTGATTGGAACAGCCAAAGTCGTGCTGGCGCACTTTTCCCTTGGCACCTTCGATCCGTTAGAAGGGGGGGAGCAAAATCGGCCTCCATCAAATAATAACTAACAGTTTACAAACAGAGCTTCAATCAAGATCTGCCACATAGATCCGTATTTTATACATTGCCTATATTAATTTAGTTATCTTCACTCTAGAAAATAAACTACAATGAAAATCGTCACGCTCCTAATGCTGTTGATATTCACAGCAGAAATGGTCCATGCCCAGAAGTTTGATGTCTTGATCAACAGAGCCGAAGAATTGCAAAAAGCTGAAAAGTTGAGTGATGCACTCGATAACTACAATGAAGCGATTAACCTGGTGTTGGAAGACAAGGAAACTCCTAATTCTCAAAGCTGGCTTTCTGCCCTGTATTCAGCCGGAAACCTGGCAGGTAAAATGACTTACACTCGAAATGACGCCAGAAAATTAGCTCAAAAATACTGGAATCTTGCCCTGGGCTCTAGAGGTGAAACACTGGAAGAGAAAATAAGCTTTTTGAAGGATTATGGGGTAAACGACTTGATTATCTATCATTCATATGCCTACACAGTTCCTTATGTGATTGGAGGATGCAGTCCGACGAAAACGAAATATCTGCTTTGGGTCAAAGACAAAAAGACCTACGTGCAGAAATTTAATAACTGCGACACATTCAAGCCATTAGTGATCGAAAAATCTGACCTGGCTCAGTTCTACCCAAAACAAAAAGATAGCGTTATCAAACAGAGATTCATCACCTTTTTGAGGGTATTTGATGCTGGCGAATACGATCTTGACTTCATAGATCAAACCGGAATGGTTACTAATACTCATTTTCGGGCACACGATCTGATTCAGCCAAAGAATGACGCAAGTGGATATCCATATAAAGATTTGGATAAAGCACTTGTCAGCTATAACAAAAACATGAATTCAAGTTTAGGAAAGCTGGTTAACATGGTATGGTCTGATGTAAGTCAATACGATACTAAAATGGACTCTAACGCAGTCAGAGCAAAAATTGGTAAGTTATAAGGTTGTTTATAGTCGTTCAAACGTTGGGATGTTTCAGGAAATTTAGTTATCCATGTTGAAAATGATGGTAAGGAAATCGATGGAATTACAGGCTGATATTCCAGAATATTACTGTCCTAAATTTATTCATTTCAGCTAATTGCAGCTTGACTTGATTTTAAAGATTGTTTCGATTTAAATTAGCTTTTGGCGCCTTCGATCCGTTCGCAAGCGAGTAGCGCAGAATGTAAACCCAATAATATCCAAGTCATGCTACTTTGTCCTGGACTCACCAAAACCAATTTCAACAAGGCTGCAGGTATTGAAAACGGAAAAGGGAAATGACTTAATACAGACAGTGATTCTGCACAGACACCTGAACAGGTTGCAGAAGAAGCCTTGAAAGCATTGGATAAAAGAAAAACTTCGTAGTATCAGGATCAAAAAACCGTTTTGTGGCAAATATGATGGCATTAGTTCCAAATGCGTTAATTTCCCGGAACATTGCCAGGTCTTATCGAAAAAAAGTAGGAATGTAATTTGCACATTTGATCACAGGAAAATTTTGGAATGAGTAAGAAAACCATACAGGTACATGTCAAATCACTTGCCCAACAGCATCAGTTGTCGGTTGTAGCAAAATTCAGTTTAAGTTTTAATCTAATATATAGCAATTCAAAATATGGCAATTCAAAAATTTGTTATCCAGATACCAGAGCTGCAGTTAGAGGAATTAGCAAGAAGACTTAAAACCACTATATGGCCTCAGTATAAAGAAAGTTGGAGTTGGGAACGTGGCTCAGATAAAACATACCTAAATTCACTATTGCAGTACTGGCAGGATCAATATGACTGGCGAAAAGAAGAGAAAGCGCTAAATGAGTTTAATCAATTTAAATGCGAAATTGATGGTGCCAGTATACATTTCATCCATGAGCGTGGTACAGGACCTAATCCTATTCCACTTATTTTGACGCATGGCTGGCCTGATAGTATTGTCCGTTATCAAAAGATTATACCAATGCTTACTAATCCAACTAAGTTTGGAATAGCCTCTAAGTTATCTTTCGATGTAATTATTCCTTCACTTCCTGGGTTTGGGTTTTCTACCCTCTCCGACAGTAAGGAATGTAACAATTCAATTGTAGCGGATCTTTGGGCTAAATTAATGGTAGACGAACTTGGCTACGATAAGTTTGTAGCCAGTGGAGGCGATATTGGATCAAGTGTAACGCGTTTTTTGGCCGCAAACTATCCTGATAAGCTAATAGGAATTCACCTTACTGATGTTGGTATTATTCGTGACCTACTAAGTGCCAGTGATCAAAGTAACCTTACATCTGATGAATTAGCCTATAAAAAGGATGCGCAGGTATGGATAGCACAAGAAGGTGGATACATGTCACTTCAGTCAACTAAACCGCTAACTCTTGCATACGCATTATCTGATTCCCCTATTGGATTAGCTGCTTGGATTATTGAAAAATTCAGGTCATGGAGCGACTGTGAAGGTGATATAAGCAAAACCTTTACTAGTGATGAATTACTAACTAATATTATGCTTTATTGGTTTAATAATACTAGCAGTACTGCTGCTAATATTTATTATGAAAACACTCATAGCTTGCCAACTTTAAAGAAGGTCAATGTCCCACTCGGTGTAACATTATTTCCTAAAGATATTCTTTTGCCTCCACGAAGCTGGGTAGAGAAAAACTACAATGTCGTAAAATGGGAAGTAATGCCAAGTGGCGGACATTTCACAGCAATGGAAAAACCCGACCTATTTGTTGCTTCACTGGTCAAATTTGTCAATTCTTGTAATGTTAAAATTAACGAATAACCCCTAATAAAAGTACCTGTTACTTTGCCTTGTGAATCAAATGAAAATCCGTCGACACCATTTTGATTACTATAGTTCTTTAACCATGTCTGTGCTTCGATTCCGCCGTCAAATTTTTTACTGATCTCCTCTAACGTATTGAAAGTGCAATACCCACCACCAAGCGGCGGGTCATCACCTTCACCACCAAGAATTTTGAGGATTTCCATGCTACTTAGCACTGACATTTCTTTTTCAAGCACATCTACAGTCATTTTGATCTTTTGATTCTTTTTCATGACGTTATTTACTTATTAATGAATGAATGATCAGCTTATCATTTGTAGGAACGTGAAATATTCCGGACAGCCGGTATTCGCTCAAATAATTGGGATGATCAATCGATCGACATTTGCGAGCCTTGGAAAAGGAGCACAGTGCAGACCATTACAGCAAGCGATGCAGATCATGGGAGCATTTAATGTGCATGCTTTACTGCGTGATGAACAATGCACCTCATTACGGGAAGTAACCCATCGAATAGCCTCGATTTAAATCATATTTAAGTTTTGTCAATTGCGACACGATAGGTAGGGTCTTCATATATGTTAACGTCAATAACATCGCCTGCATTTTTCAATAATACCTGGCAATCTTCACTTAAATGTTTTAAATGAAGCTTTTTTCCTACTTTATGATATCGTTCAGTAAGTTTGTTTAGAGTTTCAATAGCCGACATATCAGTAACTTTACAATCCTTAAAATCGATAATTACTTCATCAGGATCATCGGTTACATCAAATTTCTCTGAAAATGCAGTAACTGAACCAAAAAACAAAGGGCCATAAATTTCATAGTGTTTAATGCCTTTGTTGTCAATGTACTTTCTTGCCCTGATACGTTTAGCACTTTCCCATGCAAAGACCAGTGCAGATATAATTACCCCAATCAAAACTGCAAGAGCAAGATTGTGTAACCATACCGTAATAACTGCAACCAATATCCCAACAAAAACATCCTGTTTTGGCATTTTATTAAATATCTTAAAGCTTACCCATTCGAAGGTTCCAACAGCAACCATGATCATTACTCCGGTAAGCGCTGCCATAGGTACCAGGCCAATTATTGGTGCTCCAAAAAGGATAATAAGAAGAATTGTGAATGAAGCTACGATTCCGGATAACCTTGCTCTTGCTCCAGCTGATAAATTAACCAGAGTTTGAGCAATCATTGGACAACCTCCCATACCAAAGAAAAATCCATTTAGAATATTAGCACTTCCCTGAGCAATACATTCCCTATTACCATTACCTCTGGTGCCTGTTATTTCATCAACCAGATTTAAGGTCAGTAAGCCTTCGGTTAAAGCAACGCCAGCCATGATGACCGAATAAGGTAATATAATCTGAAAAGTTTCTATTGTGAGGGGAATATTTGGAATGTGAAAAGGTGGAAAACCTCCGCTAACCGATGCAATGTCACTTACTGTTTTGGTATTAATCCCAAAACCCAGCACAATAAAAAACACCACAATAATTGCTACTAGAGAAGGTGGAACAGCTTTGGTTATTTTTGGAAAAAAGACAACAATGGCAATGGTTAATGCAACAAGTCCTGCCATGATCATAAGTGGTTGCCCGATTAGCCAGGTCTTCTCTCCATTAACTACAGTCTTAAATTGCTCAAGCTGTGCCATAAAAATAATAACAGCTAAACCATTTACAAAGCCATACATTACCGGCTGAGGAACTAGCCTTATAAACTTGGCTAATTTGAATAATCCAACCAGAATCTGAATAATGCCTGCTAATGCCACTGCTGCAAATACATATTCAATCCCATTTGACTTCATCAGGGCAATGATAACTACAACGACAGCTCCTGCACCACCAGAAATTAAGCCTGGCCGACCACCAAAAATAGAAGTAACAAGTCCCATAATAAAGGCTGCATATAATCCCACTAAAGGCGGAAAACCTGCTAGAATGGCAAAAGACAAAGATTCAGGCATCATGGTCATAGCCACAGTTATTCCAGCCAATATTTCGGTTTTGTAATTAACTTTTTGAGAAAAGTCAAAAAAACGTGCACGTGAAAACATTCTTAAGAAATTAAGTTTAAAAAAATAAAATTGTATAAGGATATTGCCCTAACTAGGAAAAGTAAGGTAGAAAATGATTCACTGAGTGATTCAGTGGTATGTCACAGGGTTATATGAAACTTTATCTAATTTTCTCATTTCGATTGGCGCAAAGGTAACAAAAATTATAAATAGGGCTATTTAATTTTAGTTTCCACCCTCTTGACAACTTGAGGACTCAGAGACTGCTGAAGGCGTATTTAGAGGGCAAAGGCATGCCTTTGCCCTCCGAGTATGCTCGAAGTTACCTAGTTGTTCGCTCTGAGCTCCGTTGGTTGTTTTATCAGTCTACCGAAAGATATTGTTTAAATAATTCCTTGTGTTCTCTGGTAAGATCTTCACTAAGAATAATTTTTAGGTCATCATGCCCATTTAAGAAAATCTTAAGTTTGTTTCTTCTTGGCCCTACTAACCGAGCCTTATAGATAGCGCTTAGCCTTACCACACCTGCCCGTCCCAAATTAATATACTCATCCTCGTTTAGGTGTTTCAAAGTAGCAGTGACCGTCTCATGGTATTTGCTTCGAATTCCATCGTTAAACATAATGAGGTTATCCCGGTCCTCGGACTTCATGTAGATCAATTCCGTAAAAATATGTTCTTTAAACATTTTTACCTTATGCTTAATCTCCGGTAGAGGAATCGGATCTTCCGTTATCATGAGTGGAATCGCCACTAGTTTAGGGGCTATCATTTCAGTTCCAATGTTTCCGAATAGTAAAGCGATGAAAACGTACGCAGCACAATGCTTTAGCCAACCGGAATCTAAAATCCAGATATGGGCGATGGCAAAATAAATGGTGATAATAACAAAGATGAGCCCAAATGGAAATAATACTCCAAAAAAAAGCTGTAGGCTAGGTCTAAGTACCGGGAATTCTTTCCATGGTTTACGATTATTTAGTTTCGTAGTCACTTGCATGATAACGAAGGAAATAAGCATGCTACATACTGTTCCAATAAGTAAGGCTGCAAAATATCCCTTGGTGTTGATAATTTCCCAAGGACCTTTATCCTGACCAACACTTGCGAAAATATGAGCTAAAAATATTGATAGTGCCAAGCGGATTGCCAGACTTTTAGAGAGAAGAGTCATTATTTGAATTTGGTTAGGGGGTGATTCGTCGAGATTAATTTTCGCTAACATACCATAATTAAAGGTTAAAATATTTCTAATTTCTCGCTTTGCGATGCAAATCCCATTTGTAATAGAGATAATCTGTCAAAAATCGAAAATAAAAGTCTATTCGTATCCATTTTAGGTGCCTTGGTAAGGAAATAAGAGTTTTAATCAAAATATTGTGAAGGTCATCAAATACATTTGTTAAATAAAATAACCGATTATAAATTAACTCTTAAACAACAATGAAAGAACTACTACAACAAATTTTAAGTGTATTGGCTGAAATACTATTTCAGCAGAAACTTCAGCTCATACCAATTAAAGTACAGGGTCACCCAGACCGCTGGATCGATCAGCGCAATGCAATGCATATGTTAATGCGTACCGACCGGCAGCTTCGAAGATATGTGAGCGAAGGTCAGCTTATTTCTAAGAGAATCGGTCGTTCTCTTTGGTATCTGGAGAGCAGTATTTTGGGATTTATGGAAAGATCCGAAGAGTTCTAGCTTCTACAATACCGGACATTTTGCAGAAACGGCGGACATTCGCGGACATTTTCGATCAACATTAGTTTAACCGATTTAAACACCATACCCTTGTATCACACTTAACGATTAACATAATGAGAATAGATCTACTATTAAAATTTGAGATTGTCCAGGAAGGCAGTCAGGATTAGGACAGTGTATCTTAAGGTGAGCATGAGCGCTTATCTGGGTGAGATTGTAGTAGGATAAGTAGGGGAGTGTAGTGTTAGTTGCTTGCTGCGAAGCGAGCAGAAAAGTTCTTTGACGTGTTTATAATTTTTAATTGGTATTGTGTTTAACCTTCAATCCATTTCATATGTATGACTATATCTAATCGAAGCCAATTGTTAAGATGAAAATCAGTCAATCCTGAAATGAATTTAATATACAACTAAATCTCCAGTGAAGCGATGACACCAATTCAAGTTTGTTGTCTACTGGTTTCACTAAAACAATAAAACTTCACATTTCTGTGAAGCTTAAGTGATCCCGGTAGATATCAAACGCCTTTGTGTCTGACAAATTTGAATAACGAGTAACGGAACTTTTCTTTTTAATATAGAAATCCAAACAACCACAGTGGGATTTTATTGCCAAGACCATATTCAAGGTCATCTGCAACTATATAAGCGTGCTCATGTCCCTGTATTTGTTTGCCAGATTTGCTCTTCCCACCTATCTCCATAAGATATTTCCCATTCACCATAAAATCTCCAACCTTTGGATAGGTTACGATAGCTCCGGAATTTTGGACTTGCGAAAGAAAAAATGTTTCCCTTAGATTGCCGGTGTCTGGTTTTCCATTAGCCAAAGCGGCAATAAGACTGGTATTATGCAAGTAGATCTTTTCAGGCTTGTTCATCAGGCTTGTTCCATGTGAGGCCGAGCGTAAATTATTGATCAGCTGCGATTGTTCCAGTATATGCAGCATTTCCAGCAAACGGATTCTAGAGGTGTTTACCTGTTCAGCAAGTTTGGTGATATTTGGTGTAAAAGGGACGGAAGTAGAAATGACATACAAAAGCTTCTTAAGTTTGGCCAGCGTAGCAACTTCAATAGCCTTCGCCTCAGGTAAATCATAATCGATAATTACATTGATTAACTGGTTGATTCGCATAAAATAGTCTGATTCACCTTCAATAAAAAAGGGATATGCACCATAATTGAAATAATCGTTAAGCGATTTTAATGGTGAGGGGATAATTTTATGTAAATGCGCCCCAATTTCGACGTGGTTACTCAATAGGTCATCAAAACTATAAATTGGAAGCTCAACCGAATGCTTTAAGGATATATATTCTCTCAGCGACAATTCAGGTAAGTGATAGTTTAGCAAACGCCTGCTTAGGTCCACTCTTGATTGCTGTAAAGCCAGGATAGAAGACCCTGAAATCACCAATTTCATATCTGGCAAAAAATCATATATATTCTTTACCGCTGTTTGCCAGTCATCGTATTTATGAACTTCATCCAAAAAGAGATGCCTACCACCAAGCCCATAAAAACGCTCCGCAACTTCTACCAGATTGTTTTGTCTAAAGTATAAGTCATCCAACGAGGTATATAACGTTTGTTCTAAAGGTAAATTCGTCTGAATATATTGGAGCATCATAGTGGATTTACCCGTGCCACGTGCACCTTCTATACAAATACCCCTTGCGTTCCAGTTAATCTTGTAGCTAAGCCCTCTTCTAAACTCAGTTCTATTAGTATTAATTAAGCGCCTGAATTTGTTTATTAATGCTTCCATCGTTTCACCGAAGATACAAATTTAGTATATAAACGTATCATACAATATATGATATAGGGATTAATCGTTTCAAATGTTATACAAATCGTTAAAAAAGAGTGTTCAACTTATGGATGGTGTTAAAATCGATAAGTAGTTTTTTAATCCGAATAGATTCTAAAATTTCGACTACCTATTCACCTTTTATTCCCTGATCGCAAATACGATCTGTGCCTCCGTAAATTTGCATTTTTTCATAGCAATTATTTGAATTTCAGTTATTAATAATTGCCCGATTTTTGTACTTTAAAATGGCCAAAACACTATTTTTTGTTTGATTTATAATTTTTACCGAACAGCAATGATTTAAATTATACCATTTCCGAAAGTTGTAAGTGAAAGTTTATCTATGATAACACGGTATTAACAGCAATAAAACGTTCATTTTAAAAAATATAGTGTAAGTTTGGTTTACTTACTTTATTATATTATTAGAAGTTCTTAAGATTCTAATACTGCTCTTTAAAATCCTGTCCATATGAATGCTAATCCCCACCATATTATTGCTATTGGCGCCTCTGCGGGTGGCATGGAAGAGATCAATTCTTTTTTTGACCATACGCCTTTAGATGGTGTTTCTTACGTTATTGTACAGCATTTATCTTCTGATTTTAAAAGTAGGATGGTTGAATTACTTGCCAAACACAGCAAGCTTGTAGTTGTGGAAGCTAAAAATGGTATGCAGGTAAAATGCAACCAGGTATATCTTATCCCCAGCGATAAGTTCATGACCATAAGTGATGATACGTTATATTTAGCAAGCAAAGAAAAAGCTCCGGGCCCTCACCTTACCATAAATACATTTTTTAATTCACTGGCGGCAGATTGCGGGACCAAGGCTATTGCCGTAGTGCTTTCGGGCTTAGGCAGTGATGGCACCCAAGGTATAAAGGCTATTAAAAAAGCAGGGGGAATGGTGATTGCCCGCAACCCGGAAACAGCAGAGTTTGCCAGCATGCCTTCTAACGCCATCGCTACAGGTATGGTAGATTTTATTTTGGAGCCTGAATTAATGCCGGGTACTATTGAAGATTATGTAAAACGCGAGCAGGAATTAACGCTTGATACTGCTGACGACCAAAAAAATCTAGAGGCTATTGTACATCTAATTAATGAACAGCTACCGCTTGATTTTTCCGATTACAAGCAAACTACCATATTAAGACGAATTAAAAGAAGGGCGGCCTACAATAATTTCAATAGATTAGAAAATTACATTGACTTTTTGAAGACAACACCAATAGAGATAGCCGCATTGGCTAAGGATTTTTTAATCAGTGTTACTTCATTTTTCAGAGATGAAGAAGCCTTTAACTTTATTGAACAAAAGGTATTGCCAGGCATCTTGGAAAAACTTGCCCCCGAGGAAGAATTAAAATTGTGGGTAGCGGGCTGCGCTACCGGCGAAGAAGCTTATTCACTCGCAATATTAATAGCTGAGCAATTAGGCGGCAAGCTTAAAGATACCGTTGTAAAGATATTCGCTACAGATATTGATACTGCCGCGTTAACGCAGGCTGGCAAAGGAATTTATAGCTTAAGCATTGCAAAGGACATATCCGCGGAGCGACTAGAGAATTATTTTATTAAAGAAGGGAAAAATTATAAGATCAGCCCGAAAATACGTAAAATGGTGATCTTTGCAAAGCACGACCTAGTGAAAAACCCCCCGTATTGCAATATGAATTTTATCAGTTGTCGCAACCTGCTGATCTACATGACACCTGTATTGCAAAAAAAGATATTTACCATGCTGCTTTTTGGGCTTAAAAAGGATGGATATCTATTTTTGGGTTCCAGTGAAAACCCGATGCCGATCATCAAAAATCTAGAAATTGCCCATAAAAAATATAAGATTTACAAGAATCTTGAAACAAAACCGCTTTTACAATTTGATGCGTTCTCATTACCAGAGCTTGTTGATCCGAAACGTAAAACTTCCTCCTTTTCTTATGAGGATACTTCCCAAAGTGCAAATAATTCTCAGGCAGAAAAGATGCACGATAGCTTAGCCGAAGACCTGGATTACCTGGCCGTTTGCATTGACGAAAACAACAATGTTGTTAAATCTTACGGGGATACGACAAAATATTTTTTACAAAAGCATTACACTTCAAATTTGGAAGCACTTTTGCCAAAGCCGATTGCAGTTGCGTTTAATACATTAAAAACCAGTGCCTTAAAAACTAGCAAAAAAACTACCCTCACCGGGATAAAAATTAAAAACAACCAATCTGTAATTAAAATAAGTCTCTCCGTACGTCCTTTAACCGGAAAGAAAGGTGAGCAAACATTATTATTGGTAACTTTTACTGAAGACAGATTATCCAACACTGAACATCAGGAAGATATGGTGTTTGATGAAAAAATTTATCACGGTGAATACACCATGAATCTTGAAGAAGAGTTGAAGGAACTAAAAGATAAGCTTCAGTCTGCTCATGAAAAGCTTGATGCTTCCAATGAAAATATGCAATCTTTTAATGAAGAGCTTCTTTCGGCCAATGAAGAAATGCAAAGCACCAATGAAGAAATGCAATCGGTAAACGAAGAACTGCATACCATTAATGCGGATTACCAACTAAAAAATAAAGAACTGCTGGAAATTAATGACGATTTAAATAATTATTTCAGAAGTAACATTAACGGCCAGTTATTTATTAATAATGAGTTGCAGTTAATGAAATTTTCGCCGGGTACGGTAAAGCAGATCAACCTGCTTGAATCTGATGTAGGCAGGCCGCTCAGTAATATATCAACCAATATAAAGTTTGAAACAATATTAAACGACATTAAAAAAGTGCTGGCCGATGGTAGTGTTGTTACCAAAGAAATTGAAACTAACGATGGCAAATGGTACCAGGTAATGACGATGCCGTATATACGGCAGGCAGATAATAAGAAAGATGGTGCCATTCTTACATTTAATGATATTACCGAATTAAAAAAGATACAGCAGGAACTAAATGTAAGTAATAAAATGCTGGGTATAGCCATGGATTCGGCAGCAATGGGAACGTGGTCTATAGACCTCCAAACGCGTGAATTTATTCCATCACAACGATTTAGGGAAATATTTGGTTTTCATCCAGATGAGCAAATGACTTGTGAGGCGGCTGTCGCCCAAATTGACAGTCAATATCAAACTTTAGTGACCGATGCCATTGAAGCCAATATTAGCAAGGGTGTAAAATGTGACATAGAATATCCGTTGCGGGATTTTCATGATGGAAAACTTCGTTGGGTAAGAGCTAATGGAGATATTTCCAAAGATTTGGAAGATAAGCCCGCTTATTTTACGGGCGTTGTACATGATATCACGATTCATAAACAGGATGAGATTCGGAAAAATGACTTTATCGCGATGGTCAGTCATGAGTTGAGAACGCCGCTAACATCACTCCAGGGATATATACAGCTTTTAAAGATCCGGGCAAAAAAGGACGAAGACATTTTTAGTATTGTTAAATTGGATAAGGCACATACGCAGGTAAAGAAAATGACCGCCCTGATCAATAGCTTTTTAAATGTTTCAAGCTTTGAAGCTGGCAAAATTTATTTGAATGAGGAGACTTTCGAAATGAATGCCCTCCTGAATGAAGTAATGGAAGAGGTTACACTGATAACCGCAACAAGCCACAACATTGCAGTATTGCCCAGCCCAACGGTATCTGTTAAGGCGGATAGGGATAAGATAGGCCAGGTGATCAACAACTTTCTAAGTAATTCGGTAAAGTATTCGCCACATGGAAAAAATATTGAAATTTCTTGTAAAGAAGTAAATGGCACCGTTCAAGTAAGTGTAAAAGATGAAGGCATCGGTATTAAACTACAGGATCAGGAAAAGTTATTTGATCGTTACTACCGGATAGAAAATATGGATACCAAAAAAAATTCAGGTTTTGGCCTCGGGCTTTACTTATCAGCCGAAATCATTCAACGGCATAATGGTAAAGTATGGATAGAAAGTGAGAAAGATAAAGGGTCAACTTTTTACTTTAGTTTACCTCTTAATTAATTTTTCGGCTTGGATCTTCCAGCGATTAACCGGTCAAACTTAATATCGTGGTTCGTTACTAAGTTTTAAGCGCAGCTGCCAAATTTTTTAGTTTATCCGGAATTTTGTCGAGAGGGATAACGAAATCAATATTACCCGAATGCTGAGCACTGAGCGGCATATAGTTTACTTCAGCAGACATATCCTGAGCAAAGGTTTTTCCTCCGTTCGCTTTAATTTGCTTACAGCCCTCGGTACCATCATGATCGTATCCTGAAAGGACAATGCCGATTGCACGATCGCCCATTACCGCAGCTAAAGAGGTAAAAAATAAATCAATTTGTTTGTTTCTGCCTGAGCGAGGGGAGATGACTTTGAAGTTATAGTTCTCCATTAAAAGGTCTGAGTCCGCAGGAATTACGTAAACGTTATTGGCCTGGATCAGCATTGAATCAGAAGCGACCTTTACAGCCATTTCTGTATGACGCGCCAGTATTTCAGCTAGCTGACTATGGGCTATTGGGTTCATGTGAGAAATAATGACAAAGGCCATACCTGTATTTGCAGGCATGACATTCAAAAGTGCCTTATATGCGTTAAGTGCCCCAGCAGAGCCACCAATACCAACAATGAGGGTAGGATATAATGCTCCCATATCTATGAAAGGTACACCTTTTGTTGACTATTCACCTTTATCTTGTTTAATTAATTTTTGACCCTCGGACACATTTTTGCCGATCTTGTTTTTCTCATTTGCGACCGCTATAGATTTATCATCCATTGGCACCAATTTTATTCCATCATCACTCAAAATTAATTTGTGGACATCACTGTCGTGGCCGGTGCCACGTGACTTGACAATGAAAAGCCCTCGAATGCGTTTTTTGCTTAAATCTTCCTCTAATTCTCTCACTACGATCCAGGTGTCTATTAGTGAAGATACTCCAATTTCTCCGCTCGTATCATTTTGTGCGGCGGAAGAAACGAGGCTCGTAAAAAAGCTGGTGATGCCATTTGATTTTAACAGATCAATCATTCGGGTAATCATTGAGCGGATTTCACGTTGGTCACCCTCTCCAATAAGACTAGTAAGGGGATCTATGACCACTGTATTCGGCTTAAATTCTGCAATGAGTTTATATAAATCGAGTAGATGCATCTCTAAACCAAAAAAGGTAGGCCTCGTAGATACAATTTTTAAGAGTCCTTTTTTTATCATTGGCTCAAAATGAATGTTTATAGAACTCATATTTTGAACGAGCTGCCCTGCCGATTCTTCATAGGATAGGAAAAGACAGCGTTCTCCACGTTTACAACTTGCTACTGCGAACGAAGCTGCAAGGCTTGTTTTTCCAGTACCTGCTGTACCTGATGCAAGTACCGTACTACCTTTGGCAAAACCCGATTTAACACCCTTGAACATTTTGTCTAACGAGGGAATACCTGTCGAAACTTTATGAGTTGTGCCCGGTTGATCAAGCCCTGCAGAGGTGATGGGAATTACTGAAAGGCCCTCCTTATCAATTACGAAAGGATATTCGTTTGTTCCATGTTTTGAACCACGATATTTAACTATACGGATTCTGCGGATAGCAATTTGTTCCTTAACCCTGTTGTCCAGTAAAATGATGCAGTCGGAAATGTACTGTTCCAGACCATGACGGGTAAAAGTTTCCTGTAACGGCTCGCCGGTAACGATGGCAGTAACCTGTTTTTCTTTCAGCCACCTGAAAAGTCTTTTTATCTCTAAGCGAAGAATACCGACATCTGTGATGCCGGCAAAAATAGATTCAATAGAATCTAAAACAACCCGTTTTGCACCAATGGAATCAATTGCATGCTCCAAACGAACGAATAACCCTTCAAGGTTAAAGTCAATCTCCTGAACATCTTTTCGCTCCAAAAGCACATGTTCTATCAAAATTTTCTTTTGTGATACAAGCCCTTGCAGATCTAGGTTAAGAGAAGCCACGTCTGTATAAAGTTCTTCTTGTGTTTCTTCAAAAGACATGAATACGCCCGGCTCTTTGAATTTGATTGCGCCATTGATTAAAAAATCAAGTCCCAAAAGGGTTTTTCCCGAACCTGCACCTCCACTAACTAAAGTGGTTCTGTTTTTCGGAAGCCCGCCTTCTGTAATTTCATCGAAGCCTTTGATGCCCGTAAGGCACTTTTGTAGTTGCTTAGGATGATCAGTGCTTTTTTTCATGTTTTGTTTTGCTTAAGCCGGTTTGTCTTATTCAGTGTAGTGTTCCTATATTTCGTTAACTTCAAAACGATCCTATTTATAATAGGAAAACTTGATGAGGCATTGAATATAAATGAACATGACTCAGAATAAACAATTACGACAAGGGTTTGTGTCAATTGAATTGATTTAAAACATAATAGTCCGAATGTTGTAAAAAAAATACTTGAAATTATATTAGGAAAAATTTGGCATAAAAGCTATGATCAGCAGGGCAGAGGCGGCAATAATGAATAAAAATTAAGTTTAAATGCTTCTGTAATCTTCCCTAAAAACATTTACAGAAATATTCTTTTAACGCCGCTATGAATACTTTTATTTTGAATTCTGCGCTGAATTTTTTTCTGCATACTTTTTTTATCCTATCTAAATTTACAGCCATTTTTATAACCTTAAACTATCGACCTAATATTGGGGAGTATTACAAAGAGATAAAATAAAGGAAAAGACCCGATACAAAATGTGATTTTATATCGGGTCTTAAAATATCAAAAGAAAAGATACTTAAAAGCTATACCTTAATCCAAACTGCATTTGGAAACGTGATGCAAAAAAATCTTTTGCGTAAGTACTGGTATTAACCTGTTCAAAGTTGTACGTTGGGTAGGCTGTGGCAGTACCTACAGCTACAGATTTTAAGCCAATGCTAGCCATCGAGTTATAAGTGTTAGGCGAAAAATACTGTACTCCCCAGTCCTTATTCAATAAATTAGTTAAGTTTACGATATCATAGGTAAAGGTAAGAGTCTGCTTTTTAGCACCATTACCAGCTACAATAATATCTTGAGAGAAACGGAAGTCGGACTGTACGTTCCAAGGTGTACGTGCACCGTTACGCTCAGTAAATTTTCCTCTTCTGGTTTTCAAATATTTATCTCCATCAATGTAAGCATCAAAAGCGGCTATTTGGCTTGCAGCGGTTTCCACAATGGTTGCCTGGGCATCTTTACGGTCAACAATAAATTTAGCAGTTTCTCCCGCGTTGGGGATGTACATTAAACTTACATTTTGTCCAGTTCCATTAATGGTTGTATTTAGCAGACCATAAGAATATGGAGAACCCGATTGCGCGCTAAAAAACAAGGAGAAATTAGCGACATATTTGTTTTGACTATCCCATGAATGTTTAAAGTTAACCGTTGATACAATGCGGTTACGGATATCAAAGTTAGAGTAGGCCAATTTGGGCATATTGGGGTTTAACGACTGGTTTAACTGCCAGTTAGATTCCATTGAATTACGAATGCCATTGGTAATATCTTTAGATTGACCATAGGTATAAGCAGCCATAACATCTAAACTAAAAGGAAAAGCTTTGCTTATCTGTCCGGTTATGCTGTAACGGTAGCCCTGACTGGTATTAGACAACAAGTAAGCATTGCTGTATTTTGGGTTGATTAGCTGATTGCCATTTACTTTTTGATAGATTGGCTGTTTTTGGTTTACATCATATGGATAATAGATTGCATTGTCTAAAATGTTAACCTGTTGAAATTTTAGATCATTAATCACTTTAGTGTAAATTCCTTCTACAGAGAATTTCCATTGGTTTTCGGTTTTATAATCAAATGCTAAGCTTGTTCTCCAGGTTTTAGGCATTTTAAAATTATTGTCGATTAGGTCGACCTGGGTTTTACCAGTCGCATCGTTTACATTAATACCTTGTTTACTTACAAATCCTGCTTCACCATTACCGGATAAAGCATCTTTAATTGGATCTGTACCTGCTACCGGTATAACAGGTGATGTACCAGTATAAGTGTATTTTTTATCGAAGGCACCATAGGTAACTCCATTATTATAATAGGCATAACCTAACCAGGCAAAAGGAACCCGACCGGTAAATAAACCGCTACCGCCTCTAAGTATTAACTTCTGATCGCCATTGACATCGTAAGTAAATCCTACACGCGGAGAAATCTGTACCTGACTTAGAAAATCATTTTTAATGTCTTTTGGTTGGGTATAAGTATTTGTTGTACCATAATTAAGATCAACAGGTGCATTGATAGTTTTATCACTCAAGGGTTGTTTGTTTGGTAGATTGGCCAAGTCAAACCGGATTCCGTAAGTTAATTTAAACTTGTCTGTGATCCGGAATTGATCTTCTCCATATAAACTGAACATATTCAATTTAAATTCTGCTGGAGGATTGTCTATAATGTAATCTCTGGTGTTATTGTTATAGCTAAAATTGGTACGAACACGGTTTGGTTTGTTTGCAAGGAAATCTGGTACGTTGCTATAGGCTACGCGACCATTCCAGGCATTCACAAAACCATAGGTAATGTTGTACAATTCATTGTGTGTACCAATTGTAAAGGTATGTTTACCATTGGTAAAAGTATAGTTATCGGTAAATTCAAAAGTCTTTTGTTTCATATTGAATATACTTGCTTCCCGGTCAGTACCCAAAAAAATTGTCCCCCCATGTCCGGCAATTTCAATTTGTGGGATAGCAGTATTAGAAGTCGGATCTCTGAAATCGTGAATGTTTGAATAACCAATCACTAAGCTATTTGAGGTATTATTTGAAAGTCTGCTTTTTAACTCGGCAACAGTTGAACTCTGGTTATTAGTTTGTTTATAATCAATGCCACCGAACCTGAAATTGGACTGGTCACGTTCTAAATTTGTAGCTTCAGAACGGATGGTGTTGTTTCGGATGGTTAACTGGTTTTTTTCGTTGATGTTCCAATCTAAACGGTTAAAAAATTTGTTAGATTTTGCATAGATATTATAGTCTCCAGTTGATCCGGCATCAATACCGTAATTGGCTATCATGTAATTACTAATCAAATTTGCCTCATTGGCGGTAATTACTTTCATATCTAACGACCCTGCTCCCAGTATTACAGGGTCCTGGCGACGGGTGAGCTCTTCATTGGTAAAAAAGAATAATTTGCCTTTAATAATTGGAAACCCCAACCTAAATCCGGTTTGATAATCGTGAAAAGCCGATGGCTCTTTAGAGTTATCTCCAATTTTATTTCTGCCAACTAAAGAGGCATTACGTCCATAACCATACACTGATCCAGAAACATCATTTGTTCCTGAACGGGTTACTGCGTTTATACTACCACCAGTAAAGTTCCCGATTTTCACATCGTAGGGGGCTAGCAAAACTTGTACGTCTTGAATGGCATCAATAGATACTGGATTGGTACGGGTACTGCTACCAGGCATACCCGAACTACCACTTTGACCACCTAATGACGGACTAAATCCAATGGCATCGTTGTTAATTGCTCCGTCAATAGTTACGTTATTATATCGAAAGTTAGTGCCTACAAAAGAATTGTCCTTACTGCCCTGAGGGGTTAAACGGGTAACATCAGTTAAGCTTCGGCTTACAGTTGGTAAGGTTTTGATTTGTTCTTCGCCAATTTGGGTTCCAGCTCCAGTTTTGGCTGTACCACGGGTTGCGGCTATCACTATTTCACCCAATCGTATGCCTTCATCCTGTAAAATAAAGTCAAGCCGTTGGTCGGAACCTAAGCTTAAGTTTATATTATTCTTTTCTTCTTTCGCATAACCAATATATGTTACGGTTACCTTGTATGGGCCACCAGGGTTTAAGTTATTTACCCAGTATGCGCCATCGGCACTCGTAACTGCACTAAATTTTGTCCCTGTTGGCAAGTGTATAATTGATACGTTTGCTCCTGGAACGGCAATACCTTTGGCATCGCGTACTTTTCCGTTGATACTCGAGGTGGTAACCTGAGCATTTACACTAAATCCTGCACATAGCAAAAACATGAGGATAAGATACCTTAAGTTGATAGTAAAAATTTTCTTCATTTCGTTGATCTTATTGTTATACAAAAAAAGAGAGACAACATGAAGTTTATATTAAATAAATGTTAATACGTACCTGAGTTAACATGAAATTAAAACAAGATTAAAGCGAGATTAAAGCGGAATTAAATTGTATCGTAAAAGACTTTAGCCAATGGTAGTTTATGGGTAGAAAAGTAAAAGACTATGCATTTTTACCCTGATATCCTATGAAAGTCCGTTAACATAATATTAAATTTGTATTAACAACGGATTTTTATATTCTAATGCCCATTTTTTTAAAATGAGCATTAAGAAAAGGATTTAAAATAGATGTTGATTTTTGACAATCCAAAACAGGAGTTTAGATTTTATAAAAGAGCTGAACGAATATGCTCAATTGAGTATGGGTTAGACTGTGCCAAGCCAACCGCAGGAAATTAACAGGGATTAAAATTTCGGAAAGACAACAATAAAAGTACTTCCTTCACCTTTTTCGGAAACTACATTAAGTGTACCTTTAAACAAGGTGATGATTTTATAAGCCATATATAGCCCCATACCCATTCCTTTACGGTGGATTTCTGTGGACGAGGTGTAAAAGGGTTTAAATATTTCTTCCTGTTCGATTTTTGATATACCAACACCTTTATCTTTGAATAAAAGCCGAATTTCGCTTTCGCTTACTTCAAACTCACAGTTTACGGGTTTATTATTAGAAAATTTAAAAGCATTTGATATGATATTATTCAATGCAATATGTACTTGGGTAGGGTTTGCTTTTATAAGTAATTCCTTTTCCTCTTCGGGCAGTTTTTTTATAGTGACCAGCAACTCCAATTTTTCTGGTTTACATTTCCATTCGTCCTGTAAAGTCCAAATTAATTCATCAATGCGAAGCGGAACGGCTTGAGAAGAACTAAATTCCAGATCTGCCTGGGCAAGATCGAGCAGTCCGGCGATGATCTGATCCATTTTTTCTACCTCGTGTAAAACTGAGGCCAAGGCTTCTTTATAGACGAATATTTCTCTTTCTTTTGATAAAGCTAATTCTGCGGCTATAGCAATCCTGGTTATTGGTACCCTAAGTTCATGTGAGGCGTTGGCAACAAATGTTTTTTGTAATACAAAGGCGTTTTCTAGGTGTTCCATAAGATTATTGAAATTTCTTGTGAGCAAGTTTATTTCATCCTTATTTTTTCCTTTTTTAATACGAAGGTGCAGATTGTTGGATTTAATTTGCTGTACATCAGCTATAAAATGATCTAAAGGAGATAATATAAGTTTAACTATCCATCTTCCAAACAATAGCAGGCCTAACAAGATAACTATAAATATGAAAGCCATAATTTTAAGCAACCTGTTCATCCTGTAATTGTTGGTTTCATCAGCTGCCGAAGCCAAGATCACAAAATCTCCTTGGTTATCTTTATAAAAAATACCTACGACTTGTCTTTTGCCATCCTTGTATCTTAATTTTCCGTGTTTTCTTACTTGCTCAATGATATTGGCACTCCAGTATTGCTGATCATCACCAATGAATTCGGCCTTATTATTTGAATTGTAAATCCTGATTACCTCGCTATCCAACTTTTTTAAATAAGTTCCTCTAGCTTTAATTAGAGAGCTCGTTGTTATTTCGTCCGCTTCTAGGTACAGTTTAGCAGTAACCATAGTCCGGTCAGTAAGTCGCTCAAAGAAATCAGCTTCAACAAATTTAAGGAAGATAAAATAAACGGAGCTTAATATAAACAATAAGATTACAGCGAAGGTCACGGTAAAGGATAATGACAAGCGGTCCTTTATTTTCATGTTTTATTTAAGGATATACCCCATATTTATGATGGTATGTATAAGTTTTCTAGAGAACTCCTTTTCAATTTTTTTTCGCAAAAAATTGATGTAAACGTCTATTACATTGGTTCCGATATCAAAGCTGATGTCCCATACCTTTTCTGCAATATATTGTCTGGATAAGAGACGGTTTGGGTTGCGTAGAAAGAGCTCAAGCAAGGTGAATTCTTTCGCTGTAAGCTGAATTTGAATACCTCCTCTGTAAATCTCTTTACTTAATAAGTTTAATGTGACATCTTCAAACTGGAGCAACTGTATTTCTTTTTTATCGATATCTTGGCGCCGTCTTCTTAATAAGGCTTCTATTCTAGCTAATAATTCTTTAAAATGGAAGGGTTTAATTAGATAATCATCGGCCCCGGCGTTTAAACCTGTTACTTTATCATCAATAGAACCTAAAGCGGTAAGCATGAGAATGGGTGTATCGCTTTGTCTATTTCTCAACTGTTTACAGATTTCCAATCCGGTAACCCCGGGCATCATAACATCTAATATGATTAGATCAAAATATACTGTTTTAAACAGTTGCAAAGCTTCATCTCCATTGTGTATCATGCTTACTTCAAAATTTTGTTCCTGAAGTCCGTCTCTAATGAGTTTGGCAATTTTGACATCGTCTTCAACCAATGCTATTTTGATCATAAACAAATGTAGTTATTCCTTAAGTAATACCTGATTACGATATTTTAGATGAATCTATGGAAGATACAAATGACAAATTGGTCAACATTCGGCTCATTTTCCGTTAATGTTAATACCGATGTAAATGGGGGCAAGACCCTTAGCGTAATTTTTTTGCATTTTCATGTAGAAGAGCAGGCTATAATTAGTTTTTGTAATATGAACATTAAGAGTGAAACAAATCAAGCTTTACAGAATGACTCAGCAAAGTTTTGTGAAAACATGCTAATTTTAGCAATTCCCTAAAAGAAAAACCCTGCTAATCGTGCGATTGCAGGGTTTTGCATTGTTTTGATATTGAATCTTGTGAACCTTATGGTCAAAATCTCGAACACTTTTGTTTCTGATTTAAAACGTTTAATTAATTTGTCTGATGAAATTGGATGACAAATATTGAAAGTTCTATAGTAGAGTTTTTTGTATTTTCTCTGCAAGGGTATTACTGATTTGTTCAATTTTTTTTAGGGTAAAATCATACTTCAAAAAAAATGCCCCAGTTACCGAAGTAGATGGGGCATTTTGCACTCTCCAAACTGACGCGGGAGCGATTCTATCTATTTAAACAACCAGATTGGTGTATTTAATTCATCTGGACCTTGACTAGCTATAACAGCATCGTAATTCGTCTTGTTTAAACTAGGCTCATCGATAGTATACGCTTGTCTAACTGGAATTTTACCACCAATATTTTGTGGGTAAGCCGAAGGCGTTAAAACTGGAAATCCTGTTCTTCTCCAATCTGACCATGCATCATAGGCATTACCCATGTAATTGGCAATCCATTTTTGGGTGATAATTTGTTGTATCGCCGTTGTTGGATTGTAAATAACGTCTGACTGCAAGTAATAGCTTGGCGTAACAGTTACACCATTTGACTGCATAGAGGCTGCAATGGCAGCCAAATAAGTAGTTGCTGCTTGTGCATCATCAGGTGCTCCAGTAATCCAGCCTAATTTATAGGCTTCTGCTTTTGATAAAAGAACTTCTGGATAAGTAAAGATTTTGATCGCAGAATTTTGAGATCTGAAAGCTTTACCAATTAAAGATACCGTTCCAGGAGTAATTACATTTCCAGGAAGGTATTTACCCGCCAAGGCTTGTGTTAAACCATAAGGCATCCCTACATAAGTTCCTGCAGAAGTTTTATCTGCATATACAGCTAACCTTGGATCAGATAAAGCATTCAATTTATCTACCAAGGTATTGCTAATCGCATAATCATAACGCTTAGCAACTTCATAGTTGTAATAAACGCTGTTTTCATTTGCTGATTCACCTAAAGTTTTGTAAAGGATGTTATCTGCATTTGAATTGATTACACCTGCCGCCAATGCTAAATTAAACTCTGTTTTACCTGTCGCTGGATCAGCCTTAGATAATCTTAAAGCCATATTCATACGAATGGTTGCAGCAAATATCTTCCATTTTGCAGCAGAACCAGCAAAAAGGAAATCACCTTTAACTGCTGCTCCGTTATCAAACTGAGCGGCAGCTTCTTTTAACTCCATGAATAAAGCCGTGTAAACTGCTTGTTGTTTATCAAATTTAGGCGTAAGAATTGCTTTCCCTTGCAAGGCTTCTGAATAAGGAATATCTCCCCATCTATCCGTCATGTTTTGAAAATAGAAAGCCTTTAAAATACGGGCCACTGCAATTTGATTTGCATTAGAACCATTCGCAATTACATTTGGTGCTGATTTAGTTTCCGCATCCGTATTTAATTTAATAATGGTGGTAAGATCCTCAAGAGGGCTATTAAATATACCTGTATAATTGTAAATTTTGGTATTGTAACGTGACTCAGAAGTATATAAGGTCTCTGAAAGTTGTTGCACATACAATTTAGGGCCATATTGATTAATGATACCTGGTGCAGTAGCCACTGAAGTTACAGCAGTAACTCTGCTCATGTAACGCTCAGCACTAGAGAAAAGCAAAGAGGTAACAGCTTTAGAAGGAGCATTTGGGCTAACGTTAATATCCCCAAAATCCCCAGGTTTGCAGCCACTAATAACACTTATTGCTGTAGCTACATATAAAAGATTTAAAATATTCTTTTTCATTGTGATTTTTTTTAGAATGTTACTTTAAGATTTAAACCTATAGTTCTTGTACCCGGCAATTGGCCACCTTCAATCCAGTTACCTGCAGATTCTGAAGGATCAATGCCTGGTATTGCAGTATAGATTAACCATGGGTTACGGGCAACAAGAGATATAGTCGCTCTCTGTGCATTTATTTTAGATGTAAATTGGGTTGGTAAAGTATAACCTAATGAAAGTTCTCTTAACTTAACGTAAGTCGCTTTATAAGTTTGTTCTTCCCAAGCATAAGGAATATAACCTTCGTAATAATCCTGAGCACCAATATAAGTTGTATTTGGTTTACCATCAGACTCACGAACACCCGGAATTAAGATACCTCCGCCCTTTGTAGGGTCATCTCTTTTTGGATTTCCTTTATCATTCATGCCAGCAGTTTCTTCCGCCAAACCTGATCCAAAAGTATTACCACGACTCACAGAGAATAATTTTCCACCAATTTGGAAGTCCATTGAAGCACCGAAAGTAAATTGCTTATACGATACCGATGAAGTAAGACCACCTGTTAAATCAGGAACAAATGAACCTAAATTATGGTTGTCTTCTAACAATGGATAACCATCATCATCAATTATTGCACTACCACTTGCATCACGTTTGATCCCAGTAGTTACAATTTGTCCCCATTGTTGACCAACTCTACGTTCAACATTGATACGTGGAGTTCCTACGTAACCAAATGAATCAAAAGGGAAATTATCTAATCCTGGATATAAAGAAACGATTTTGTTTCTTCCTCTTGCAAAGTTTGCATTAATATCCCAGGTTACATTTTTACTTCTGATTGGCGTACCACCTAAACTTAATTCTATACCATTACTTTTAATTTCTCCAGCATTAACAAGTGCGGAAGAGAAACCGGTAGAGGATGGAAGACTTAAAGAGATGATTTGATCTTTTGAAGTTCTGTTGTAGTAATTAAAGTTAAATCTGATTCTGTCTTTAACAAACCTTAACTCAATACCTGCTTCATAAGCATCAGAAAGCGCTGGTTTTAAGTTTTTATTTGGAATTTCGTTCGGAACAGTTAAGGTTGGGGAAGTACCATAGAATCCATTTGAAAGATACGTTTGATAAATTTTATATGGATCTATATCAGAACCTGTACGACCTGCGGAGATCGTTGCTTTTCCAAATGATAAAATATCTTTGTTTGGAATAAGGTCACTAAATACAAAGGCAAGTGATCCACCTCCATATAAATAAGAATTATTTGCTTTTGGCAATGAAGATGACCAGTCATTACGGATGTTTAAATCCAAGAACAACATGTTTTTGTATCCTGTTGATGCAAAACCATAGAAACTTCTCACTTTTTTATCAAAAATGTTATTTGTTGCAACTGGTCTGTCTTTAGATGCAGAAACGTTGTAATAACCTGGAACGGTAAATCCTCCTGCGGTAGAAGTCGCCATATCCTCATCACGGTTGATACGCAATTCACCAAATGCACCAGCACTTAAAGAGAAATCACCAAATGCTTTTTTGTACATAGCATCCAATACAAAGTTGTTCTCCCTTGAACGGACTTGTGAAACGCTGTATTTTTCTAAGTTGAGGGTACCTGAGGCAATTCTAGAATTAGAACTAACACTACCGTAGTTTCCTTTTGCTGTAAAATCAACACTCAATTCAGGGATGATTTTGTAGGAAGCTGACATTAATCCAAAAACTCTTGTACTGTTGTAGTTGGCTGTATTTTCATAGGCTTCTACATAAGGGTTATCCCAATATTTTGGAGAGGTATCTCTTGGACCTGCAATATTCCAGGTTGTAAATGTTCCATCTGGGTTTTTGTAATTTTTTAACTTATCAATGTTGGTGTCACGGTGAAACCATTGGTTGAAAGATCCAGCAGTTTGTGTATTATAACCTTCAGCAGGTCTGTTAAAATAATTAATAACGTTAAAATTCACATTTGAAGTAATGGTTAACTTTTGAATGGGATTATAAGTTGTATTTACACTTACTCTATTTTGATCTGCTTTGGTATTTGGAGAAACACCAGTCTGGTTCACATTCGTGTAAGATGCTCTTCCATTGAATTTATCGGTTGATTGAGAAATTGCAATGTTACTGTTATTTTGCACACCAGTATTGTAATAATCTCTTACGTTATTTGGTTGAGCTACGTAAGGTACTGTTTGTCCATACTGAGAATCATATTTACTCCATGAATACCATGGTGCATAAGGTTGTCCGTCAAATTTTGGACCCCAGCTTTCATCAACTGAATAATTGTAGTATCTCGCGCCATTCATTGATGCCAATCCTGGAGCATCTGTGCCTGGTTTATAGGTAAAGATATTCCAGTCCTGAGATGAACCACCACCATATTCATTTTGATAGTTAGGCAATGTAGCAATTTTTTCAAAAGTCGTACTGTGGTTAAACTCTACACCAAATCCTTTTTTAAGAGCACCTTTAGATTTAATCACAACAACACCAGCATCACCACGTTGTCCATATAAAGAGGTTGCAGCTGGACCTTTTAAAACAGTAAGGTCTTCCACGTCATCCATGTTTACACTGGTAGCAGGAACAACGTAAGCCAACGGCTAACTACCTGAATCGGCATTTTGGCCACTATTGACCCAATTCTGCGGTAGCAGTAACTCTATTTTATTCGCATGATGGTCAGGAATTCTGGTGAGTACATCCCTTAACCATTCA
>Ga0209512_1001568_pt1 | contig 27531 bp, 38 predicted proteins | sample frozenSSSSmetaG_FD_184142 | JGI IMG/M metagenome (GOLD analysis project Ga0209512, IMG submission 184142) | Glacier valley bacterial and archeal communities from Borup Fiord, Nunavut, Canada, to study Microbial Dark Matter (Phase II) -... | ecosystem: Environmental > Aquatic > Freshwater > Ice >...
GCGTGCTCATCCTCATATCCCCCAGAAATCAGGCCACTGGAATATCGTTCTCAGGGGATTTCGGATGCAAGATTCACGCCGGAAAACGAGTGTTCATGCGGGCTGCAGACGTATTGCAGGGCCGACTTCTTAACGATCAGGGCCCCAAGACGTTGGCCTGTGCGGTGTTGACGGTGGACACGCCAGCGGCAGACGCACCGCGTGATCTGATCAGCACCCCGCCTACGAAATCGTCAGCGGCCCGTCGGGCACGGGCTTGGACGAGTTGTACACGCCCGCGATCAACTCGAAGACCGTTGCCGCGATTGCGCCGACCCTGATCCGACCCCGGCTGCAGGGGACGACTGGACCAAGATTCCGGCCTACACGCGCGTTTACGACAATTTCAAGGTCACGGGTGTGTTGAACCAGATCAAGGGCTACGACCATACAGGCGCCGGCAAGAAGCACGGCGGTCCGGCGATCTTCGGGATGAACTTTTAGGCGGTCAGTGTCGGCCAAAAAGTCACGGTCGATGGCTACATGGACGGCCTCGGTACCCCGAGCACCGAACTGCTGGCGTCGATCAAGTCTGTCGACCAGTCGCTGGGCAAGATGATCGATGCGTTGTCCGACGAAAAGCTACTCGGCCGTACGCTCGTCATCGTCGGCGCCAAGAATGGCCAGTCGCCGATCGATGTTGGTCAACTGCATATGCTGAAGGGCTCGGCAAACCCCAGGGTTGTTCCGGCCAACAAAGATGTGGTCGATCCGATCGACCTGCTGCAAAACGGTGGCGTACCAGTAGCCCAGGAAACCGCCGATGACAGCTCGTTGATCTGGCTGGCCAACCCAGCGAAGCTGAAGGGCGCACTCGCCCTCCTTGACGCGGATCAGGCCGGCAACAACACCACGAAGATCCAGAAAATCTACAGCTGCAGCGCAAAGAAGATCGCCGAACACCGCGGCTTCGCGGCGGACGACACGCACGTCATGCTGGTGGTCTCCAATCCGCGACTGGAAGCCGGCAAGGTTCATCATCCTGCCGCAAACAATCAAGTGGCCCCCACCATCCTGAAGTCACTCGGACTGAACCCGAAAGATCTGCAGGCGGCGCGGATCGAGCGTAGACGCGTTCTGCCGGGTCTTGACTTCGAGGATTGACTCCCTCTGGTCGCCGTGTGCAGCGATCACTTACGAATGCACCGAACATAGGGATGGGCGGGGACGGCGCGCACTCCAAAAATGAACTTTAACGGGCGGTCGGCAGCCCTCCATACCTTCGAGCCCGAAGTCCGGCGCGGACTCGTCAGCCACCGAGGAGTTGCGATGTCGAACACGCCCAACCGCCACATCGTCCCGGGCAGCGAACGTAGCGTGATGCCCGGCGCCACAGTGTCCGGCGACGTGGCGCCCGACGAGCGCTTCGAGGTCACCGTTCGCCTGCGCGCGAAGCCGTCGTCGCGCAGCTTGGGCGACGGAGGCGCCCATGAGGATCGGCCACCAGCGCAGCGCAAATACCTGAGCCGCGAGGAATACGCCACCGGCCATGGCGCCGATCCACAAGACATCGCCAAGGTCAACGCGTTCGCGACTGCGCATCAGCTCGCAGTGGTGGAGTCGAACGCGGCGCGACGCAGCGTCGTGCTGTCCGGCACCGCGAGCACGCTGGCCGCTGCGTTCGGCGTGACCTTGAAGCAATACGAACACGAAGGCGGCACCTACCGAGGGCGCACCGGCTCGATCAGCGTGCCGGCCGACCTCGCCCAGATCGTCGAAGGCGTGTTCGGTCTGGACGACCGGCCGCAGGCGAACCCGCACTTCCAACGCCTGCACCCCGAGGGGGAGGCCCAGTCACGCGCGGCGGGTGCCTCCTTCACCCCGCCGCAACTGGCGGGCCTGTATAAATTCCCTGCGGGCCTCGACGGCAGCGGCCAATGCATCGGCATCGTCGAGCTGGGCGGCGGCTTCAAGCCCGGCGACATCAAGGCCTACTTTGCCAGCCTCGCGGTGCCGGTGCCGACCGTCAAGGCCATTCGCGTCGACGGCGGGCGAAACCACCCGACCAATGCCAACAGCGCCGATGGCGAGGTGATGCTCGACATCGAGGTTGCGGCAGCCATCGCCCCCAAGGCGGTGATCGCCGTCTACTTCGCGCCGAACACCAACCAGGGATTTCTGGATGCTGTCACGAGCGCGGTGCACGACAGCGTGAACAAGCCGTCGGTTATTTCCATTAGCTGGGGTTCCGCAGAATCAAATTGGACGGCCCAGGCGATGACGCAGTTCGACCAGGCCTTCCAGGCCGCCGCGGCGATGGGTGTGACGGTCTGCTGCGCGGCGGGGGACAACGGCTCCTCAGACGGCGTGACCGATGGCAAGTCGCATGTGGACTTTCCGGCGTCGAGCCCGTTCGCGCTCGGTTGCGGGGGCACCAAACTCACGGCATCGGGCCAGACCATCAGCGCCGAGGTGGTGTGGAATGTTAATCCCAACAGCAGCGCGACCGGCGGTGGCGTCAGCGGTTTCTTCCCGTTGCCGGCATACCAGAACAACGCGCACGTCCCGCCGGCATCCGGCACGGTCGGCCAGACCGGCCGCGGTGTGCCCGACGTGGCCGGCGACGCCGACCCGGCCAGCGGCTACCAGGTGCGTGTCGATGGCCAGAACCTGGTGATCGGTGGCACCAGCGCGGTCGCGCCGCTGTGGGCCGGGTTGATCGCGCTGATGAACCAGAAGCTCGGTCATCCGGTCGGGTTCCTGAACCCGCTGCTGTACGGCTCGCTGGCCGGGCGGGGGCTCTTCAACGACATCGTGAGTGGCAACAACGGCAGCTATTCGGCCGGGCCTGGGTGGGACGCGTGCACCGGCTGGGGCTCGCCGATCGGCGGCAAGCTTCTGACGGCGCTGGGCGGCTGACCGGTTCGCTGGCAATCGACTGGGCCCGGTGATCGATTGCCATGTGATCGGTTCATTCTTTGAGCTCGCGCCAATCGCCAAGGAGATGGCAATGACTATCTCGATCGATCACATCATCATCGGCAAGGAGAACCACACCTTCGACAACTACTTCGGGACGTTCCCCGGGGCCATGGGTGTCACCCTTCCTCAGGCGCCTGATCCGCAGATCACCGATCCGATGCATTACCACGCGGCCTGGCTCGCAGCGCAGGCCCACGGCGGTGGCCTGCGCCTGCAGTACGGCAAACACGACATCCCAGCGTATTGGGCGTTCGCGCAGCAGTACAGCCTGTGCGACAACTACTTCACCGACGTGGCCAGCCAATCCGAGCCGAACCACCTGCATTTGATCGCCGCCGATGCGTCGATCATCGACAACTCCACGATGGCGCGACGTTACCAGCCCATGGCGCCCTTCCATTTGCCCAACCTGCCGGCTTCGCTCGAAGTGGCGGGCCACACTTGGCGCAACTACGCTGACGCGCGCTCGTCGTACTTCGATCACATCGTCGGACTGGTCAAACATCCGTGGAGCGTTCCTTCGCCGACCTTCGACACCGATGCGAAGGAAGGCAAGCTCCCCGATGTCTCGTGGCTCTTTGCGCCTGACGGCCTGAGCCAGCACCCTGGCGATTTCAAGCACACCGGCAAGCCCTTGGTCGGCCCCGGAATGCAGTGGACTGCGGACAGGGAGTACGCCGCAGCCACCGGCCCGCTGTGGGCTAAGACCGCGATCTTCATCACTCGGGACGACTGGGGTGGTTGGTACGACCACGTCGCCCCACCGTTGGCATCAGCCTGGCCCAACGGTGGACACGCGGGCTACCCGAATTCGCAATTTCGCTATGGGCCGCGTGTTCCGCGTCTGGTGGTGAGCCCCTACGCAAAGGCCGGCATCAATCACACCTTCGATTCGCACTCGAGCATCGTCAAGTTCTGCATCAAGCGGTTCGCCTTGAAGGCCTGGAACGCACCCGCAATGCAGGCCCAAGACAAGGCCGGGGACATGTCGGAATCGTTTGATTTCATCGCACCGCCGAGGTTGGCAGTGCCGTTCCCGGTTCCGAAGTAGGCGCCGCTACTCCGGGTGACGGGCCATCATCGTCAGAACATGCTGGCACCGATGTTGATCAGCAGCGCAAGCACCGTGGTGTTGAACAGGTAGGCCAGGATGCAATGCATCGAGCCAATGCGCCGCATCGGCTTGGAGACGAATGACACGTCGGCGGTCTGACCCGAGGTACCGATGACCGACGCGAAGTAGAAGAAGTCGCCGTAGTCAGGTTCCTCGTCATCGGGAAACTGCAGCCCCGCCTTGCGCCCATGGCACGCTGCTGCGTAGTAGTCGTGCGCGTAGTGCAGGGCGAACATCACCTGGATGAAAGCCCACGACGTCAGCACCGTGAGGCCGGCCAACGCGACGTGGGCGCCCTTCATGAAGCCGTGCATGTCCTTGACGACCGCGAGTTCCCCGGCGATCGCCGCCAGACTGGCAATCGTCGCGACGACGACGAGCGAGAGGATTACCAGCTGGCCGTCGTCCTGCAGTTGCGCACGGTGGCGCATATGGTTGCTGGAGGAGCGGACCATCATGACCGCGGCAAGCACCACGTAAAGACCGGCGCCGACGTTCCATGCGATCAACCAGCGGGTCACCGACTGGCTCGCCACAGCGGTGGGCAGGAGCACACTGATGGTCAAGGCGATGATCGCTGCGATGAAAAGCCGCGGTCGCGCCCGCACCAGACGTAGGGCTCGGTTTCTCTGCCAACTCATTCAACTCCCTTAAACGCGTGGCGCAGACTTTGACGAACACCTTCGGTTGATAGTGTCGTGAGGCTCGATACAAGAGGCCCTGTAAGGCTCGGCGACTGCGCGGCGGCTCAGAAGTGCCTTGCTCACCGTTCCACGCCGCACCCATCAGTGGCGGGCCGTGCGGCTCGGCGCTCCCAACGCCGTCGTATCGTTCGACGCAACTGGTGCGAATCGGGACGGACCAGGTTCGAGGGTTCGAGTGTCACATGGTCGCGACCGCGCGCGCCTACACTTTCTGTTCGATGCACCAATGCTTCGGCTCTCACTCAGTCGGAGACACCATGAACACCCTCGACATTGCAAACCAATTGGTCGAACTCTGCAAGCAAGGAAAGAACGACGAGGCGAAGTCGCTGTACGCACTCGATGCCGTCAGCGTCGAAGCGTTCGCGCCACCGGGCATGCAGCAGGAAACAAAGGGCCTGGACGCCATTAAGGCAAAAGGCGAATGATCACGCACCAATCATGAAATCCATTCCGCATCGGTCACCGGACCCTGGCCGCACGGCAACCGGTTCATCGTCGGCTTTCAGTACGACGTGACGAACAAGCCGTCGGGTCAAAGAATGAAGATGGACGAGGTCGCCCTCTTCACCGTCGAGGGCGGAAAAATCGTTCGAAAGGAATACTTCTACCCGAGTGGCGTGTAAGTCGGCGATGGATCACTGGAACGTACTAATCCTGGCGCTGGTGCAAGGCCTGTGCGAATTGCTTCCCGTGTCGAGCTCAGCTCACGTCATCACGGTCGAGAAGCTGCTCGGTTTGGACCCGACCGCTCCGGAAATGACGATGCTGCTGGTGATGCTGCATACCGGCACGATGTTCGCGGTGATCGTCTATTTTTGGAACTCCTGGCGGGCGACCTACTTCGAATCCGCGCTTCAGTTTCGGCGCAACGGCCTGCTCGTGGCCCTCGCCACGGTAGCAACCGGCATCGTCGGCCTGTCGTTGCTGCAGGTCATCAAGACCATCGTGGCAAGGGATTCTCCCGGCTTCGAGATCGAGCACCTGTTCGGCAATCCAAAGATCATGGCAGCCGGCCTGGCAACGGCCGGACTGCTGATCCTGTATTCGTCCCGGCGTGGGCAGCGGCAAGGCGGCGAACTGTCGACCCGACGCGCCATCTTGATCGGCGCGGTGCCTGGGCTGCAGTGGACGCCAGCATCCCGGCAGTCAGGGCAAGGGAAATGAGGGAGCCCGCCATGAAAAAAGCTCCAGAGGCAAGTGTTGAAGATCGACTCAGGCCCGACGGCACTGACTGAAAGGACTCTACGCGGGTGAGCCGCGCCGTCGAGCCGCTGAAGCGGTCGCCCGTCGGCTGCAGCACGCACTTAGGTCAGTCTGGCGGTCTCTTGACCACGGCAGCGTGCGGCAGTTGGCACTGTTTCCTGACAGGGTTGGTGCGTGCATGCCGGTTCGGTCCCGGTCGCCGACGCGCGTTCGCCGACAATCTGCCGAACAATAGGAGTCTGCCGTGTCTGAAGAATTCGAAGTGCGTGGTGCGCACGAAGACCGCATGGACGAGGCCGCAGAGCGCGAGCCCCGGGGCATGGCGGGACAATTGGCGGTGATGACGGCGATCCTCGCGACGGTCGGTGCGGCGTTTTCGTACATGGCCGGTGCAACGCAGGCAGACGCGGGTCTGTTTAAGAACGACGCAGCGATCAGGAAGACCGAGGCGTCGAATCAGTGGAATTTCTACCAGGCCAAGAGCGGCAAGCAGAACCTGAGCGAACTCGGCATGCAGCTCGTCGACGACGCACGCAAGCCGCTCTTCGAGAAAGAGGCCCAGCGCTACGCCGTCGAGAAGGCAGAGATCAAACTGGCCGCGGAGAAGTTGGAGAAGGAGTCGACCGAGTTCGACGAAAAGAGCGAAGCCCAGATGCACCAACATCATCGATGGGCCCAGGCCACCACGGCGCTGCAGATCGCCATCGCGATGGCTGCGATTGCGCTGCTCACCAAGCGGCGCTGGCTCGAGAAGGCCGTCTTCGCGATGAGTGGCGTGGGGTTGGTCGTCGGCGCACTCGCGTATTTCCACGTATGACCCGCTGCACATCTCTGTCAGTGCCGCCGTGCGCATGCACTCGGTTGAATCCGCGCGGACCGGCATGAGGGACAACGTGGCGATCGATGTTGTGGTTCGGATCCAAGGCTTCAACGCCGGCCGCGACCCCGAAAGGCTGGCGATGAAGTACCGCGCGATGCGAGCGAGCACCTTCGCTTTCCTGCGCGGGACCTGCCACCTGTTCTATGACCGCTTGCCCCGCGGCGGGTTGTTCAAGTCGGCGCCCCTGGCCTGGGTTTGCGGTGATCTGCACCTGGAGAACTTCGGCAGCTACAAAGGCGACAACCGACTGGTGTACTTCGATGTCAACGACTTCGATGAATCAGCCCTTGCACCCGCGAGCTGTGACTTGGTGCGGTTCTTGACGAGCCTGCGCGTCGCAGCCGACAGCCTCTCGGTCGGCGAGGCTAGGGCACAGATGCTTTGCCAGAGTTTTCTGGAGGCCTACGCGTCGTCGCTGGCGCTGGGCAAGGCCTATTGGGTGGAGCGCGACACCGCACAAGGCCTGGTGCGAGCGCTGCTCGACGACTTGCGCAATCGCCAACGCGCGAGCTTCCTCGATTCGCGGACCGTCATTAAACGCAGGCAGCGCCTGCTTCGCGTGGACGGGAAGAAAGCGCTGCCCGTCACGGGTCCGCAGCGCGACTCGATCACGAGCTTCATGCAGGAGTTTGCCAAGAGCCGCGCCCAGCCGGACTTCTTTGCCGTGCTGGACGTTGCCCGTCGCATCGCGGGCACTGGCAGCCTCGGCGTCGATCGTTACGCCATTCTGGTTCAGGGCAAGGGGTCTACCGACGGAAACTACCTGCTCGACCTGAAACAAGCGTTGCCGTCCTCGCTGCTACCCCACCTGAAGGCGACGCAGCCGAAGTGGAAGAACGAGGCCCAGCGCGTGGTCGCGGTGCAGCGCCGCATGCAGGCGGTGTCCATGGCCCTCCTGGAACCAGTGTTCTTCAACGAAAGTCCCTACATTCTTCGCGCTTTGCAACCGTCCGAAGATCGCGTGGCGGTGAGCGGCTCACGCCAGACAGGAAGTGATCTCGATCATCTGGTGCGCACCATGGGGCAACTGGTCGCGTGGGCGCAGTTGCGAAGCGCAGGGCGCGACGGCTCGGCCACCATCGACGAGTTGATCGATTTCGGGCAACGCAAGAAGTGGAAGGAACAACTGCTCGGCGCTTCGCAAGACTGTGCGGTTCAGGTTCGCAAGGATGCGGCAAGCTTCAACGCAGCCTGGGACGACGGGGCGTTCAGTGCCCTACCTGCCTGACCCACCTGTGGGCGGCGCGGCTACCGCTGGCCGGGCCTCCGATCCGGGCGCATCGGCGTCGCGGTGGAAAGACCTCGGCGCAGGCTTGTGCGTGGCAGGACTTCTGCTTCCTGAGGCTGTCGCCTATGCCGGCCTTGCCAGACTGCCCGTCGTCCACGCGCTGACGGCCATGATGGTGGGCCTGGCCCTCTACGCCGCGTTCGGTGGCAGCCGCTTCGCCATCGTCGCCCCCACCTCCTCGACCGCCACGCTGTCGGCCGCGGCGGTGTTGTCCTTGTCCGGAACGGCTGCAGCCGTCGATTCGACCGCCTACGCACAGGCCTTGCTCGCCTTGGTGCTCCTGGCGGGCGGGCTGTTGATGTTGCTGGCGATCGCTCGGCAGGGTCAACTGTCGGCCTTTGTCGCGCGCCCGGTGCTGCGCGGCTTCGCGTTCGCGCTGGCCATCACCATCGTGATCAAGCAATTGCCCGATGCCTTGGGCTTCGCGCTACCTCCAGGCGCAGGAGCCGACCCGCTGCACGTGCTGATGTTTGCCGTCTCCCATGTCCGGGCGTGGCACCCGATCACGATGGCGGTCGCCATCGCCGCAGCGGCGGCAGTGGCGGCACTGAAGCGCTGGCCGAAGGTGCCGGCCTCAATGGTGGTCATCGTGCTGGCGATCGTCGCCGCCCAGCTGCTGGACTTGAAGTCGCTTGGGGTGGAAGAGGTCGGTAGCGTTTTACGCCCCGCCCTCAGACTGGGACTGCCGGAGCTTCCGTTCAAGGAATGGCTGCGCATCGGCGAACTGGCCTTGGGTCTGGTGGTACTCGTATTCGCCGAGTCATGGGGCAGCATGCGCAGCCTGGCACTCGTGCATGGCGACACGCTGGACGCCAACCGCGAGTTGATGGTGCTGGGGGGCTGCAACGTGGCGGCGGCACTGCTGCAGGGCATGCCAGTGGGCGCAGGATTCTCGGCGAGTTCGGCCAACGCAGCTGCGGGCGCCATAAGCCGGTGGGCTGGCGTGGTTGCGCTGGTGGTGATTGCATTGGCGTTGGCCTTGGCATTGCCGGCCTTGCATCTGCTGCCGCGTCCCGTACTTGCGGTGGCGGTGATCAGCGCGCTGTGGCATGCCCTGAATCCGCGGCCCCTTGTGGACTTGTGGCGGATGAAGCGCGACCGGACGCTCGTCGCGGGGGCTGTCCTGGCCGTGCTCACGTTCGGCGTCCTGGACGGCATGTTGATCGCAATCGCCCTGTCCGTGATCGACGCCATGCGCCGCTTCAGCCAACCTGTGGTGCACGAGCTGGGGGAGCTTGGAACGTCACGCAATTTCGTCGTGCTCGACGCGCACCAAGGCGCCTCGGCGATCCCCGGGCTGTTGATTCTCAGGCCGGAGGAACCGCTGTTCTTCGCCAGCGCCGAGCGGGTGGCAGCCGATGTGATGGTCCGCGCTCGGAGTCGCGATGACCTGCACACCGTGATCGTCAGCCTGGAAGAGAGCTCAGACCTCGACAGCACGGCGCTTGAGTGTCTTGTTGAACTCGACCAACGCTTGCGAAGTGTTGGAATCGCACTCGTCCTCACGCGCGTAAAAGACCCTGTGCGCGAGCTACTTGGGAGATGCGATCCTCATAGGCTTGGCGCGGCCAACCGCTTGTTTTGGAGCGTCGCTGATGCCGTGCAAGCAATGAAAGTCGAGGGTAGGCCACAACCGGGACAGCGGATCGCCGGCAATTGAGGACGCTGAGTCCGATGTCTTCCTTGGCACGCGCAAATATTCGCTGATTGATCATGCCGATGCCCGTCACCATGTCTTCCCCGCAGTCCGCGCGAAGAAGGGTGTCTGTGGTCATCGGTTTGGCACTGAACACCAGGTTTGTCTCGGGAGGCCCGAGATACAACCAACTAACTAGTCGGCCCTGCAATACGTCTGCAGCCCGCATGAACACTCGTTTTCCGGCGTGAATCTTGCATCCGAAATCCCCTGAGAACGATATTCCAGTGGCCTGATTTCTGGGGGATATGAGGATGAGCACGCCGGACTTCTTTCGCTCGCGCCTGGACCAGATGATCGATCTGCGGCACCCGCTGGCGGTGTTGTCCACACGGCTGCCGTGGGCCTCGATCGAAGCGGCGGTGGCACCCAAGTTGGCCCACCCGGCGAAGCCGGCCAAACGTTTGGTCGGCGAAGATTTGGCAGGTGCATTCGACGGCGAGTTCGGCGGCGGCATCAGCCCGGCCGGCCGGCCGCGTCTGCCCATCCGCTTGATGGTCAGCCTGCTGTACCTTCAGCGCAGCTTCAACCTCAGCGACGAAGACTTGGTCGAGCGTTGGGCCGAGAACGTGCAGTGGCAGTTTTTCAGTGGCATGGACTACTACGAGCCGCGCCTGCCGTGCGACGCGACCCAGATCGGGCGCTTTCGGCGCCTGCTGGGTGAGGACGGCCTGGAGCAGTTGTTCAAGGCGACCATCGAATGCGCGGTCGAGATCAAGGCCGTGCGCCCCGCCGATCTGGAGCGCGTCATCGTGGACAGCACCGTGCAGTCCAAGGCCATCGCCCACCCGGTGGACAGCCGCTTGCTGGAGATTGCCCGCCACAAGGTGATCAGCGCTGCCAAGCGGGCCGGCATCGCGTGCAAGCAGACCTACGCCAAGGAAGGCAAGACGCTGCGCCGCAAGGCCGGTGGCTACGCCCACGCCAAGCAGTTCAAGCGCCTGCGCAAGACCGTCAAGCGCCAACGCACGATTCTCGGCGTGGTGATGCGCGAGGTGCAGCGCAAGCTCGATGCGGATCAGGCCGCGGTGGCTGCAAGCGGCGCTGCGGCGACCGAGCCCGGTAGCCCGAAGGCCCTGAGCGACTTGGGCGTGTGGCTGCAACGTGCCGAGCGCATCCGCACCCAGCAGCGCAACAGCAAGAACAAGCTCTACGCCCTGCACGCGCCAGAGGTGGAGTGCATCTCCAAGGGCAAGGCCCGTAACCCCTACGAGGCGCACAACTCCTGCATTGAACCCTGTAGCTGCGTCGGCTCCCAACCGGCCCTGCAATGGCCGCACAGTCAGTGACCCGCCAGAACGGCAGCTGTTGAGCTTGCGGAGGCTCACCAGACTGGCTACACGGTCGTGCTCTCGGGCCATGAGCCCAACGGTCATTTGCGCCGCCGAACCAACCGGCGCGGGCCACGCATGGGCCACAAAGCAAAACGCCAACCTTTTGGGTTGGCGTTCGCTACGGCGCTGGGCCGCGTATTTCCTAGCTATTCCGTGGTTGCGAGGGCAGGATTTGAACCTGCGACCTTTGGGTTATGAGCCCAACGAGCTACCAGACTGCTCCACCTCGCGACTGAGCCTATGAGTATAGCACAGTCGGCGCGAATCGCTGCTCGTTCAGAGCCCCGCCACATCCAGCGTGCGCAAGAAGGTCTGCGTATTCTGGTAGCCGATGACACGCGCTGCCTTCAGTTCATGGCCTTGCGCGTCGAAGAAGATCGTGCCCGGCGGGCCGAACAACGCGAAACGCTTGAGCAACGCGCGGTCTTGTTCGTTGTTGGCGGTCACGTCGGCCTTCAACAGCAGTGCACCGCTCATTCGGCGGCGAACCACCTCATCGGTGTATGTGAATCGTTCCATCTCCTTGCACGACACGCACCAGTCGGCATAGAAGTCGAGAACAACGGGGCGCCCGGCAGTCTTCAGCGCCACATCCAGCTCTGCAACGCTGCGCACCGGCTCGAACCGCACCGCCTGCGCCGAAGCACCCCTGCCCAACCCAGCGAGGTGCGCCAACGGCTGCAGCGGATCGGCTCCGCCCGATGCGGCACCCACCAATTGCATCAACCCACAAGCTGCCAGCACCGCAGCCACGACACGGCGCCACAGACTGCGGGTGATCGGCATGTCACGTGCCGCGTGGGAAGACACCACCAGCACGGCCGCACAGATGACAAGCGCACCCCACAGTGCCAGCGACAGGGCGCCCGGCAACACCGATTGCACCGTCCACAGAGCCACACCGAGCAGCAGGACGCCGAAGAAACGCTTGACCTCGGCCATCCACGCGCCTGTGCGCGGCAACAGCGCCCCGGCCGACGCGCCGATCAGCAGCAATGGCACGCTCATGCCCGCCGCCAGCGCGAACAGTGCCGACCCGCCCAAGACCACGTCACCGGTCTGGCTCAAATACACCAGCGCCCCGGCCAGCGGCGCGGCCACGCAGGGGCTCACGATCAGTGCAGAGATGCCTCCCATCGCGAACACACCGGCCACACGGCCGGCCGGCAGGCGCTGCGACGCGTCGGCGACGCGGTTCGTGAACGCGGCAGGAAGTTGCAACTCGTAGGCCCCGAACATCGACATGGCCATCACCACCAGCCCGACCGCAAACCCAGCCAACACCCACGGGCTTTGCAGGCTCGCGGCAAGGCCTTCGCCAGCCAGGCCCGCCGCTACGCCGAGTGCGGTGTAAACGGTTGCCATGCCGAGCGAATAGCTCCCAGCCAGCGCGAAGCCCCGGCCGCGCGAAACGCGTGCGCCTTGCCCCACGATGATGGACGACAGGATGGGCAACATCGGCAGCACGCAAGGCGTGAGCGACAGCAGGACGCCAGCGAGGAAGAACACACCCACCGCTGGCCAGACTTTGCCCGCCTGCAAAGCGGCGTCGATGCGCGAGCCGCCTGCAGCAGCCGACACCGACGGTGCCTGGCTGTCACCCGTGCTCGCAGAAGCGAGGCCCGCTTCAGGCGCAGCGGGCAGCAAACTCACCGCGCCGTCGCCACCAAAGCCCGTCAGGCGCACGTCCAGCAAGCGGTCCTGGGGTGGGTAGCACAGGCCCTTGTCAGCGCAACCCTGGTTGGTTGCGGTCAGTTTGAATGCAGCTTCGGCCTGCGAGACCGGCAGTCGGATGACGACCGTGTCACGGTGCGTCTCGACGTTCTTCTGGAAGGTCTCGTCGAACTTCACTTTGCCCGGCGGAAACACAGGTACGCCCAGTGTTGCGCCGGTTGCCGCGAACTTGAATTGCTCTTGGTACAGGTAGTAGCCGGGCGCGACGGTGTAGCTCAACTCGATGGTGCGCTCGTCGAGCGAGCGTGCCTGCAACTTGAACGCAAGCGCCGGGTCGAGGAATTCATCCGCCGCGTGCGCATGGCGGGCGCCACACAGCAAACAGGCGGCGGCGAGCCGCAACCAGAACGTGAAGGCGAGGCGAATGGGCATGGCGGCTCGATTGTCGATACAGTGATCAGAGCTTGGTCGCGTCGGCAGGTTCCAGTTGACATCGACTCGCGTTGAATACGCAACGCCCGAATGCAACCAGGACCAGCGTCTCCGCCGGCCCTGGTTGCTTGATCGCGAAGCGATACCCGAAACGAGCAGGGCTTATTCGTCGCCCTTGACTTCGGTAGCAGCCGCCTCGGGGCGATCCACGAGTTCGACAAAGGCCATCGGCGCGTTGTCGCCCACGCGGAAGCCCATCTTCAGAATGCGGGTGTAGCCGCCCGGGCGCGCGTTGTAACGCGGGCCGAGTTCATTGAAGAGCTTGGTGACGACATCGCGGTCGCGCAGCCGGTCGAACGCCAGGCGGCGGTTCGCGAGCGTCGCTTCCTTGGCGAGCGTGATGAGCGGCTCGACGACGCGGCGTAGTTCCTTGGCTTTGGGGACCGTGGTCTTGATGGCCTCGTGCGTGAGCAGCGAGTTGCACATGTTGCGCAGCATCGCCAGGCGGTGCGAGCTGGTGCGGTTGAGTTTGCGGAGTCCGTGACGGTGACGCATGGTGCTGTCCTTTCTTTGCTATGAATTCCGGCAGCCGTATCAGGTACTGCAGGTTGCACGATCAAACGCGTGAATCCAAATTCATCGCGTTTGTCATCCGGTGACGGCCGTGAGGCCGTCGCTCCTGTTGGAGCAAAGCGGTTAACGTTTGTCGAGGCCCTGGGGGGGCCAGTTCTCAAGCCGCGCACCGAGCGTGAGCCCGCGCGAAGCAAGCACTTCTTTGATCTCGTTGAGCGACTTGCGACCGAGGTTCGGCGTCTTCAGCAACTCGGTCTCGGTGCGCTGGATCAGGTCGCCGATGTAGTAGATGTTCTCGGCCTTCAGGCAATTCGCTGAACGCACCGTCAGTTCGAGTTCGTCGACCGGGCGCAGCAGGATCGGATCGAACTGCGTGTTGCGCGGCGTGGGCGCATCTGCAAACGTGCTGATCTCGCCTTCGAGTTGCGCGAACACCATCAGCTGTTCGACCAGGATCTTGGCCGAGTTGCGGATCGCTTCCTCGGGCGTGATGGCGCCGTTGGTGTTGATTTCCATCACCAGCTTGTCGAGGTCGGTGCGCTGCTCGACGCGGGCGCTCTCCACGGTGTAGCTCACGCGAGCCACCGGCGAGAACGACGCATCAAGCACGATGCGGCCGATCGACTTGGTCGGCTCGTCGCCATAGCGGCGCATCGTGCCCGGGACGTAGCCGCGGCCTTTTTCGACTTTGATCTGCATGTCGAGCTTGCCGCCATGCGACAGGTGCGCGATCACATGCTCGGGGTTGATGATTTCCACGTCGTGCGGGGTTTGAATGTCGCCGGCGGTGACCGGGCCTTCGCCTTCCTTGCGTAGCACCAGTGTCACTTCATCGCGGTTGTGCAGGCGGAAGACCACGCCCTTCAGATTCAGCATGATGTGAACGACGTCTTCCTGCACGCCGTCGATGGCCGAGTACTCGTGCAGCACGCCGGCGATCGTCACTTCCGTGGGTGCATAGCCCACCATCGACGACAGCAGCACGCGGCGCAGTGCGTTGCCCAGCGTGTGGCCGTAGCCGCGCTCGAAAGGCTCGAGTGTGACCTTGGCGCGGTTGCCGCCGAGCGGCTCGACGTGAATGGCTTTGGGTTTCAGCAGATTGGTTTGCATTGAAGTCCTGTTCGTCTCAATACCCTCGGCTCGTTACACCGATAAGGCTGATGGACAGCGCCGGGCGGAATAAATGCCTGCTGCGCGGCCGGCACACGCAGCAAAAACGGGAAGGATGACGGCGCAGTCGTCGTCCACGCGTCCTGTTGGTTTACCGTGAATACAGCTCGACGATCAGCGCTTCCTTGATGTCGGCGCCGAACTGGTCCCGGTCCGGTGCCTTCTTGAAGGTGCCTTCAAGCTTGGCAGCATCCACAGACACCCAGTCGGGCATCCCCTGGCCTTCGGCCAGCTTCACGGCGTCGATGATGCGCAACTGCTTCTTCGACTTCTCGCGCACCGCCACCACATCGCCGGCCTTGACCAGGAACGATGCGATGTTCACTGACGCGCCATTCACCGTAATCGACTTGTGCGACACCATTTGGCGCGCTTCGGCGCGGGTCGAGCCGAAGCCCATGCGGTACACGACGTTGTCGAGGCGCGACTCAAGCAACATCAGCAGGTTCGCACCCGTGTTGCCCTTGCGGCGCTCGGCCTCGGCGAAGTAGCGGCGGAACTGGCGCTCAAGGATGCCGTACATGCGCTTGACCTTCTGCTTTTCGCGCAGTTGCAGACCGAAGTCGGACGTGCGGGTACCAGATGTGCGGCCATGCTGGCCGGGCTTGCTGTCGAACTTGACCTTGTCACCGATCGGGCGGCGTGCGCTCTTCAGGAACAGGTCGGTGCCTTCACGGCGGGAAAGTTTGCCCTTGGGGCCGAGGTAACGTGCCACGTTGATGTCCTTTGGTCAATCTGACGCAGGCTGGACTTTGCAGCTTGCGCGAGTCTGGCGAGTGTTGTTATGGGCGCTCAGACGGTGGGCTTCAACTTCCAATATTGGAAGTGAAAAAGTCGGCGGCGCCCAAAAGGCATCGCCGACGACGAAACGGGTAGAACTCAGATGCGACGGCGCTTCTGCGGGCGGCAACCGTTGTGCGGCACCGGCGTCACGTCAGAGATCGAATTGATGCGGATGCCCAGCGATGCCAGCGCACGCACCGACGACTCACGGCCCGGGCCTGGGCCCTTGATGCGCACGTCCAGGTTCTTGATCCCCTGGTCTTGCGCCGCGCGGCCAGCCACTTCGGCAGCCACCTGGGCGGCGAATGGCGTGCTCTTGCGCGAGCCTTTGAAACCCTGGCCGCCACTCGACGCCCACGACAGCGCGCCACCCTGGCGATCGGTAATCGTGATGATCGTGTTGTTGAACGACGCGTGCACGTGTGCAACGCCGTCTGCCACGTTCTTGCGGACTTTCTTGCGCACGCGTTGGGCGGCGGTATTGACAGGTGACTTAGCCATGTTGACCTTTACTTAATCTCTTGACGCGACCAGCACTCACTTCTTGATGAAACGACGAGGGTCGCTTCTTCATGAAATGACGACTGGTCACTTCTTGACTAGGGCGCCCGACTTGCGCGGGCCCTTGCGGGTGCGCGCATTCGTCTTCGTACGCTGGCCGCGGACCGGCAGGCCACGGCGGTGGCGGAAGCCCCGGTAGCAACCCAGATCCATCAGCCGTTTGATGTTGATCGACATCTCGCGACGCAGGTCGCCTTCGATGGTGATGCGGCCGATCTCTTCCCGGATCTTTTCCAGGTCGCCGTCGGTCAGGTCCTTGACCTTGCGGTCGAACGGCACGCCGCTGGCGGTGCAGATTTTCTGCGCCGTGGTGCGGCCGATGCCGTAGATCGACGTCAGACCGATCTCGGTGTGCTTGTGGGGCGGAATGTTGATACCAGCAATGCGTGCCATGTTCGTCCTCTTAACTGTTCAATCCGGCGTTAGCCTTGGCGCTGCTTGTGGCGGGGATCGGTGCAGATCACGCGCACCACACCCTTGCGGCGAATCACCTTGCAATTGCGGCACATCTTCTTGACCGACGCTGCGACTTTCATGTTTCTCTCCTGAAGCCCGGCGAGGGCTCATTCCAAGTCTTGTTACTTGGCCCGGAATACGATGCGAGCACGGCTCAGGTCGTAAGGGGTCAATTCCACCGTCACCTTGTCACCGGGAAGGATGCGGATGTAGTGCATGCGCATCTTCCCCGAGATGTGACCGAGCACCACGTGCCCGTTTTCCAGTTTGACGCGAAATGTGGCGTTGGGGAGATTCTCGAGAATCTCGCCCTGCATCTGAATGACATCGTCTTTTGCCATGAATGTCGTTTCAGGTCGCCTTGAAGTTCGCTTTTTTCAACAATGACTCGTACTGCTGGCTCATCACATAGCTCTGCACCTGGGCCCAGAAGTCCATCGTCACGACGACGATGATCAGCAGCGAGGTACCACCGAAGTAGAACGGAACGTTGTACTTCAGCGTCAGAAATTCGGGCAGCAAGCACACGAGAGTGATGTAGATTGCGCCGGCCATCGTCAGCCGCGACAAGATCTTGTCGATGTGCCTGGCGGTCTGGTCACCCGGGCGGATGCCCGGGATGAATGCACCGCTCTTCTTCAGGTTGTCTGCGGTCTCTCGGCTGTTGAAGACGAGTGCGGTGTAGAAGAAGCAGAAGAAGACGATGGCGGCCGCGTACAACATGACATAGATCGGCTGGCCCGGGCGCAGCAGATCGGCCAGGTCCTTGAGCCAGCGGAAGCTGTCACCGGTGGCAAACCAACTGACGGCCGTGGTCGGCAGCAAGATGATCGACGACGCGAAGATCGGAGGGATCACGCCCGACATGTTCAGCTTCAAAGGCAGGTGCGACGATTGACCGCCATAGACCTTGTTGCCAACTTGCCGTTTGGCGTAGTTCACCAGAATTTTGCGCTGGCCGCGCTCGACGAACACAACGGCAAAGGTGACTGCAGCGACAACGAACGAGACGAAAAGCGCTGCCACGATGCTCATCGACCCCTGGCTGACCAGGCTTGCGAACTGGCCCAGCGCACCGGGCAGGCCTGCGGCGATGCCGCCGAATATAAGGATCGAAATGCCGTTGCCGAGGCCGCGCTCGGTGATCTGCTCACCCAACCACATCAGGAACATCGTTCCAGCGACGAGGCTGACAACCGCAGTGAGCCGAAAACCAAAGCCCGGCGTGATCACCAAACCGGCCGAACCTTCGAGCGCGAGCGCAATGCCCAGTGACTGGAACAGCGCGAGACCGAGCGTGCCGTAGCGGGTGTACTGCGTGATCTTGCGCCGACCGGACTCACCCTCTTTCTTGAGCGCCTCCAATGTCGGGATCACGTACGTCATCAACTGCATGATGATCGACGCCGAGATGTACGGCATGATCCCCAGTGCGAACACGGTGAAGCGCGACAGGGCGCCCCCCGAGAACATGTTGAACAGGCTGAGGATGCCGCCGGACTGACCCTTGAAGAGTTGTGCGAGCTGATTCGGGTCGATGCCGGGAACGGGAATATGCGCACCCACGCGGTAAACCACGAGTGCCAGCAACAGGAACACAAGCCGGCGACGCAGGTCGCCGAACTTACCGCTCTTGGCCAGTTGATTCGCGTTAGTTGCCACGATCGGTCTGATAGAAGGTCAACGAATGGGTGTTGTCGGCAACGCCGATCAAGCCACCGACCCGCCAGCCGCCTCGATAGCGGCCTTGGCGCCGGCGGTGGCGCCGATGCCTTTTAGCGTGACCTTCAACGTCAGCTCGCCGGTCTTGATGACCTTGACGTTCTTGATCAACTCGCCCACGAGGCGAGCCTGCTTCAACGACAGCAGGTCGACTTCGGCTGCGCCAAGGCGTTGCAGGTCGGTCAGCGTGATCTCGTCGTTGAACTGCAGCAGGTGCGACTTGAAGCCACGCTTGGGCAGGCGACGCTGCAGCGGCATCTGGCCGCCTTCGAAGCCGACCTTGTGGTAGCCACCCGAACGCGATTTTTGACCCTTGTGGCCGCGGCCTGCGGTCTTGCCCAGACCCGAGCCGATGCCGCGGCCCACGCGACGGCGCTGCCGCTTGGAGCCGTCAGCCGGCTGGATGGTATTGAGTTCCATGTGCTTGTCCTTTGGGGGCGCGAGTTCGGCGCTCAGAGCACCTTGACGAGGTACGAGACCTTGTTGATCATGCCGCGCACTGCGGGCGTGTCTTCCAGAGTCGACTCGCTGTTCAGCTTGCGCAGGCCGAGGCCGCGCACGGTGGCACGGTGCGACTCGCGCGTGCCGTTGATGCTGCGCACCAGCTTGATGTGCACAGTGCTCTTGGTCGTGTCGGTCTTAGGTGTGTTCGTGTCAACCATGATTGTTCTCCGCAACGCAGATGCGATCAGTTGAAGAGTTCTTCAACCGTCAGGCCGCGCTTGGCAGCCACTTCGGCCGGCGTGGTCGAGTTCTTCAACGCGTCCAGCGTGGCGCGAACCAGGTTGTACGGGTTCGACGAGCCGAGGCTCTTGCAGACGATGTCGGTCACGCCCATCACCTCGAACACCGCGCGCATCGGACCGCCTGCGATGATGCCGGTGCCGGCGGGTGCCGGCGCCATCAGAACGTGCGAAGCACCATGCTCGCCGACCACCTTGTGGTGGATGGTGCCATTCTTCAACGACACCTTCAGCATGTTGCGGCGCGCCGAGTCCATGGCCTTGGTCACTGCCACGGGAACTTCCTTGGCCTTGCCCTTGCCCATGCCGATGCGGCCGTCACCGTCGCCCACGACAGTCAGGGCAGCGAAGCTCAGCGTGCGGCCGCCCTTCACCACCTTGGTGACGCGGTTCACCGCGATCATCTTTTCCTTCAGACCGTCGTCACGACCTTCGTCTTGAACGCGGGGTTGAAACTTTGCCATGATGATTCCTTAGAGGCGCGGTTCTTAGAACTGCAGGCCGGCTTCGCGCGCGGCTTCGGCCAGCGCCTTGACGCGGCCGTGGTATGCAAAACCTGCGCGGTCGAACGCAACCTTATCGATACCGGCAGCTTTCGCCTTTTCGGCGATGCGCTTACCGATCACGGCAGCGGCGGCGACGTTGCCGCCCTTGCCGGCCGTCTTTGCGTCACCCGCCAATTCCTTGCGGACATCGGCTTCTGCGGTCGACGCGCTGACCAGCACCTTGGCGCCGTCATCGGAGATCACGCTGGCGTAGATGTGCAGGTTGGTGCGGTACACCGAAAGGCGCGCAACACGCTGCACGGCGATGCGCGCGCGGGTCTGGCGCGAACGACGGATGCGCTGATCTTTTTTGGTCAATGACATGTCATGTGCCCCTTACTTCTTCTTGGTCTCTTTGATGACAACCTTTTCGCCGACATAGCGAATGCCTTTGCCCTTGTAGGGCTCTGGCGGGCGGATGGCGCGAACTTCAGCGGCGATCTGCCCCACCACCTGCCGGTCAGCGCCGGTGATGATGATTTCGGTTTGCGTCGGGCAGGCCACTTTCACGCCCTCGGGCATGTCCTTGCCCACCGGGTGCGAGAAGCCGATCTGCAGGTTCAGCTTAGAGCCCATAGCGGCCGCCCGGTAACCCACACCGACCAGCGACAACTTCTTCTCGAAGCCCTTGCTGACACCGGTGACCATGTTGGCCACCAGCGCGCGCATCGTGCCCGACATCGCATCGGCCTCGACCGAATCATTCGCCGGCGCGAAGGTCAGACGACCCTCTTCGCTCTTGACTGCCACCAGGGCATGCACCGGGCGCACAAGCGTCCCGAGCGAGCCCTTGACACTGATCTGCTCAGCGCCCACCGACACATCCACGCCCTTGGGCAGTGGCAGCGGCATCTTTCCTACGCGTGACATGACGTGTCCTTCCTTTACGCGACGTAGCAGAGCACTTCGCCGCCGATACCGGCCTGGCGAGCTTTGCGATCCGTCATCACACCTTGCGGCGTGGTCACTATGGCCACACCCAGACCGTTTTTCACGTTCGGAATCTCGTGACGACCCTTGTAAACGCGCAAGCCAGGGCGGCTGACGCGCTCGATGTGCTCGATCACGGGCTTGCCGGCGTAGTACTTCAGCGCGATCTCGAGTTGGGGTTTGTCGGCCTCGCCACGGATGGCGAAGCTGTCGATGTAGCCCTCGGACTTCAAGACTTCGGCGATGGCCGTCTTCAACTTCGACGCCGGCATCATCACACTGACCTTTTGAACCATCTGCGCGTTGCGGATGCGGGTCAGCATGTCGGCGATGGGATCACTCATGCTCATGGATTTATCTCCTGATCAGGCAGTCACGGACAAGCGCGGGGCTTACCAGCTGGCCTTGACGACGCCAGGGATATCGCCCTTGAACGCCAATTCGCGAATCTTGTTGCGGCCCAGGCCGAACTTGCGGAAGGTGCCGCGCGGGCGCCCGGTCAGCTCGCAGCGGTTGCGCTGGCGCGTTGGGTAGGCATTGCGCGGGAGCCTCTGCAACTCCAGCCGAGCGGCATAGCGCGCTTCGTCGGACTTCTTCGCGTCGTTGGCAGTGCCCTTGAGCTCCGCGTACTTCTTCGCGTACTTGGCAACCAGTTGCGTGCGCTTCAGTTCGCGCTGAATAAGGGAAGTTTTGGCCACGGGCTGGTCCTTCAGTTCTTGAACGGGAACTTGAACGCGGTAAGCAAGGCCTTCGCCTCCTCGTCGTTCTTCGCGGTCGTGGTGATGCTGATGTTCAGGCCACGCAGCACGTCGATCTTGTCGTAATCGACCTCAGGGAAAATGATCTGCTCCTTGACGCCGATGTTGTAGTTCCCGCGACCATCGAACGCACGACCCGAGATGCCGCGGAAGTCGCGCACACGGGGCAGCGCGATGGTCACGAAGCGGTCCAGGAACTCGTACATCTGCACGCCACGCAAGGTGACCATGCAGCCGATGGGCACGCCATCACGAATCTTGAATCCGGCAATCGCCTTCTTCGACTTCGTGACCACGGGCTTCTGGCCGGCGATCTTGGTCAGGTCGCTGACAGCGTGGTCCATGACCTTCTTGTCGGAGACCGCCTCGCTCACACCCATGTTGAGTGTGATCTTGGTGATGCGCGGCACCTGCATTGGCGACTTGTAACCGAACTTCTCCACCATCGCGGGCGAGATCGTGTCGCGAAAGATGGCCTGAAGACGAGCCACCTTCGGCGCTGCGGAACTTGCTTGTTGTTTAGCCATGAGAACCTCTTAGGCCTTGATTTCGATGCCGCTGGACTTGAAGACACGTACGCGCGTGACCTTGTTCGTCTTGGCATCGGCGCCGAGTTTGATGCCGACGCGGTCGGCCTTGCCGGTGGCCGCGTTGAAGATAGCAACGTTCGACTGGTGGATCGACAAGGTCTTGTCAACGACGCCGCCCGTGGTGCCCTTCATCGGGTTCGGCTTGACGTGCTTCTTCACCACGTTCACACCCTCGACGAGGATGCGTTCTTCGTCGACGCGCTGCAGCACGGCGCCGCGCTTGCCCTTGTCACGGCCGGTCAAAACGATGACCTGGTCGCCTTTGCGAATCTTGTTCATGACCTGTCCTGTATTTCGGGGTTGCGCAGCTCAGAGAACTTCAGGCGCAAGCGACACGATCTTCATGAAGCGCTCGGTGCGCAGTTCGCGTGTCACGGGGCCGAAGATGCGCGTACCGATCGGCTCCAGCTTGGCGTTCAGCAAAACGGCAGCATTGCCGTCGAACTTCACCAGCGAGCCATCCTGCCGGCGCACGCCCTTGGCGGTGCGAACGACCACGGCGCTGTAGACCTCGCCCTTCTTGACGCGGGCGCGCGGGGCAGCTTCTTTGATGCTGACCTTGATCACGTCACCGATGCCGGCGTAACGGCGGCGCGAGCCGCCGAGCACCTTGATGCACATGACCGACTTGGCGCCAGTGTTATCCGCGACGTCGAGTCGCGATTGCATTTGAATCATTGTCTGTCCCCAACTTGATACGCAGTACAGCGCATCAGTCTTGGGCCCGTCGCGCAGGTCACCCGTCAAAGGTGGCCCACCCGTTTGGGCGGATCCGAAACCGTGTACCCTGCCGAACGGAGGGCCTGAGATTTCAGCGAAGCCTACGATTGTGCAGCAATTTATCGGACCACGTCAAGCTGCTTTAGCGGAGTTGCGGGAAGCCACCGCAAACAGGCCGCGGCCCAACCCGATTCACCCCAGATGCTGGCGCGCCTGCGCGAGCAGCGTGGCGGCGTCGCTCACCTCGAACTTGCCCGGGGCTTCGACGTTGAGGGTCTTGACCTCGCCGTCCACGACAAGCATCGAGTAGCGGTTCGAGCGCATGCCCATACCGCGCGTGGTCAGGTCGAGCGTCAGGCCGGTGGCTTTGGCGAAATCTGCACTGCCGTCAGCCATCATGCGCACCTTGCCGCCGGTGTGTTGATCGCGGCCCCAGGCGCCCATCACGAACGCATCGTTCACCGACAAGCACCAGATTTCATCGACGCCCGCAGCCTTCAAGGCATCAGCACTTTGTACGTAGCCGGGCACATGCTGCGCCGAACACGTGGGCGTAAACGCTCCTGGTAGCGCGAAGATGGCGATCTTCTTGCCCGCCGTGGTCTTGGACACATCGAACGAATTCGGGCCCACAGAGCAGCCGTTGCCCTCGACCTCTACGAACTCAGAGAGAGTGCCTGCAGGCAGCTTGTCGCCAACTTTCAACATGATGGTTTCCTTCGATCAACTGAAACGAAAAAACGACCGGTCACCAGATTAACCGGCGTCCCGACCGTTTCGCAGAACATGGGTTTTCAGACCGCGATGGCCTTCTGGACCAGACGCGTCACCACCCATGACTTGGTCTTGGAGATGGGGCGGGTCTCGGCGATCTCGACCACATCGCCCAACTTGTACTCGCCGTTCTCATCATGCGCGTGATACTTGCTGGAGCGCGCGACGATCTTGCCGTAGAGCTCATGCTTGGCGCGGCGCTCGATGAGCACCGTGATGGTCTTCGCGCGCTTGTCGCTCACGACCTTGCCCACGAGGGTTCGGGTGTTCTTCGCCTTCGGCTCGACGGGCGCCACGGCGGCGCTTGTGGAAATAGCGTTCTCGCTCATTTCGCTGCTTCCTTCTTCTTCTGAGCCAACACCGTCTTGGTACGCGCGATGTCACGGCGCGTGTTGCCCAGCTGGGTGTGGTTGGTCAATTGTTGCGTGGCCTTTTGCATGCGCAGGCCGAAATGGGCCTTCAGCAGGTCACCGACCTCCTTCTGGAGACCGGCGACGTCTTTCGTGCGGAGTTCTGATGCTTTCATGACGATGCTCCTCAGGCGCCGACCTGGCGTGCGACGAAGGTGCACTTCAGCGGCAGCTTGGCAGCAGCCAGAGTGAACGCTTCACGCGCCAGCTCTTCGGCCACGCCATTGATTTCATACAACACCTTGCCGGGCTGAATTTCAGCCACGTAGTACTCGGGGTTGCCCTTGCCGTTGCCCATGCGAACTTCAGCAGGCTTTTGCGAGATCGGCTTGTCCGGGAAGATGCGGATCCAGATGCGCCCGCCGCGCTTCACATGGCGTGAAATGGCGCGCCGAGCGGCCTCGATCTGGCGCGCTGTGAGGCGGCCACGCTCGGTGGCCTTCAGCCCGAAGTCGCCGAACGAAACGGCTGCACCTCGAGTGGCAACACCCGTGTTGCGACCCTTTTGTTCCTTGCGGTATTTTCTGCGTGCAGGTTGCAGCATTTTTATTCTCCTTTGGCGTCTGGCGCCGAACCAGGCGCGGCGCCAGGTGCGGGTACCTTGCGCACGCGTTTGACAGCAGGCACCTTCGGCGCGTCGCCTGCGGGCGCTGCGGTCGTTGCCACTGCAGCGTCTGCAGGGCGGTCATTGCGCGGCGCGCCCCGATCCGAACCACCACCCGGGCGGCCACCACGGCCGGCCGGTGCGCCGCCCGGGCCCCGCGGCGGGCCGCGACGCGGGCCACGACGGTCGTCTTCGGCGCCCGGGGGGGTGACGATGCCGGGCGAATCGCCGTTGGCAAGCCGGTCACCGCGGTAGACCCAGCACTTCACGCCGATGATCCCGTAGGTCGTCTTGGCTTCCGAGAAGCCGTAGTCGATGTCGGCCTTCAAGGTGTGCAGCGGCACGCGGCCTTCGCGGTACCACTCACAACGCGCGATCTCGATACCATTCAAGCGGCCCGACGACATCAGCTTGATGCCTTGGGCACCCAGGCGCATCGCGTTCTGCATCGCGCGCTTCATGGCACGGCGGAACATGATGCGCTTCTCGAGCTGCTGGGTAATGCTGTCAGCGATCAGTTGCGCATCGACTTCGGGCTTGCGCACCTCTTCGATGTTCACTGCCACCGGCACGCCGAGGCGGCGGGTCAGTTCGGCCTTGAGGTTCTCGATGTCCTCGCCCTTCTTGCCGATCACCACGCCCGGGCGTGCCGAGAAGATGGTGATGCGCGCGTTCTTGGCGGGGCGCTCGATCAGGATGCGCGACACGGCCGCGCTTTTCAGCTTGACCTTGAGGTACTCTCGAACGCGCAGGTCTTCGGCGAGCATGGTCGCGAAGTTCTTGTTGGACGCATACCAGCGTGAAGCCCAGTTGCGCGTGACCGGCAGACGGAAACCGGTCGGGTGAATCTTTTGTCCCATGGTGTTCCTTGAGCCTCAGTTGCCGACGGTGATGTAGATGTGTGCAGTCGGCTTGACGATGCGCGCACCACGGCCCTTGGCCCGAGCGCCGGAGCGCTTCAGTGAGGTACCTTGCTCGACGTAGATCGTGGTGACCTTGAGTTCGTCGATGTCGGCACCGTCGTTGTGCTCGGCGTTCGCGATGGCGGACTCCAGACACTTCTTGATGATGCCGGAGGCCTTCTTCTGCGTGAACGCCAGGATGTTCAGAGCCTGGTCCACCTTCTTGCCGCGGATCAGGTCGGCCACCAGCCGGCCCTTGTCGGCCGACAGGCGAACGCCGCGAACGATTGATTTGGTTTCCATCGTCGCTGGTCCTTATTTCTTGTTGGCCTTCTTGTCGGCCGGGTGCCCCTTAAACGTGCGCGTGAGCGCAAATTCGCCGAGCTTGTGGCCGACCATCTGGTCCGTGACATACACCGGTACGTGCTGTTTGCCGTTGTGCACGGCGATCGTGACACCGATGAAATCGGGCAGGATCGTCGAGCGGCGCGACCAGGTCTTGATCGGCTTCTTGTCTTTGGTGGCAACCGCTTTTTCGACCTTCGCCTGAAGGTGATGGTCGATGAACGGGCCCTTCTTGAGTGAACGAGTCATGGCCGTTCCCCTTACTTCTTGCGACGCGAGACGATGAACGTCTGCGTGCGCTTGTTATTGCGAGTGCGGTAGCCCTTGGTCATCGTGTTCCACGGCGACACAGGAACCTGGCCCTCACCAGTGCGGCCCTCACCACCACCGTGCGGGTGGTCCACCGGGTTCATGGCAACACCGCGAACGGTCGGGCGAATGCCCTTCCAGCGGATGGCGCCAGCCTTGCCGTACTGGCGCAGGCTGTGCTCTTCGTTGCTCACCTCACCGATGGTGGCGCGGCAGTCGATGTGGATCCGGCGAACCTCACCCGAGCGCAAGCGAACCTGCGCGTAAGTGCCTTCGCGTGCTAGCAAGGTCGCCGAAGTGCCCGCAGAGCGGACCATCTGCGCGCCCTTGCCGGGCAGCATTTCGATGGCGTGAATGATCGAGCCCACCGGAATGTTGCGAATCGGCAGCGTGTTGCCAGCCTTGATCGGCGCCTCAGCACCGCTCAACACTGTCGCACCCACTTCCAGACCACGCGGAGCAATGATGTAGCGGCGCTCACCGTCGGCGTAGCACACCAATGCAATGTGCGCCGTGCGGTTCGGGTCGTACTCGATGCGCTCGACCTTCGCCGGAATCGCGTCCTTGTTGCGCACGAAGTCAACGATGCGATAGTGATGCTTGTGGCCACCGCCGCGGTGCCGGATCGTGATGTGGCCGTTGTTGTTGCGGCCGGCGTTCTGCATTTGCGGCTCGAGCAACGATGCCTCGGGCTTGCCTTTGTGCAGGTGAGCGTGCACCACCTTTACCACGGCACGGCGGCCAGGCGAGGTTGGCTTGACTTTGATGACGGCCATTACGCGGCCTCCCCGGAGAAGTTGAGCTCCTGGCCCTTCTTGAGCGACACATACGCCTTCTTGACGTGGTCGCGGCGGCCGATCGACTTGCCGAAGCGCTTGACCTTGCCCTTTTGGATCACGGTCGAGACAGACTCGACCTCGACCTTGAACATCAGTTCAACAGCTGCCTTGATCTCGGGTTTTGTCGCATCGCGCAGCACCTTGAAGAGCACTTGGTTGTGCTTCTCAGCAGCCATCGTTGCCTTCTCGCTCACGATCGGCGCCACCAGCACCTGGGCCAGGCGGCCCTCGTTGTGTTTGACTGGAGTGGTCATGCCAGCATCTCCTTGAGTTGCTCGACAGCCGCCTTGGTGACGAGCACCTTCTTGTAGTGCACCAGCGCCAGCGGGTCGGCGTGACGCGGCTCGACGATAAGCACGTTCACGAGGTTGCGGGAAGCCAGCAGCAGGTTGTCGTCGAGTTGGTCGGTGATGACCAGAACCGAGTCCAGGCCCATTGCCTTGAACTTGGCGGCCAGCGCCTTGGTCTTGGGCGAGTCGACCGTCAGCGAATCAACGACGGCGAGGCG
>Ga0209512_1001571_pt1 | contig 27497 bp, 19 predicted proteins | sample frozenSSSSmetaG_FD_184142 | JGI IMG/M metagenome (GOLD analysis project Ga0209512, IMG submission 184142) | Glacier valley bacterial and archeal communities from Borup Fiord, Nunavut, Canada, to study Microbial Dark Matter (Phase II) -... | ecosystem: Environmental > Aquatic > Freshwater > Ice >...
TTCACCAGTGCAGGTTTAAGGATGTGGCCCTGACAAGACTTGCAAGATGGTACGATCAGGTGGATAACTCGGGATTCCTGTCTTTTGGGACTGTTGCACGATCCATTCAGTCACACTATATGAACATTATCAACTTTTTTGAGAACCGTTCAACCAACGCATCGGCCGAATCATTCAATGCAAAGATCAAAGCTTTCAGAAGTCAATTCAGGGGAGTTAGAGATACACGATTCTTCCTTTTCAGACTTTCAAGAATTTTTGCATAATATGGAAAATCCTCAGATTTTTACGTTGATCCGTTTCGATCCCTGGTCATTGGTGACTATCTAAGTGAAAACAAAAAACCCTGACAGTCCGTTGACTATCAGGGTTTCCTTTTTTTTCGGTGATCCGCCTGGGGTTCGAACCCAGGACCCCAACATTAAAAGTGTTGTGCTCTACCAGCTGAGCTAGCGAATCTGACCTGTTGTTTTGCTTCTTAAAAGCGAGTGCAAAGATAGTCAGTCTGGTGAAAAGAGCAAAATAATCGGCAGTTATTTTTAGTGTAACTTGAAAATAAATAGTTATAATTCAGAAAATGAGTGTACTAAAATATGCTTTTTTTTAACTGCACCTGCCTGAATAAACCTGTTTCACCCTAAAAAACCATCAAAACAAGCCAATAACCGCTTGAGCTGTGTGCAATTTTCCCTACCTTTGCATCAAAGTCAAACAAAATTCAACTATGGCAGACGATAAAAAGATCATTTTTTCAATGGTGGGCTTAACAAAAACCTTCCCTCCACAGAAACAAGTATTAAAAAACATCTACCTTTCCTTTTTCTACGGTGCTAAAATCGGTATTATCGGTTTAAATGGTTCCGGGAAATCAACCCTGATGAAAATCATCGCAGGACTTGAAAAGGAATTTCAGGGAGATGTGGTTTTTTCACCAGGTTATTCAGTCGGTTACCTCGAGCAGGAACCCCATCTGGACGAATCTAAAACCGTTAAGGAAATCGTCATGGAAGGCGTACAGGGTATCGTAGATATTCTTGCCGAATATGAAGAGATCAATAATAAGTTCGGACTTCCTGAATATTACGAAGATTCCGACAAAATGGACAAACTTTTTGCACGTCAGGCAGAATTGCAGGATCACATCGATGCGACCGATGCATGGAATCTGGATTCGAAGCTGGAGCGCGCCATGGATGCACTACGTTGCCCATCCGACGATCAGCCTGTCAGTACACTTTCCGGAGGTGAGCGCAGACGTGTGGCACTTTGCCGCTTGCTGTTGCAACAACCCGACGTTTTGTTGCTTGATGAACCGACCAATCACCTGGATGCCGAGTCTATCGACTGGCTGGAACAACATTTGCAACAATACCCGGGAACTGTTATTGCTGTAACCCACGACCGTTATTTTCTGGATAATGTAGCTGGCTGGATTCTGGAACTGGATAGAGGTGAAGGTATCCCATGGAAAGGCAATTACAGCTCCTGGCTGGATCAGAAGACCAAACGCATGGCTATGGAAGAAAAACAGGTTAGTAAACGTCGTAAGACCCTGGAGCGCGAGCTGGAATGGGTGCGTATGTCTCCCAAGGCCCGTCAATCCAAAGGTAAAGCCCGTTTGAACTCCTACGACCAATTGCTGAATGAAGATCAAAAGGAAAAGGAAGATGCATTGGAATTGTTTATCCCCAATGGCCCTCGCCTTGGAAACAAGGTCATCGACGTTCAGGGCGTGTCCAAATCTTTTGGTGATAAACTGTTGTTCGACAATCTGACATTCTCTTTGCCTCCCAATGGTATTGTAGGAATTATCGGACCGAATGGTGCTGGTAAAACCACCTTGTTTAGATTGATCATGGGTCTGGAAAAACCAGATGCAGGCACTTTTGAAGTTGGTGAAACCGTTAAGCTGGGTTATGTGGATCAAAGTCACTCAGCCATTGATGCTGCCAAAACCGTTTATCAGATTGTTTCAGGTGGTACAGATTATATAAAAGTAGGTGGCCGTGAAATCAGTTCGCGTGCATATCTCTCCAGATTCAATTTTGCAGGAGGTGATCAGGAAAAACTGGCAGGAATTCTTTCCGGTGGGGAGCGCAATCGCTTGCATCTGGCGATAAACTTGAAATCAGAGGCCAATGTGCTGCTGCTGGATGAGCCAACCAACGATATTGACGTAAATACACTGAGAGCCCTGGAAGAAGGCCTGGAAAGCTTTGCTGGATGTGCGGTGGTGATTAGTCACGACCGTTGGTTTCTGGATCGGATCTGTACCCATATTCTAGCCTTTGAAGGAAATTCAGAAGTTTTCTTCTTTGAAGGTTCTTATTCAGACTACGAAGAAAACAAAAAGATGCGTCTGGGCGACGAAGCTCCCAAACGTGTACGCTATCGCAAGCTGATCGCTGATTAAAATTGATTAATGCCCCTGGTATTTACACCAGGATATCAGCCCGCATTCTCCGCACAGGGGTTTGCGGGCCTGGCATATATAGCGGCCGTGTAAAATGAGCCAGTGATGGGCAATGGAGAGTAACTTTTCAGGGATGTTTGTTAAAAGAATCTTTTCGCTTTCTTCCGGACTTTTGGAATCGTTGGTCAGACCCAGGCGGTTGGCAACACGGAAAACATGCGTGTCCACAGGCATGGCTGGTTTGTTAAATGCGCAAATCAGAATGACACTTGCCGTTTTACGTCCTACTCCTGGTAAAGTCAGGAGTTCCTCCATGGTTTCAGGTACATTTTCCTCAAAATCGGAAACGAGTTTTTGAGCCATACCGACCAAGGATTTGGCTTTGTTGTTGGGGTACGAAATGCTTTTAATATAGGTATAGACAACTTCAGGAGCAGTAGATGCCAATACTTCCGGCGTGGGAAAGGCTTCAAAGAAAGCAGGTGTAGTCATATTTACCCGTTTGTCAGTGCATTGGGCAGATAATATAACAGCGACCAGAAGTTCGTACGGATTTCTGTAATCGAGTTCGGATTTGGCTTCAGGTACGTTTGCCTGAAACCAATCCAAAATATGCTCGTAGCGTTTTTTTGTTGTCAAGGAAGTCGATTTCAGATGAAAAAAGACCCTTAATATGCCGCTTTAAATTCTTCCAGAAAGCGAACATCGTTTTCGGAGAACATGCGCAAATCTTTCACCTGGTATTTCAGGTTGGTGATTCGTTCAATACCCATACCCAAAGCATAGCCGCTGTAAACGGTACTGTCAATGCCGCAATTTTCAAGAACAGCCGGATCTACCATGCCGCAACCCAAAATTTCAACCCAGCCGGTATGTTTGCAGAAAGGACAACCTTTTCCACCGCAGATGTTGCAGGAAATGTCCATTTCAGCAGATGGTTCCGTAAAAGGAAAATAGGAGGGACGCAGACGAATCTGTGTTTTTTCACCAAACATTTCACGGGCAAAGTATAAAAGCGCTTGCTTCAAATCTGCAAACGAAACATTCTTATCTATATAAAGCGCTTCAACCTGATGGAAAAAGCAGTGCGCGCGGTATGAAATGGCTTCGTTTCTGTACACACGTCCCGGACAAATAATGCGGATGGGAGGCTTTGTGCCTGTCATGGCGCGGGCTTGTACAGAAGATGTATGTGTGCGCAGCAGAATGTCGGGCGTTTTTTCAATGAAAAAAGTGTCCTGCATATCACGGGCAGGATGTTCCAGTGGAAAATTCAATGCTTCGAAAACATGCCAGTCGTCTTCGATTTCAGGACCTTCTGCAATGGTAAAGCCCAGTCGGGCAAAGATATCGACAATTTCATTTTTAACGATGGAAAGCGGATGACGAGTTCCCAATTCTACGGGGTAGGAGCTTCTGCTGTAATCGGCATCAGCATCGGCATTCCCATTAACTTCAAACGCGGATTTCAATTCATTGAGCCGGTCTTGTGCTTTTTCTTTCAATTCATTCAGAAATTGGCCTACCTGACGTTTTTGCTCGTTGGGGACGTCTCTGAAGTCGTTGAAAAGTAGACTAATTTCTCCTTTTTTACTCAGGTATTTTATACGCAGAGTTTCCAGTTCTTCGACATTGGCTGCCGACCATGAATTAACCTCTGTTAAAAGGTTTTGAATCCGTTCAATCATTGTTGTAAAATGTTTCAAAAATTAAGCATACAAATGTACGGTTTTTTTTATCTTTACCGAAGAAACACGCCGCTAAATAATAGAACCATGTTAGACCGTATCGTTAAGAAATACATTGAATCCCTTCATTTAATACCTGAAGGAGCACGAGTTGTAGTTGCCTTAAGTGGTGGAGCAGACTCAGTTACTTTAATGGATATTTTACATCGGCTGGACTATTATTGCATTGGGGCACACGTCAATTTTCACCTTCGGGGAGAAGAGTCAGACCGTGATGCTGCTTTTTCTCATCAGCTTTGCCGCGATCTGGGTGTGCCTTTTTACAAGACAGACCTGTATGCTGCTGAATATGCCGAACAACAAGGCATGTCGGTTGAAATGGCTGCCAGGGAACTACGTTATGACTGGTTTGAAAAATTACGCAAGGAGCAGGGTGCAGTTGCAGTCGCTGTTGCCCATCATAGGGACGATAGCGTTGAAACAGTTTTACTCAACCTGATACGTGGCACCGGTATTCGTGGATTGACTGGGATCAAACCCAGAAACGGTCATGTGGTGAGACCCTTGCTTTGCTGCACCAGGGAAGATGTCCTGGAGTATATTGAACAAAGAGGTCTGGCATTTGTTACAGACCGAAGTAATTTGCTAAATGAATACCGCCGCAATAAAATCCGTTTGGACGTACTTCCATTGTTGGAAAGTATTCAACCATCGGTACGTGAGTCTATAGCTCGGACAATGGATCACCTCGGAGAAACAGAAATTCTTTACGAACAGGCTATTGATGAGGCTAAAGCTCGTTTATGCCCGGTAAATATATCCGGAAAATATGAACTTCCGTTAAAAATATCCTTATCTGCCCTGGAGCTTGAAAAAGCACCGCAAAGTGTTTTGTATGAAATGCTTTCAGATTATGGATTTGGACGGGCTGATGTGCAATCTGTCTGGAAAAATCGTTGGGGAACCTCTGGCAGAGCCTTTTTTTCCCATACGCACCGGCTTTTTTTTGACAGAGATTGCATCATAGTATCAGAACTACCAATGCAGGAAAACGCTGAATATCCTTTGGATGAAACTCAGACTTCAATATCTGAGCCTGTGAAATTAAAAGGAGGTTTTTTGAAACCAGGAAAAGATTGTAAGATTTCCATCTCAAAATCGATGGCCTACCTGGATGCTGACAAATTACTATTCCCATTGACCATCAGGCATCCCAAAAAAGGAGATAATTTTATCCCTTTTGGTATGCATGGACGAAAATTAATCAGTGACTATTGCATCGATTGCAAATTAAATGCCCTTGAAAAAGAAGATCTTTGGTTGTTGTGTTCCGGAAAAGACATCGTTTGGGTGATCGGAGAACGCATCGATAATCGTTTTCGTGTTGATGACATGACTAAAAGGGTGTATCATTTAAGTGTTGACCCTTCGTAAACCTAAAAAAAAAGAACAGAATTACACCTATATCGGAAAAAAGATTATCTTTGTGCAGAATTCTTCCGATAGACGCAATTCTGCTGTCTGTTGAAATCTACAAATCTTATAATTCCCCTTTCATGCCCAACTTCAATATTGTGCAATTGAACTCCAAGTCATTGCCTGAACTCACCGAAATAGCCAAAGAATTAGGTTTAACCAAAATCGATTCAAGTGCTAAAGATGCTCTCGTTTATCGTATTCTTGACGAACAAGCCATTCAAAATGCAAGCCGTAAAGCTGCTCAACTTAAAGATATTAACCCCGAAGACAGAAGGAAGCGGACCCGTATACCTCTCATCAAAGAAAAAGAGGTAAAGGTTTATACCGCCAACGATAAAGAAGCCAAACAGGTTAAAATCGATAAACCTCAGGTTAAAAAAACAGATGCTCCCGTTGCAGCCATCGAAAATAGTGCTCCGGCTGTCAATCAAAAAGAAACTGCTGTACAGGCACCTTCTGAAAAAAATGCGCCGATCCGAAAAGATGGCAAAAATCAAGGTCAAAAACAGAATCAGAAACCCAGACCTAAACTGGAAAAACCTCGCAGACCAGAACCACAACCACAACTTTTTTCTCAGGATCCAATCAATGCTCCTGATATAGATCAAACTGTTGCAAACCCCATCATAGAAACAGAAAAAATAGTTGAAGTGGTTCAAACACCGGTTGCAATTATTGAAACTCCAGCAGTAGAAATTGCTCTCAAAGTTGAAGACGCTGTTGTTTCTGATATCGCAAAGAAAAGAGGCAGGCCAAAAGCAAAACTTATCTTGAAGAAAATTGACAATGTTGTTGACGCTGAGCTTGAAAATTCAGCATTACCAGAAACTCTGGCAACAACAAATGATGTTGTTGAATCTGCTTCTGTAAGTACCAAAGAAATTCAAGAAGCTCCTTCCTTGCAGACTGCCGGAGAAGAAGCCCTTGCCGAAGCCCGCCGTTTGGCAGGTATCGGACCAAAATTAGAGGGAGGCTCTGGAGAAAATCGTCCAAACCGTCCTATTAAAGTCAGTCAACAAAATCAAAATCCGAACCCAAATCCGAACCCAAGCCAGACTCAGCCACAAGCTCAGGCTCAGAATTCAGCTCAAAATCAACAAAACAGAGGAAACTTCCAAAGACAAAATCAAAACCGTCCTCAACGTACAGAAGAGGAACGTTTGTTTGAATTTGAAGGTATTTTGATGGGTTCAGGTTGTCTGGAGATTATGCCTGACGGTTATGGATTTCTTCGTTCTTCCGATTACAATTACCTTTCTTCCCCCGATGATGTTTACGTTTCACAATCCCAAATCAAATTGTTCGGTCTCAAGACCGGAGATGTGGTTTTAGGACCGATTCGTCCCCCTAAAGAAGGTGAAAAATATTTCCCATTGGTCAAAGTGGAACGCATCAATGGACGCGAACCGTCATTTGTACGTGACCGTTTATCCTTTGACCATTTGACTCCTCTTTTCCCCGAGGAAAAATTCAACCTGACAGGAGACAAGAGATATGCCAATACCTCTGTTCGCGTGGTCGATCTTTTCTCACCCATTGGTAAAGGCCAGCGTGGTCTGATTGTAGCACAGCCAAAAACGGGTAAAACTGTTTTGCTGAAAGACATTGCCAATGCCATCGCTGCCAATCACCCCGAAGTTTATATGATTGTCCTTCTCATTGATGAACGTCCGGAAGAAGTAACAGATATGGCCAGAAGCGTAAATGCGGAAGTCATTGCTTCTACTTTTGACGAACCTGCAGAACGCCATGTAAAAATTGCCAGCATTGTTTTGGAGAAAGCAAAACGTATGGTAGAATGTGGGCACGATGTGGTTATCCTGTTGGACTCCATCACCCGTTTGGCAAGAGCGTACAATACCGTGGCCCCGGCTTCCGGTAAGGTTTTGTCAGGTGGTGTTGACGCCAATGCCCTTCACAAACCCAAACGTTTCTTTGGTGCAGCCCGAAACATTGAAAACGGTGGTTCACTGACCATCATCGCAACTGCCCTGACTGAAACAGGATCCAAAATGGACGATGTTATTTTTGAAGAATTCAAGGGAACAGGTAACATGGAATTGCAGCTTGACCGCAAGCTTTCCAACAAACGTATCTTTCCTGCTGTTGATATTACTGCTTCCAGTACCCGTCGTGATGATCTTTTGCTGGACAAGCAAACACAGGACCGCTTATGGATACTTCGTCGCTATCTGGCAGATATGAATTCGCTGGAAGCTATGGACTTTATTAAGAGCAGACTTGAAAAAACAGCTTCAAACGAAGAGTTCCTGGCATCTATGAATGACTAAAAGTTAAAACTATAGCATTTAAAGCGCATCAGATTCATTTCTGATGCGCTTTTATTTTTTTTACTCACCAAGTTTATCCATTTTTAGTTATTTTTGTTTCTAAATAAAAAATTCAATGACAAAGCCAAAAAAATTAATTTCCAGACTGCTTTACAACAAGCAGTTCCTACAATTGATTTTGGCTACTTTCATGATTGGTATTGCGATTTTCTTTATTAGTCATGAGCATCTGGAAGTTGTAAAGATTAGGCAGCAACTGGCAAGTTGCAACCCTTGGTGGGTGTTTTCAGGTATTGTACTGACCGCAGCTTATCTTCTTTTCCAGGGGTTTATGTACATACATAGTTTTAAAGCTATTGGTAAAAATATTTCACTTAAAAGTGCGGTACGTCTGTATTTAAAACGAAATTTGGTTAGTATATTCTTACCGGCTGGTGGCTTTTCCTCCCTACTTTTTTTTACCAAAGAAGTAGAAAACGAAGGAGCTACGAAATCACAGATACATTTAGCGTCTACGCTTTTTGGTTTTGTCAGTATGATTTCGGTGGTTATTGTGGCTGTACCGATACTTGGTTTTGCCATTTTTAACCACAATGTTGGTAGTACAGAACTGTTCGGTTTTATAGGACTGTTAGTCTTAATTTTGGTGCTTGTTACCCTCTCTTTTTCCCTAATCAAAAAAGGAAAAGCGTATCGTTTATTATCCCGGTTAGCCCCTTCGATGATTTTAATTCTGGATGAGATGATCCGGGTGAAAATTCATCGTAAAGAGATTTTGAAAGTGATGATGTTTTCTGTTTTTATTGAAATCATCGGTATACTACATCTCTATATAGCGATGAAAGCTCTCGGTGTGGAACCATCCATTCTGGCGTCGATGATTGGTTACATTACGATGGTTATTTTACTGATGGCTTCTCCTTTTCTGAGAGGTTTGGGTGCCATTGAGGTTTCTGTTACTTTTATTCTGGGTCAATTTGGTTTTCCCATTGTCATAGCTTCCGCCATCACACTTCTTTATCGTTTCTTTGAGTTCTGGCTTCCTTTACTGGTGGGTTTGTTGTGCTTCATTACTAAAAAAGACAACCTCATTCTAAGAATTTTCCCGGCTTGTCTGATGTTCCTTCTGGGGCTGGTCAATATTATTTCCTCCATTACTCCCGAATTGCCTGAACGACTCATGCGTGTGCGAGGACTGCTTCCGGATTATATGATTTCGGCAAGCAATGGATTGGTGCTAGTTATTGGTTTGTTGTTGCTGATTCTATGTGTCTCGCTTCTTCAAGGCTCAAGAAGAGCCTGGTTTTTTGGCATCTTTCTAACGTTGCTTTCAGCCGTCGGTCATTTATTGAAAGGTGCGAACTACGAGGAAGCCATCTTTGCATTTGTAACTGCAGCGTCCTTGTTTTATACGGGAGGTTTCTACAAACTTAAATCGCACCCAAAACTGATCCGGGTTAGCAACATTGTTTTATTGGATTGTGTTTTGGCCTTATTCGTTTTGGGCGTTATGGGATTTTACTATCTGAATCCGAGACATTTTGGCATGGACTTTGACTTTTTATCGTCTGTCAAAACAACTTTTAGCCTGGTTTTTCTGTTTGATTCGGGTGAACTCGTACCACTGACTCATTTTGGGCGAAATTTTATTTACGCCATCTATTTATCCAGTGGTCTGGTTTTATGCTTTATTTTCTTCAATATTCTGAAACCCTACGTTACAAAGCCATTTAATTCGCCGGAAGATAAAATTCTTGCCCGTAAAATTCTGGAAAATTGCGGTCATGCTACTCTTGATTTTTTTAAAACCTATCCCGATAAATTCTTTTTCTTTTCGGACGACAAAGAAGGTTTTCTTTCTTTCAAAGTCACCAGAAATTTTGCTTTTGTGTTGGAGAATCCGGTTTGTAAAGACGAAGAGACTTTTATTGAATTGATAAAGGGTTTTGATCTGTTTTGCCTGGAAAATGGTTTTGTCAGTGTGTATTACCGGGTTCCTTTTTCTACGTTGGATATTTATTTGAATTTGGGAAAAAAAGCATTGCCAATAGGTGATGAAGCTCTCGTAGACTTGAAGAATTTCTCACTGGAAGAAGTTCATGCAAAAACAGTTCCCGCAACAATTCACCGTCTTTTGTCAGAAGGTTATGATGCAAAAATTCATACATCACCCATCAATGATAAATTGATGCATCAATTGGAACATGTATCCAATAGTTGGCTAAAAGATCTCAATCAAAAAGAATTAGCTTTTGCCGAAGGTGTCTTTAATCGTAAAATCATCAAAGATCAAACAATCATTACCATCGAAGATCAGAATGAAAAAGTGTATGCTTTCCTAAATGTCATACCAGACTACGTCTCCGGTGAAGCGACTTACGACCTGATTCGTAAGAGTAGTGATGCTCCCAAGGATATTTTAGATTTATTGCTTGCCAAAACCCTTCTGTATTTTAAGGAACAAGGTTATGTTACTGCCAACCTTGGCATGGCACCGCTATCGAGTGTTGAAGGCACAGGCATTACTCAAAAGGCGCTAAAATTTGCCTACGAAAATCTGAAAGCTTTTAGCCATTTCAAAGGATTACGTCGGTTTAAAGGAAAATTTGCCACCCAATGGGAGACAAAGTACCTGATTTACAGCCAAAATTACCAATTACCACAAATCCCCTATGCCCTTAGAAGAGTAGCCGAGGGTAAATAAATCCAATTATCTGCCAATTCGTCAGTTTTGTCTGTCAAATTAAAAGCCAATTAGACGTGTAAGCTGTCAAAAAATCGTGTCAGGTTTTAATTCATTTTCTGGCACGGGTTTTGACCTATACGAAATGTCGGCAACGATAAAACACGAAACTTAAAAATTTAAAAAGATAGAATTGAAAATGGGAAAAATTATTGGAATTGACTTAGGAACCACCAACTCGTGTGTTTCTGTTTTGGAAGGAAACGACCCGATCGTTATTGCAAATAGTGAAGGCAAACGTACTACTCCTTCAGTTGTGGCCTTTATTGATGGAGGCGAACGTAAAGTAGGTGATCCTGCCAAACGTCAAGCCATCACCAACCCACAAAAAACGATTTCGTCCATCAAACGTTTTATGGGAGATACCTTTGAACAGGTAGCAAACGACATCAAACGTATGCCTTACAAAGTTGTGCGCGGTGAAAACAACACTCCTCGTATTGATATCGACGGTCGCATGTACACTCCGCAAGAAATTTCAGCCATGATCCTTCAGAAAATGAAGAAAACCGCTGAAGATTATTTGGGTACCGAAGTAACAGATGCTGTAATTACCGTTCCTGCTTACTTCAACGATGCTCAGCGTCAGGCTACCAAAGAAGCCGGAGAAATTGCCGGTTTGAATGTTCGCCGTATTGTAAACGAACCAACCGCTGCAGCTTTGGCTTATGGCCTGGACAAGAAGAGCAGAGATATGAAAATTGCCGTTTTCGACCTTGGTGGTGGTACGTTCGATATTTCCATCCTGGAATTGGGAGAAGGAGTATTTGAAGTTAAATCAACCAATGGTGATACCCATTTAGGTGGTGATGACTTTGACCATACCATCATCGACTGGTTGGCAGACGAATTCCTGAAAGACGAAGGCATCGACTTGCGCAAAGATCCTATGGCATTGCAACGTTTGAAAGAAGCTGCAGAAAAAGCTAAAATAGAATTGTCAAGTGCCACTTCGACTGAAATCAACTTGCCATACATCATGCCGGTAAACGGTATTCCAAAGCACTTGGTTAAAACCTTAAGCCGCGCTCAATTTGAAAAATTAGCTGACCGTTACATCCAGGCTTGTGTGGAACCTTGCCGCAAGGCTTTATCAGATGCTGGTCTGACCATCGCTGATATTGATGAAGTTATTCTGGTTGGTGGTTCTACCCGTATTCCAATTATACAGAGCATGGTTGAAAAATTCTTCGGCAAAGCTCCTTCCAAAGGCGTTAACCCCGACGAAGTGGTAGCCGTTGGTGCTGCTATTCAAGGTGGTGTTCTTTCCGGAGATGTAACCGATGTCTTGTTGCTTGATGTAACTCCACTTTCCTTGGGTATCGAAACCATGGGTGGTGTAATGACCAAACTGATTGAATCAAATACAACCATTCCTACCAAGAAATCGGAAGTATTTACAACTGCTGCAGATAACCAGCCATCAGTAGAAATTCACATATTACAAGGAGAGCGTTCTTTGGCGAAAGACAACAAGACCATTGGTCGTTTCCACCTGGATGGTCTTCCATCTGCTCGTCGTGGTACCCCTCAAATCGAAGTAACTTTTGATATTGATGCCAACGGTATTCTGAATGTTTCTGCAAAAGATAAAGCCACCAACAAACAGCAAAGCATCCGTATCGAAGCTTCCAGCGGTTTGACCGATGCCGAAATCAAACGTATGAAGGATGAAGCTGCAGCCAATGCTGAATCTGACTTGAAGGAAAAAGAACGCATCGACAAATTGAACCACGCTGACAGCTTGATTTTCCAAACGGAAAAACAACTGGAGGAAATAGGTGACAAATTGCCTGCCGATAAAAAAGCTCCGATTGAAGCTGCTTTGGCTAAGCTCAAGGAGGCTCATAAAGCTCAGGATGTTGCAGGAATTGATGCTGCAACAACCGAACTGAATACCGTATTCCAGGCTGCCTCTGAAGAAATGTACAAAAATGCAGATGCTCAGGGTGGTGCACAGGCTAATCCTCAGGATTTTGCAGGACAACAGGCTGAACCAGGTCAGGATAAAAAATCTGGTGAAGATAATGTAACGGATGTGGACTTTGAAGAAGTGAAGTAAAGTCGATTATCAACGATTATCAAATAGAGTGAAACCGCAGTAAATATCTGATTTACTGCGGTTTTTGATTTTATGTAATTTCCATATTTGACATTTCAAACTCTTATGTCAAATTTAAAGAGTTGGATGTTGACCATAGACCCAATATAATTCCAAAAGATAAAGTAAATGAAATGCTCCCATGGATCCCAAAACTACCGGAACAATCTTGAAGTCGAATCCGCGACTCTTGAATGATTTAAACTCGGTAAGGCTTTACACTTAGCTTCAACGCTTTTATGCGGCTAAAAATGTTTTCTGCAGATACCCACTTAGGGGTAAAATCCGCTTTCAACTCTTGAATCTTTTTAATATCTTTGTCTTACAGCATATTTAATTGGTTTGGAACCCAGTGCTAAGATAATCATTATCAATGATTTGTTAGCTAACAATACTACTTTTTTTATTTCTATTTCTTTGAATATCAGGCCTTTTAATTGGTGCGAAACTTTAGTTAATATTTTAATGGAATCAGCGATGAGCAATAACGCAAAAATATCCATTCGTTTTTTCGACGACCGTGAAGTTCGTGCTATTTGGGACGAAGAAAACAACAAATGGTGGTTTTCTGTTTTAGATATTGTCGCTGTTCTTACAGACCAAGACGACTACAACAAAGCGCGAAACTATTGGAAATATCTTAAAGCCAAACTGAAAAAAGAAAACAGTGAGTTGGTTAGTACCACTACCCAACTGAGACTTCTCGCGAGCGATGGTAAGCGATATTTAACCGATATGCTTGATAATAAGGGAGTTATTGCACTTGGCAAACAATTCCCCAGCAAAAAGGCAAACCGGTTTATAGAATGGTTTACTTACAACGATGAAAGTGTCGACGGAAAAAGTAAAACAAAAGCATACGCCTTGTTTGAAAGTTCTTTTATTGATAGCATAGAAGTGGGAACAACGAAAGGCTTGCAACAAATCCACGCCTATTTGTTCGGTGGACTTTACGATTTTGCCGGACAAATAAGACAAAAAAACATTTCAAAAGGCGGCTTTCAATTTGCTGTGGCACACTTTTTAGGTAGTACGTTAAGTCAAATTGAAGAAATGCCTGAAAACACATTCTACGAAATTGCCAATAAATATGTAGAAATGAACATTGCCCACCCATTCATGGAAGGCAATGGGCGAAGCACAAGAATTTGGTTGGATTTGATTTTCAAGAAACGATTAAAACGTTGCGTTGATTGGAGCAAGATTAATAAAAATGACTATCTGAACGCAATGGTAAAAAGTTCTACAAACAGCACGGAGCTGAAGAACTTGCTCAAAAATGCCCTTACAGATGAAATCAGCAGCCGTGAAATGTTTATGAAAGGAATTGATTATTCTTATTATTATGAAGAAAATGAATAACCTATCATCCGTATCACATTTGTACCATAAACTTATAACTCACTAGTATTGTGCAACTTTAGCAGTTAGCTTTATTTTTTTATCCGTTTTTTTTCGAAACTCTGATAAATAGCTTGATAAACTCGTTTAAAACCAAAGGAGTAATTCCCAAAGCAAAAATAATTCCCCATGACCTGATATCAGGCATTTGTAAATGAAATGCACTTTTTATTGTCGGTATTCCCATCACAATAAATTGAAGAGCTAAGCCAGTCAGAATTGCTCCCAAAAGGTATTTATTCGAAAAGAGACCAATACTGAAAATAGATTGACGTTCATTTCTCATGGCCATTGAATAAAACAGCTGACAAACCACTAAAACCATGAAAGCCATTGTACGGGCATATTCTATGGTGTAAAGTGGCACTTGCTTATCAAACGGGGAATAGCCTTGGTCGTAATACCCTAAAATGTAAGCGGTGATAGTTAATGTCCCAATTAAAAATCCCCCGAGCAAAACATGTATACCTGCGCCGTTTGCAAAGAAACTTTCTTTTGCCGGTCGTGGTTTTTCTTTCATGACATCGTGGTTTCCCGGATCCATTCCTAGCGCTATGGCAGGGAGGGAATCTGTGATTAGGTTTATCCAAAGAAGCTGTGTTGCAATTAATGGGGCTTTCCAGCCAATTATTAGAGCGATAAATATGGTAACTACTTCACCCAGATTACACGTAATTAAAAATATTACGGATTTTTTAATGTTTTTGTAAATATTTCTTCCTTGTTCGATGGCTGAAACAATGGTTGAAAAATTATCATCAGTAAGGATCATATCCGAGGCTCCTTTGGCAACATCGGTGCCTGTAATGCCCATCGCAACTCCAATATCGGCTGTGTTTAATGAAGGGGCATCGTTGACGCCGTCACCAGTCATAGAAACAATATTGCCCTGAGATTTCAGAGCCCTCACAATTTTTACTTTATGTTCAGGGGAGACACGTGCAAAAACTGAATAATTATTAATCTTTTCAGAAAATTCAAGCTCGGTGAATTCATCGATTTCCAGCCCTGTAATTGCTTGATCAATTTTTTCTGCGATTCCAAGTTCAAAGGCTATGGCAAACGCGGTATTCTTATGATCGCCAGTAATCATGAGCGTTTTGATACCAGCATTTTTTGCTTTTAGAATGGAGTCCTTCACTTCTGCCCGTGGTGGGTCCAACATTCCCACCAAGCCAACAAGAATCAGGTCTTTCTCCATTTCAGAAGAGTCAATTTTTCCATTTACCGGCTTATAAGCTGCCCCAAGTGTACGCAGAGCTTGGTCAGACATTTTTATGGCGGCTTCTATGTATCTCTCTTTCTGAGTCTCGGTAAAGGGTATCGGTTTTCCTCCGTCCAAAACCTGAGTGCAGATTTCAATAAGATTTCCAATGGCGCCCTTAGTATAAACCATATACGACCCGTTTTCATCAATTAGTGTAGACATTAATTTACGGTCAGAATCAAATGCTAATTCATCGATACGACTACTGTTTTTTTGCAACGTCTTACGATCAATCCCCAGCTTGTCGCCCATAATGAGTAAGGCTATTTCGGTTGGATCTCCTGTCCCTACACTATTGTCATAGCTTGCATCCGAACATAAAATCATTGATTTTGCCAAAAAATTTAATTCTTCTGAAGAAGTATCCTCCAATCCAACCTGCATAAGACCACCAAGAGTGAAACCGCTGGTAACCGTCATCTTATTTTGTGTTAAGGTGCCGGTTTTGTCGGAGCAGATAATATTCAGAGAACCAAGGGTTTCAACAGCAGATAGTTTTTTAATAATGGCATTTTTTTTCGATAGGTTGGTTACACCAATAGCCAGCACTACGGCCACGATAGCGGCTAATCCTTCGGGTATGGCAGCTACAGCCAAAGAAATCGACATTAAAAATATTTCAGATAAATCCCTTCCCTGGATCATTGCAATACTAAAAATCAATGTACAAATAACGATTGCTATGATACCTAAGTTTTTTCCCAGCTTATCCAAACGTATTTCCAACGGGGTTTTCGTCTTGACCTCCGTGTTAATAATGGATGCGATTTTACCAATTTCGGTATTCATGCCTGTTCCAACAACAATCCCGATTCCTCTGCCACTGGTAATAATGGTTGACATAAAACCTAAATTTAAACGGTCTCCCAATGCGGTTTTTATATCGTTATGAATAAGGGATGCGTCTTTTTCTGAAGGCACGGATTCGCCAGTTAATGACGATTCATCTACCTGAAGGTTAATGGATTCTATCAGTCGAATATCTGCGGAAATGATTCTTCCGGCATCAAGGATTAGAATATCCCCGGGAACAATTTTTTCAGAATCGATCTCCTGAACTACACCGTTTCTGAGAGCGAGTGCTTTTGGGAATGTAAGTTTCTGAAGGGCTTCGATCGCTTTTCCGGCTTTCACTTCCTGAATTACACCCAGTAATGCATTAATATTAATAACTAATAAAATGATAACTGCATCAACATACTCTCCCATAAAAATGGTTACAACTACCGCTCCCAGAAGGATATAAATCAGCCAGTTTTTTAGCTGTGAAAAAAACATCAGGATTATACTTTTCTTTTTTTCAGCCACTAATTTGTTCACACCGTATTTATTCATTCTGGTTAAAGCGTCCTCGTCAGAAAGGCCATAAGCCCGATTAACACTTAGTTCATTTAATACTGCTTCTGCTGATTTAGTAAACCACATTTTTGTTTAGGATTAGATTAGTATGAGTTAAGCACTTACACAGTAACATTCTTAGTGCTTTTACAAAGATGTTGTCTTTTAATACGAAAAATGTTACACAATTTTAGAAGAAAAGAACATATTTCACACTATTTGATAGTCAGCATATCTGACTATTATAACTAAACACTCTAAAAGGCTTCATGTTCAATCTTTAGACAAAGATCTTTTAGCTTTCGTTCCAGTATGGCAATCTTCCAGAAAAATCCAGTTGGAGTATTCCATTTTCCGTTTCGGTCAATGCCTTTGCATGAGGATTGTAGTATTCTGTTAAGCTGCTATCGATTCTGACATCACTTTTACATAAAAAGCCCCTGTAAACATAGTGCTTACAAGGGCTTTCTAAGTTAGATTTTATCTTGTTTATTTAGCCAACTCATCCTGTATCAACTTAACAACAGTTGGAATCAGTAATTTGCTATCTTCCTTCGTTTTTATTTTTTTCACAAACTTAATTTTAGAATCCTTACCTATGACTAGTGCAACACTTATCCCATCGCAGTCGCCGAGTCCCCATGCTTTGGCCAACAACAAATCCTCATCAAGTAAGATGAGCGTTCCAGGAAATTGCTTTTCCTTTTTGCGAACCATCATACGAATGGCACTGTTTGGTGCCCAGGTGTCCTTGCAGTTAGCAATGCCTATGCCAGCATATTTTTCCTTTGAAAAATTCTTGGCTTTCAACGCATCGGAAAGTGGATCGTTTACATCTTTCACATCGGGATCGTTGTAAAAAATGACGATCAATTTTTCACCAAAATTTGGGATTGACATGGGGGAATTCCTGGAATCAACCAGTTTAACCGAAGACACCACTTTGCCTACTGCTGCTGTTTGTTGGGCTTGAACACTTAAAATGCTTAATAGAAGAGCTGATGTACAGACAATCATTGCCCTGATTGCAGTTCTCCCTGTTCCTACGATTGTTTTTCTCATATTGTGTTTATTAAAGTGTATGTATTAAATCATTGATCACTAGTATAATTATTGTCTAAGATCCTCAATGTCAACCAACTTATTGAGTATCGCAAAAACAGTCAAACCTGCCGAACTGTGTATTCCCAATTTCCGGCTAATGTTTCGCCTGTGGGTGATAACTGTATGAATGGAAATAAAATGTTCGTCTGCAATTTCTTTATTGCTGAACCCTTTTGCCACACTGCGCACAATATCCTTTTCACGTTCACTGAGTTCTTCTGCTACCTCAACGACTTTCTGATCTTCGTTTTGGGTCTTCTTTTCAATTTTCTTAATTTTTGGAACCAGTATTTTATCTTCCAAAAAGGTGTGAAGATTCAGGTCTCTGTTGCAAAGGCGAAGATCTTCCAGTACGTCAGATAATCTCAACGTATCACCGGAAGTCGGCAAATATTTGATTATCAGGTTTATCAAATCATCAAGCTTTTCTTCAATGTTGTTGTGTTTGGCCTCAAACTGTTTGACCGAATACTCCTTTTGTTCCTCACCATTTAAAAGTTTTACCACATACGGAAAAAAAACATCGTTTTCATATCCCATATGGTCGTTCACTTCTTTTTCGTAATCCTCAAAATAGGAGAGGATGGTTTTTCTGGTACTTCCTTCGTCAAGCGCTTCAGCAAATTGCTTTCGAATTTCCGGAAGTCTGTAACCCAGAAAATAGTGATGAGACCTTTTCAGATAATTCAGAATGACACCAGGGGAAAGGGTATTTAGTTTTTGAATGTCCGGATTTCCAGGGTTGCCGTGAAATTGAACCAAGGTAATAAAGCTCTGCGTGTCCACTTCATTTTTCACACAAACTTCCTCAATGGTTTTTTCTCCGAATCCCAGAGGTATAGAAAACTGGTTCAACACAAACAGCAGGTTTAGGTTGTTCCGAAGCAAATCAACCATTTTTGTGTCTGGATTTATGACCCTTGAATCTTGATTTGAATTCATAGACTAAATTTTTTGCAAAGATAATTATTTGATATTCATTGAACAATCATCACAAGTAGGTATAATAACTACGCTGAAACCTTTTCTTCCACCTTTAGTTTTGGATGAACCATTGCCACCAAAGCGATGGGAACTATGGAACAAACCATCACCCAAATAAAGAAATGCCGATAACCCAAAGCTTCCTGAATTTCACCGGCAAACATACCCGGTAACATCATGCTCAAAGCCATAAAACCAGTGCTGATGGCGTAATGTGCCGTTTTGTGTTCCCCCTTGCAAAACTGTATCATAAAAAGCGTATAGGCAGTAAAACCAAATCCATAGCCAAATTGTTCGAAAGCAACCCCAGCATTAATGATCCAGAGGTTTTCAGGCTGAGCGTATGCAAAATAAATGGAAGTTAAATTGGGTAGGCACATGCAAAGTACCATGGGCCAGATCCATTTTCGAAGTCCACTTTTTGCGATAACGATTCCCCCGAGTATGCCTCCCAGAATTAGTGCGACCACCCCTACAACACCATATACTGTAGCATAAGCCGTTGTACTTAACCCAAGTCCACCTTTATCCAAACTGTCAATCAGAAATAGAGGCGAAATCTTTTGAAGTTGTGCTTCAGAAAATCGGTAGAAAAGTAGAAAGGCTATAGCTAATACACTGTTTTTTTTGGTAAAGAAACTGGCAAAAGTTCGCCCGAATTCTATGAAGATCTCTTTAGCCGATCGCGATGGATTGGAAAGGTCCACTTCTGGTTTAGGGAGCATGAAAAAATGGTAAACACCAAAGAAGACCATGCTAATACCCATAACCAGAAAGGTCATCGACCAGGCAAATGGAATGTTACCCATACCTTTTGCGAATCCCGGTATCGCTATTTCTTCCAGAAAACCAGCCAGATAAATAAGTAAACCCTGACCGCTTATCATAGCCAAACGGTAAAAAGTGTTACGGATTCCTACAAAAAATGCCTGGTCTGTATCGTTCAGCCCCATCATATAGAAACCATCTGCAGCAATATCGTGTGTGGCTGAACTGAATGCAAGCAACCAGAAAAAGGCCATGCTCAACTGAAACCAATGTGGTGTTGGAAGGCAAAAAGCAACTCCGCCCAATCCGGCACCTATCAAAATTTGCATGGTAATTATCCACCAACGCTTGGTTTTAAGTAAATCCACGAATGGGCTCCAAAGACCCTTAATAACCCAGGGCAGATTCAACCAACTGGTATAAAAGGCAATGTCCGAATTTGACATGCCAAACCGTTTGAACATGATCAGGGAAATAGTCATAACGGCTACGTAAGGAAGTCCTTCAGCGAAATAGAGCGATGGGACCCAGGTCCAGGGATTGCGTTTAAACATAAATTTTTTTTAATTCAGTATTCGGATAGTAATGACTGAGAATTTTCGAGTAACTGCAACCTTTTTCACTCATCATAGCTGCCCCAATCTGACAAAGCCCTACTCCATGGCCCCAACCGGCCCCGTGAAGAATGAAGCCTTCGTTTGTTTTTTCTACTACAAATGCCGAACTATATAGATGGGATGTTGAAAGCGTCCTTCGGATTTCCAATTCCTTACCCAGGATGAGGCTTTTCTTGCTACCAACTATTTTAAGTTTGACCAAACGTCCCGAAACACCCCTTTCCACCGGAATGAGATCCTGTATTTCACCAAAATCAATACCTGAACGCTCCAAAGCTAACCGGCTTATTTCTTCTCTGGTATACGAAACAGACCATCGGTAAAAATCAGCCGTTTCCTGATCGTATCCATTCAGCACCTGTTGTAAAACTTTTTTATCGGAAGTGTTGCAAAAGGCAGGTGGATTTTCCAGAATCCAGTTTCTGGCATTTTCCTCCACGCGTAAATCTGGAATAGCATCAATTTCACCAGACGTTTCCCTGTCAGCCAGGCCAATCAGGTACGGTTTCGGACTGTCTTCCCAGCAATATTGAAACTCTTCCAACATTCCTCCGCAGCATTTTGAAAATCGCGCGTCGCACACACCTTCACCAGATGTAAGCACTTGTCCGCGAGTTGCCTGAATGGCTTCACGAACCTGTGGTGTGCTGACCCGAGTAATTCCTTGATACCTTTGACAATGGTCATCTGCACACACATCAAAATTGCTGTGATCCTCCCTGTCGTACCAACGAATGCGTTCCGTTTCATTTTCTACGAAACCTGGGTTTCGAGTGGTGTTTTTACCTTTCTGCTGTATTTGAGACAAAAGCCAGCTTCTGGAAATCACGGCATGCGCCTTCAGTAATTCAGTCGAAGCATTGGCGCTCATTTCCGATGAAATGACACTGATCAAATAGGACTCCAGAGGAATTCGGTTTACGGCTGTAATTTTTTCACCTTCAACAATAAATTTCAAATGGCCTTCAAATGCCTGTCTTTCTGATCTTTCCCAATGAAAATTAATACCAATTCGTACGTCGAAAAGTTCAAAGGCGGTGTCTGTATCAGCCAATGGACCAAATTCGATTGAAGAAAATAATTGTTCATCAAATCGGATTTTTCCCTTTTCAAAACTCGCGGAATAGCTGCCAAAATAGGTTTTACCACCCTCATCTTGCCCCAAAAGGATAAACGGTTCAGAAAAATGAAATGAAAGCTCTATGCCTGAAACGATGCCCACTTCGAGCATTGGTTCTATTTGATTCATAGTATATTTTTAAAGACTCATTTTATTTAAAAATAAATCTGAAAGGATGTCTATTTCCGTTTTGGACAGCGAAACATCGTTGTAAATTCCCTGAATGTTTTCTGCCGTTATCCGTTCAAAATCTTCCTGACGTGCAGCAATCATCAGTCCACCCATTTCTACAGAAGCGGGACTAATCATGAGTTTGCTATCATCTTCTTTAAAGTAACACTTTGGTCGGTGTGATTTACGAGGGAAGATAGCACAAATCCATTTTCCTTCAGAATACCAGCAAAGTAAGTTCAGCATTGGTTCAACACCAGTTTCCGGTTCAACAGACTTGAGTATTTCCAATAATAGCTCCCAGTGATAAACAAGTTCTGTTAAATTATTCCCTTCCATCATCCAGCCATTTCTCAAAAAATGCTCCATTTTAAAAAGCTGAACTCCATTCCCTTTATATAAGGTAGAAAGATGGCTTTCTTTCCATTGGTCGTAATCCGATTCTATTGGCATCAGCCCTTTACTTCCAGCCTGAAAATGAAGATGATCTGGCGCTGAAGCTCCACAGCGGGGCCCATTGTAAAAAACCACACAGTCGTCCAATTTTTCTGCCAGTTTGAGCAAGGTGTAAAACTGCCCATTTATAGCCTGTAGCTGATGTTCTGTCGATGCAATGGTAAAATGTTGTGGAAAAACCGGGAAAGGATTTACCAAAATCTGAAATTTAGTGTTCAAATCCTTCACTTCAAACGGCATAAAATACTGTTCTGCCGGTCTGTTTTTTTCACAAAGAAAACAAGGACGCGCTAGAATTACGTCCTTGGAAATATTGGCCGAGGAAGAAACGAGTCGACCCGGATTAAATTGCAACCTGATTCGGAAACCGTCCATCAGATACTCTTTAAAAACGGCTTTGGATAAAGCATGATAATTATCAGCGGCCAGCATCCATGATTTTAATTGCTCCCGAAATAGTTGTTTGTGAACCTGCATATTTTATTAAAGTTGTTTTGTCAGGATTTTTTCCACCACTTCCGACGTAATGTTGTGGTGCTCACCCAGAGCCCAACCCCGTTCTTTCATTCTTTCCACTACTTTTTGAACAGCCTCTTGCCCCAAACCGTATTTGGAGAGATGAGTACCAATACCCAGACGTCTGAAAAAAGCATCAATGGTCTGAATAGTCGCATCAATGCGGTCTTCTCTGCTTCCGTCCGAAATTCCGAAGACCCGTTCACCCATCTGGATTATTTTCTCTGCTTTTTCTTCGCGAAGTACATCCAGCAATCCGGGTAAAACAATAGCCAGCGTTTGTGCGTGGTCAATTCCATAGAAAGCAGTCAGCTCATGCCCAATCATATGTGTGGCCCAATCTTCAGGAACACCCTGAGCTATCCAACCATTCAAGCCCCAGGTAGAAGCCCACATCAAGTTGGCACGAACCTCGTAGTTTTCGGGTGCTTTCATGGCTTGTTCTGCGTTTTTTACCAAAACTTTCAAAATACCTTCAGCAAAATAATCCTGAAGTGCACCGCCTACAGGGTAGGTGAGATATTGCTCCGTCGTATGGACAAAAGTATCAATAACCCCATTGGCTATTTGTTCTGTAGGAAGTGTAAAGGTTGTTTCCGGATCCAGTATCGAAAATTTTGGATAAACCAACGGCGTTCCAAAAGCCCGCTTTTCTTTAGTTTCAGCCTTTGTGATCACTGCACCCGAATTCATTTCCGACCCTGTTGCCGGTAATGTCAAAACAGTACCAAACGGCAAAGCCTTTTCAGGATAGTTGTATTTCGTCAGGATTTCCCAAAGGTCACCCTCAGCCTGACTGGCCAATGCGATAAATTTAGTGGCGTCAATCACGGAGCCACCTCCCACAGCCAAAAGAAAGTCGATGTTTTCTTTTTTAATCAGATCAATTACTTTTAAACAAGTCTCAAAATCCGGATTGGCGCTGATGCCAGGAAATTCAAAAATTGCCCGGCCTTTAAGAGCTTCCATGACCTGTTCATAAACGCCATTGCGTTTGATGCTACCCCCACCATAAATAATCAACGTTCTTGCACCTTGTGGCACTTCAACCGCTAGTTGCGGAATCGTATTTTTCCCGAATATAATTTTTACCGGGTTTTGAAAGGTGAAATTTTTCATAAGTTTATTTATTAACTGTTTAGTTTTTGTCTGGCTGAAATTTCAATGCTTCTAAGTTTGTCTTTGTACGAGTTATTGGCATTGAGTTTTGTTATATCAAGTGCCGCGTCTGAATTTTCATCCCAGCGTCTGCATAAATAAAGTACGTCATAGATCCGTCCAATCTGCCATTTACGAGAAAACTGCAGTCCCAAAGCATAATCTTCTCCATAACTGGTATTTGGCACTTTAATGTTCCTAAGAGCAGGAGTGAAGAAAGCCCTTGGCGCACCCAGACCATTTATCCGGAGCGCATTGTTCCTTCCATTTTCCGGTGTCCATTCTTTATGGTCAATAATACCTGGAGGAATGGTCTGCAAATCAAAATTGCACATACGATAGCTTCCAACCAACATTGCACAATTTTGATCATAAAAAGCCTGAACAATTTTGCTCAGCGTATTCTCTTCACTGTAAACATCATCACTGTCCAATTGTATCGCAAATCTTCCACATTGAGCGTGTTGCACACCTTCATTCCAGCAACCTCCAATACCCAAATCTTCTCTTTCAGGAATCAGATGGATAATGCGATTGTCTTTTGACGCTTTCTCGGCAATAGCCTCCGTCGTTCCATCTGTGGAATGATTGTCAATGATAATCAGGTTGAAATCAAATCCGGTTTTCTGACTTAAAACAGAATCAATGGCATCCGTAACGGTTTTAATGCGGTTTCTGACCGGAATAATCACAGAGGCTTCCACTGGGAAAAACCCTTCATTCATGTCGATTTTTTCAAAGACTGGCTTCAACCAGGCTCCAATGGCTTTTAAATGTTCAGTACAAGCTTGTTCCATTTCAATCTGAACCGCCCTGTTTTTTGGATCCACATAAGCGAACATTTTTTCATCTGAATTTCTCAGATCATTTTCTTCCAGGGTGTACAAATTTTCATTCAGGTGTACCAAAGGATAATCCTGAGAAATCTTTAACCGTAAATCATAGAGCGCTGCATAGTCATAATTCGTATTCCCTTTTTGCAGCGCTTTTTTAGCCGCATCCGTCCGTATCAAAAGCAAAGGCCCAAAGTCGAAATCATCGCGTATACTACCTGTTTGATAGTCGCATAAAGGATGAGCCTTCCGTGCGCCCTCTTTTAGATCAAAATAATCGGTATAAACCAAACCCGCTCCTGAATCTTCGGCCACTTGTATCATCCTCTCCAGAGCAAAAAGCCCCAATACTGGTAAGCAAGGTTTATTGAACAAAATAAAATAATCTTCTTTTGAGCTAAAAATGATGTCCTTTAAGCTATTGGCTGAATTTGGATTGGCTTCTGTATGAAATTTACAAAGCAAGTTCTGCTCACTTTGTACTAGAATATCTTCGGGTTTCCCAGTATAAAAAAAATCAATTTTCGGTATCATAAATAGTGTATGATTTGTGTTCTATAATAATAAAGGAATAATCCACGCTAAAAGCAAACTCACATCCATTTTTAAATGCCTATATAATAAAGGTATTGAAGTATTGCCATTGTAGCTTTGTCTGTATTACAAAAATAGAATTTTTTACTCAATAGGCAACCTTCAAAAGGCGTGAATATTCATTCCTTTGTTTTTTAAAAGTATTCACTTCAAGACTATCACAGATTCTTTACAGATAAAGTATCTTTGCCTTTTTAGAATAAAGACCATTTAAATATGAACTCAATAAAAGTCATTGGTTTTGATGCAGACGATACTTTGTGGACAAACGGAGCCTTTTTCAGCGAAGCGGAAGCGTCGTTTTGCCAATTATTGTCAAAATATATGCCCGAAAAGGAATTGGCAGAAGAATTGTTTTGTACTGAAATGAAAAATATGGAGTGGTATGGCTATGGAGCCATGGCATATACACTTTCATTAATAGAAACGGCCTTAAAAATAAGCGAAGAAAAAGTACCCGCCAATGTTATTGCTGAAATTCTTAAACTTGGTCGCTCTCTTTTAAGTAAGCCTGTTGAACTTTTTCCGGGCGTGAGTGAGATTCTTCCAATTTTACAGGAACGGTATCGTTTAATTGTTGTTACTAAAGGCGATTTACTCGACCAGGAAAGAAAACTGGAAAAATCGGGTTTGCTTCCTTACTTTCACCACATTGAAGTGGTCAGTGAAAAACGTGAATCCAACTACCTGCATTTAATTAAAATACTTGACATCCAACCTCACGAATTTCTGATGGTTGGTAATTCTCTTAAATCAGACGTGCTCCCCGTTTTAGCTGTTGGTGGCAAAGCTGTACATGTTCCCTATCATACGGTATGGAAACATGAGTCAGCTGAAAAACCTGTTACACCTTATATAGAGATAAATTCACTGATCGATTTGCCTGGTATTCTTTTTTAATTCTATTTAAAAAACAGTCGGGCATTGCCGGTAAATTTTATTAACTGACAATACCCGACCAGGTGATAACTCTATTAATTTATAAAGTAAAGTTACAGAGTAAATCTGACCAATACCTGAGACTCCAATTTGATTTTTTCAAATTCAATTTCAGGAACAGTATCTTCAACAACACTAGATTCAGCTTTTGCCCTGAAATTAATACCCATTGCACGTCCCTGAACGTAGTTATTATATTCTATTTCCTGAATATAAATGCCCATTCCAGCTTTCTGCCCAATCGCCTCCGCTAAAACTTCAGCCTTTTCTTTGGCATTTTTTATAGCCTTAACTTTTACATCCAAACGTAACTTCTCGATTTGTGAATGGTCAACCCGTTCAATCGAAACGTTAGAGATTCCAATCTTTTCCAATCCCTGCATCACTTTGCCCGCTGCTTGTGCATTTATGACCATCAACTGATATTCCTTGCTCGTCATAACTTCAGAGCTCTTTATCCAATAATTCTTAAAATTACTGGACATATCCTTTACAGACAGGTCTTTTTTAGTGTCGATACCTAGATTATTCAGCTTGGTTATCATCTCTTTTTCAGCTTGTGCTAAAACAACTTTACCTTTATTGTCCTTCTCGTTTATAACAATGGATAAATAAATCTGATCGGGAACCACTTCCATTTCTGCTTTTCCGGTCACTTCTATAAATGGTTTGTCAATAAAATTCTTTTCTCCATTTTGTGCATTCATTACATGGATGCCAAATGACAGGAAACAAATCAAGCAAATAGTCTTTCTCATTACATTAATTATTAAAGTTTATACAAAAAAATACACCCTCTACAGGAAATCATTATAACAAAGATGCAATTTTAGATTGAATGTTAATCCGTGTTTGTTTTATTTCACAGTAATATTCGGGCTTTTTCACATCTTTTTGCAACAGGAGTGATTTTACAATGCACTTATAGAATGTATTTCTGATTATTAAATAGCATATCCAATAGATTACCTGGATTTTCATCGTTTAATTAAGGTTTATTATGGCCCTGCTTCACAATAAACATCTGTCCTTTTTAACTTTTTTGAATTGAAAAAGGACAGTATATGCTACAGATACCGTAGCTGCTGGTTTTTTTTATTTTATTTTTTAATTTTCTAGGTCTTGATAGATAGCTATTTGCGGATAAATATGTTTTATAGCATAAAATAATGCCTGAATTAGTTGCAGCGTATTATAATTCGGACTACTTTTGCACCGCTTTAAGAGAGAAGCACACAACAAAGTAATTGAAATGATCCTCTAGTTTTTTTTTGAAAAAATCAAATAAAATTTTGGAGATTAAATATTAAGCAGTATCTTTGTTGCCCTTTCGCTTTAAAAGCCGAGTCTGAGAAGTCCTCGGTTGTTTTTTGGAAAAGGGTTAGCTTTGAAAAGCGACCAACCACGTTCTTTGAAAAAATTTAGATAGTAGTACAAAATTAAGATTTTACAGGGTAAAATCGAACCGTCAATGAAAATTTGAAGGATATGCATCCTAGCTGAGAGATACAAACAA
>Ga0209512_1001573_pt1 | contig 27474 bp, 18 predicted proteins | sample frozenSSSSmetaG_FD_184142 | JGI IMG/M metagenome (GOLD analysis project Ga0209512, IMG submission 184142) | Glacier valley bacterial and archeal communities from Borup Fiord, Nunavut, Canada, to study Microbial Dark Matter (Phase II) -... | ecosystem: Environmental > Aquatic > Freshwater > Ice >...
AGGAGGCAGAAAAGAAGGGTTTTGGCAAATTATAAAACATGTGTAAATGAAATTTACTGAAGAAAAATTAGAAAGGGCTTTTGTTGAATTGCTTGGGAACGAAGATTATCCTCATTCCCATGGTGATTCCATCGTAAGGGCAGCTGATGAAGTATTGATTGAAGCCGATTTGCTGCACTATTTGCTTACCAAATACGAAAGCAAACAATTGACCATAACCGAAGCCAAATCAATTGTTCTTCAGCTTAAAACCTTGCCTTCGTCTGACCTTTATGAGAGCAATAAAACCATTCTTAGGTGGTTATCCGATGGCTTTATACTGAGACGCGAAGACCGAAATCAAAAAGATATTCATATCGAATTAATCGATTACAATGGGTTAGATGCACAGCTTACCAGTCCTGATTTAGATATCATTATCGCCGATCCAGACGTAAAATATCCTCCTGATTACAACATCTATAAATTTGTCAATCAACTCGAAATTGTTGGCAACGAAAAACGAATTCCAGATGGAATAATATATGTCAATGGTTTGCCTCTGGTGGTATTTGAGTTTAAAAGCGCCATTCGCGAAGAAGCCACCATTTATGATGCTTTTAAACAACTTACCGTTCGCTACCGTAGAGATATTCCGGAACTGTTTAAATACAATGCCTTTTGCGTGATCAGCGATGGTGTAAACAACAAAGCAGGTTCGTTTTTTGCTCCGTATGAGTTTTTCTATGCATGGCGCAGAGTCCTGGGAAACGTGAAGCTCCTGCTTCACGAAAACCTGGGAAATGTGAAGCTCCTGCTTCACGATAAAACCGACAAGCAGGAGCTTGTCGAATCCCAGGGCATCAACAGCATGTTTACCTTGGTACAGGGTATGTTTCACCACAACCGTTTTCGCGATATTATCCGGAACTTCATTTACTTTCCCGATAGCTCAAAGAAAAACGAAAAAATTGTTTGCCGCTATCCTCAATATTATGCTGCCAAACGTCTTTACGATACGATTAAGTTCGCTCAAAAACCGGGTGGTGATGGCAAAGGAGGCACTTATTTTGGCGCAACAGGTTGCGGTAAAAGTTTCACGATGCTTTTTCTTACCAGATTGCTGATGAAAAGCGAATACTTCGAAAGCCCGACCATTGTTTTAATAACCGACCGCACCGATTTAGACGATCAGTTATCTGGTCAATTTACCAATGCAAAAAGATTTGTTGGCGACAACACTGTAGTAAGTGTCGAAAGCCGTGCGAATTTAAGAGAGTTGATACAAGGACGTCAAAGCGGTGGTGTGTTCTTAACGACCATTCACAAGTTTACTGAAGATACAGAATTGCTAACCGACCGAAATAATGTTATTTGCATTTCGGACGAAGCCCACCGAAGCCAGGTAAATCTGGATCAGAAAGTAAAAGTTGATACAGACAATAATACAGTTACTAAAACTTTTGGGTTTGCTTATTATTTACACAAGTCATTACCTAATGCCACATTTGTTGGCTTTACGGGAACGCCAATTGATGCTACTTTAGATGTCTTTGGTAAGGTGGTGGATGCTTACACGATGACTGAATCGGTAAGAGATGAAATCACCGTTCGTATTGTCTATGAAGGAAGAGCAGCCAAAATTGCATTGAAAAATGGTGAACTCGAAAAAATAGAAAAATATTACGAAGAAGTTGCAGTAGCCGGGGCCAACGAATATCAAATAGAAAAAAGCAAAGAAACAACGGCCAATATGAACGCCATTATTGGTGATCCAGACCGTTTACAGGCCCTTGCCGAAGATTTTGTAATGCATTACGAAAAACGGGTTTCTGAAGGCGCTACCATTAAAGGTAAGGCCATGTTTGTTTGCAGTACAAGGGAAATTGCTTACGAATTTTACAAAAACGTATTAACATTTCTGGGAGAAAGGAGCTCCTACTCCGTCTTTGAATCCTTCAATTATGCATCGTCCTTCACCACAAACTTTGGAGAACCAGAAGAATGGCATACCGGAAATTTGCCACATCGTAACAAAGAGGGTTTAATTCAATCTATTACGTTTCGCTTAGCTGATAGCTTACCGCAAAATGTTTTGAATGAAATAGAGAAAGAACTAAAAGATGTACCTGACACAGATAAGGAGAATCAAAAACGGAGACACTATGAAAAATGGTTAGATAATGGATTTGGATGTTGTGCGTTATCAAATCCGGATATGGCCCAGATTGTACAAGATGCGTTAAAATATCACGACGGTGAAAAATATAATTTATTGGCCTGGAGTATTATGCCCAATCATGTACATGTATTGATAAAAACAAATGATAATTTGAGCAAAATCATACAATCGTGGAAGTCATTTACGGGTAAATGGGCATTGGCAAATAATAAGAAATATCATTTGGAAATTCCAGGCGATGCCAGTAAGTTTTGGATGCCTGAATATTGGGATAGATTCATAAGAGATGAACAGCATTTTAACAACACAATTAAATATATTCTTGAAAACCCGTTAAAGGCAAATTTATCGAAAGAAAGTACTGCTTTCAGATTTAAGGGATGTACGATAACAGATAAGATGAAGCAGGAGCTTCATCCCTCCCAGGTTAAAATGATCATGACGCGTGACAAGGATGATGTAGATGAATTGTGGAAGCTTTTAGGAACGAAAGAGAATCGGAAAGAATTAGACCGTCAATTCAAAAACGAAAAATCAAACTTCAAAATTGCTATTGTTGTCGATATGTGGCTGACCGGTTTTGATGTTCCATTTTTAGATACCATGTACATCGACAAACCCATTCAGCAGCACAATTTAATTCAAACCATTTCGAGGGTTAACCGGAAGTTTGAGGGCAAAAGCAAAGGTTTGGTTGTCGATTATATTGGTATCAAAAAGCAAATGAACATTGCCTTAGCCAAATACAACAAGGGTGACAAAGACAATTTTGAAGACATTGCCGAATCTGTTATTATTGTCCGCAATCATTTAGACCTGTTGGCAAAATTGTTTCACACATTCGACAGCTCAAAATATTTCAATGGTACTACTTTACAGCAATTGAACACGCTTAACCTTGCTGCTGAACATGCTCAAAAGACGAAAGATGTTGAAACCCGTTTTATGGGTTTGGTAAAACGATTAAAAGCGGCTTACGATATTTGTGCGGGTAGCGAATTATTAATGGAGCAGGAAAGAGATCATACTCATTTTTATTTAGCCGTTCGTTCCATCGTATTCAAACTTACCAAAGGGAATGCACCCGATACCGCACAAATGAATGCACGAGTTCGGGAAATGATAAAAGATGCCCTGGTAAGCGATGGTGTTCAGGAAATTTTCAAATTGGGTGATGAAAATGAATCTGTACAGGATCTTTTTGATGAAGATTATTTGGCCAAAATTGATAAAATAAAACTTCCGAATACGAAGATTAAATTGCTGCAACAGCTTTTAGCCAAAGTCATTGCCGAAATAAAGAAAGTAAACAGGGTTAAAGGTATTGACTTCACGAAAAAAATGCAAGTATTGGTTGAACGTTACAATCAGCGCGACGAAAGTGATGTTTTGCGCAGCGAAGTCTATGAAGAAATGGCCGAACATCTCACCAATTTAATTTGGGAAGTACACAGAGAGTTTTCGGCTGGTGATGTTTTAGGAATTGATTTTGAGGAAAAAGCATTTTACGATATTCTGAAAGAACTTTGCGTAAAATATGACTTCAAATATCCTGAAGATAAATTAATTGAACTTGCAAAAGCGGTTAAAGATTTAGTTGAAGGACAAGCAAAATACCCTGATTGGAACAAACGAGATGACATAAAATCCGCATTAAAAGTTGGTTTAATATTGTTGCTTGACGAATTCGGATATCCTCCGGTTGAAAGAGACGAAGTGTATGTTGAGATTTTTGAGCAGGCAGAAAATTTCAAAAAAAATAGCAGCAAATCAATAATTGCATAAAAATACTCAAACGATTGATTCCCTTGATTTATTTGTAACAATTTAAACGATAAGCTCATGATTGTTCCTTCAATGAATTCCTGTGAAATTGTGAAAGAAGTTTTGCTTGATTTTCCAAAAGTTCAGAATAAAGCAGATTTTTATTCAAAAATCCTGCGAAGGGTGGCAATTAAATCTAAGTCCAAATTGGCTATTAAATGCTGGGATTATAAATCACCCCGTAAAAACGATTGGATAATACTACTTAAACTTACCCCTTCATGCAGCGCCACGATAGTTGCCGTTCATTATTTGAATAAAATGGGCTTTAACTGCCTGTCAATAAGCAAAGAGGGAGTTCTTCATCACTATTCGGGTCATTTTCTGGAGCGCTACAATGAACGATTCTTAAATCAGCAAAATCTGTCACGGCTCGACATATTTAAACAATATATCCATTACAATTCACTTAAGTCTGGCGAAATATTTAATCCTGAGGAAATTGAAATGAAAAAAGTTATTTTTAAAACTAAAGATGGCTTAGCTTTTGGCACAATTGAAATCATTGATGGCCGAGAGGTGGTGGATTACAGAACTTTCATTACTCATGATATGGTAAAGGATTATCAGCAAAAGGATATTGATTGCGTCAATAAAAGTTTTGACGAATTTTGGAACGAAAAGCAGTTGCTTAAAAGAATGACTTTTTTGTAGTTTAGACTTCAGCATTTCTTCAACTTGCCCACCATACCTTCTTTTTATCCTCTTTTCTTTCGTTGAAAAATACTGTTAATTCAAATTCTCGGCTACCCCTCGTTTGTATCAGGGTTTAATAGTTAGTCATTTTTAACGACTAATATAACATTTCATCAGAAGGCGAATATATTCCCGATCAGAATGCATTTACGTTCCATTTGTTATTATGAATTGCAAACTCAAAGCCACAAACCCCCGACGCTTCGGGATTGCAAACAAGGGTGATTCTCCAATTTCTTTTCAGTTCCCAACACTTTTCCAAACCGATTGCGGACGTAACTATTTGTTCCCAATTTATTGCTCAATGATCGTTACCTGTCCCAAACGACCGGGTATTTGATTCCACAGGTATGTTTTAATGTGTGAATGATGTAATTCTTTGTCGAAATTGTGTAACAGCCATGAATGCAATACCAATTACTTTTACTTCATAAACAAATATAAAAAAGTAACAAAATGAAAAAGTCTATTTTTGGAATTTTAATGATTTTCATGTTCAGTGTATCAATGGCATTCGCAGGCGAAGTAAAGGCTGTTTCTGAAAATACAGCTGCTGTGGTTAAAACAGAGAATAAACTATCGGCTGAAGATGTCGCCAGTATGACAAAGCGTGTTGAAGAAATTCGCAGCATGGATAAATCAGAAATGACTTCTGTCGAAAAACGTGCACTACGTAAAGAAGTTAAAGGAATTAAAGAGAATGTACGTAAAAATGGTGAAGTCATTTACATTAGTGGTGGTACTATTTTATTGATTATCTTGATTATCATTTTGATCTAATCACTGATAATGGGTTAATTGCCTGGAAATAGATAGTGGGTACATTTGTTCCACATGTTGAGTCCGGGATGAAAAATCGCAATTAATATATTAAAATATGCAATACTGATTAGTATTGCATATTTTATTCCTTGAAATTCAGCAGGTCCGCAACATTCCGGAAAAGAGCAGGAAGAGTCGGTTGGTGGATCTATGATCTAAAATGCAAAAAATCGCTCAGCGTAACTAATTTGAGAACACAACTCCTGACATATTCTATTCGGCAGCTATTCGTCGTCTGTCTGATTGTAATTGGCTCTTTTAAGATGGCTTCATCGCAGGAATATTTCCAGCAGGAAGTCAATTATAAAATACACGTTGCCCTTGATGACGAGCGCAATGAATTAAATGCATTCGAAACAATCGAGTACATCAACAACTCCCCCGACACCCTTCAATTTCTCTATTTCCATCTGTGGCCCAATGGTTATCAGGATAATAATACCGAATTGGCGAAGCAATTATTCGCTTCGAAAGGGAAGGAAAAACTGTTTAATGATCCGGAATTGCAAGGTTATATTGACTCGTTAGACTTTCGGATCGGCGGTCAGCAAGTCAAGTGGAGTTTATTACCCGGCCAACCCGATATTTGCCAGCTATGGCTTACGAAAGGCTTAAAGCCTGGCGATACGCTAAAAATCACAACCCCATTTCATGTAATAATCCCCAAAGGTGTGACTTCAAGGTTAGGTCATATTGGTGAATCGTATCAGGTTTCGCAATGGTATCCCAAACCGGCTGTTTACGACAAGTCGGGTTGGCATCAGATGTCGTATCAGGACCAGGGAGAATTCTATTCTGAATTTGGCCGTTTCGATGTGAGTATTACTTTGCCGGAGAATTATATTGTTGGCGCCACCGGAAACCTTCAAAATAAGGAAGAAGCGGAAATGCTTAATAAATTGGCAGCCGACACATCCTGGATAGCGACCCTTGATTATAAAGATGTTGATTTTCCACCTTCATCCGAAAAGATGAAAACCCTCCGGTATACCGAAAATAACATACACGATTTTGCATGGTTTGCCGATAAGCGGTTTCATGTCTTGAAAGGGAAAGTGAAACTTCCTGAGTCAGGCAGGGAAGTAACATCGTGGGTGATGTTTACCAACCAACAAGCCGAAATCTGGAAAGATGCCATTCCCTACGTGAACAATGCAATCGCCTGGTTTTCGAAATGGAATGGAGAATACCCATACCAAAGTTTCACCGCAGTTCAAAGTGCCCTGAATGCAGGAGACGGAATGGAATATCCGGGAATTACAGTAATCGGAATGGCTACAGATGCCTATACACTGGATGAAGTAATCACACATGAGATTGGTCATAGCTGGTATTACAGTGCACTTGGCTCTGATGAACGCCGGTATCCTTTTATGGATGAAGGGATCACAAGCTCGAATGAGGTGCGTTATATGAATGAAAGATATCCGCAGAAAAAGCTTTGGGAGGTTTATTTGAATAACAAGAAACTGGCCAAATTCTTTCATATCGACAAAATGCCGGTCAGGCAAATGCTCGAATTCGAATGGATTGCACAGGCGCGCGAAAACCTCGAACAACCAATTAACCTGACCTCCTCCGATTACAGTACGTTGAACTACAGCCTTATTATTTATACGAAAGCGGGCGTTGGCTTTAAATACCTGCGGTCATATCTTGGCGATTCGATTTATGATTCGGCCATGCATGACTATTACCGCGATTGGAAATTCAAACATCCCCAACCGGATGATCTGCGCATTTCGTTTGAAGCATCGACGGGAAAAGATTTAAATTGGTTTTTTAGTGATTTTATTGGTACCACCAAACGGTTGGATTACGAATTGGTCCGCTTAGAGGATCAAAAATTGCTTGTAAAGAACAAAGGTGAATTGGTTTCGCCATTGGTGATCTCGGGAATGATCGGCGATTCAATCTGTTTCGAGAAATGGGTCGATGGATTTGAAGGTCAGCAATGGATCGAAGTTCCCAGGGGTAATTATTCTGAAATAAAGATCGATCCGAAGCATGTGATGCCGGAATTGTACAGGCTCAATAACAACATCCGGAAGAGAGGAATCTTTCCCAAGTCAGATCCCGTTCGCACACAACTCTATTTTACGCTTGAAGATCCTGAAAAACGATACCTCATGTATATTCCTGCTCTTAACTGGACAAGGGAAAACGGCTTAATGATTGGCGTAGCTTTACACAACGGATTCCTGACGCCCAAACCGTTCGAATATTTTGTGATGCCTTTCTATGCATTCAATAATTCCGGACTGGCCGGATTCGGGAAAGTGGCCTACAATATTACACCCTTCGAAAAATTAATAAGGAAGGCAACTTTCTCGCTGGAAGGAACACAATTTGGTGCTCCCGGCGACCAAAACTATCATAACCTAAAGGCAGGATTAGATCTCTATTTCAGACCGGAGAAAATGAATAGCCCAATCACGCAGAAGGTGTATGGAAAATATATAGCAGCATCCGATCTTTTTCAGATTGAACAAGCACAGAAAGCAACGATGAGTTCGTATCTGCAGTTTGGGTATCAGCTGGACAAGAGCAGCATCATCAATCCTTTCAACCTGTTGACATCGGTTGAATCGGGTCCTTCATTTCTGAAAACATCGGTAACATTTAATTATAAAATCAGCTATTACGGAAAAAGAAAAGGATTGGATATGCGGTTGTTTGCAGGAACAATGTTGAAAAACAATCCGGACATCCCTTTTTATGCGTTTTCCGCAAGCGGCAGAAGCGGACGTGAGCAATATCTTTACGAGGGAACTTATCCCGATCGTTTCAGCGTTTTCCCGACAAGCTTCTGGTCAAGGCAGATGACCTTTACGGAAGGTGGACTCGTTTCGCCTGTTAACGCAAATCTTGGATATAGCCAATGGCTTGTTTCTTTGTCACTGACAAGTAATTTGCCGGGAAGAATCAACAAGATTCCCATTAAACCGTTTATTAATTTGTTGTTGAATGATCACGGTCTGGCAACAGGTCAGGATTCACCGTTCTTTTATGAAGCAGGAGTAAAGGCAGGATTATGGAATTTTTTCGAGATCTATTTTCCTATACTTGTTTCAAGTAACATTGAATCAATTACAGGATCATTCAAAGACAGGATTCGACTTGTTTTCAACCTGAATTCGTTTAGTCAGGTAAAGTTAAATTCGGGTTTTGGAATTCAAATTCAGTGAAAGAAAATACAAACATGGGAAAGATATTGTTTTACACGCTTTTATTGATAATTATAGGTGGTTTCACGCCTCCGGATCAGAAACTAAAAACGATTGAAAACCTTCCGCTACAACTGTCGGTTAATAAAGGGATGAACAGTAAATTGGTGATTTACTTAACGGGTGATGGTGGCTGGAATAATTTCAGCCATAAATTGACACAGGCATTTGAAAATAAAGGGTATGGCGTTGTATCATTAAATACCAGAAAGTATTTTTGGGAAAGAAAGACCCCTGACATTTTTGCTCAGGACATTGAATCCCTGGTAAACTATTACATGGGTGAATGGCGGAAAAATTCGGTGATCATCGTTGGTTATTCATTTGGGGCAGATGTGGCGGCATTTCTTCCCGAGAGGTTATCAAAAAAGCTTCTTGCGAAAATGAACCGCATCGTTTTACTTTCACCATCTGCAAGTTCCGATTTTGTAATCAATCTGAGTGATTTAATTGGCGACAGTAAAAATACGAGGAGAAAATACAAGGTTGAGCCGGAACTTAACCGGACGACTTTCCCGGTTATATGTGTGTTTGGAATGAATGAGGATCTTAAACTGAAAAACACACTTATTAAAAGGAAAAGCCTTACCATTTACGAATTGCCGGGGAGCCATCAATACAAAAACGATACGGCATTGCTCCTCAAAACGATAGATTTATAATTTATGAATGTGTGAATGATGTAACTAATTATGAAATTTGTGTAATGCTTTAAAGTGATAGATTTTATACCTTTATGTTGGATTTGAAATTCATGCTCAACGCCAATTACCGAATTGAAAAATGATCAATAAAATTCAAAAAAAATGACCTTCGTAGACTATTACAAAATATTGGGAGTCGATAAAACTGCATTGCCAAAGGACATTAAAAGCGCCTACCGGAAATTAGCCCGTAAATATCATCCCGATTTGAATCCAAATGACAAGGATGCAAATAAGAATTTTCAGCAGATCAACGAGGCAAATGAAGTATTGAGCGATCCCGAAAAACGGAAGAAATACGATCAGTACGGAAAAGATTGGCAACATGCCGATGAATTTGAAAAACAAAAACAATATCAGGAACAAACAAATTCACGTGGAGCAGGTTATTCGCGCGGACAATCTGGCAGCGATTTTTCTGATTTCTTTGAATCAATGTTTGGCGGGTCAGCAGGTGGACGCAGTAGCAGACAAGCGAAATACCGCGGCGAAGATTTCAATGCAGAATTAAAGCTCGAGCTAATCGATGCATTCACAACCCAAAAACAAACGCTTACAGTAAATGGAGCGAAGATAAGAATTACAATTCCTGCGGGGATTGAAAATGGTCAGACCATTAAAATTCCGGGACATGGCGGACCAGGTATTAATGGCGGGCCAAATGGCGATTTATACATTTCATTCTCAATTGCCAATCACGATAAAATAAAACGTTCGGGTGACAATTTATATACGACTGTTGATCTGGATTTATACACTGCAGTATTGGGAGGCGAAATCACAATAGATACTTTAAGCGGACAGGTAAAACTAAAAGTTGCTCCTGAAACACAGAATGGCAGTAAGGTAAAGTTAAAAGGGAAAGGATTTCCGGTTTATAAAAAAGAAGGACAGTTTGGTGATTTGTACGTGACCTATAACGTTAAAATCCCAACAAATTTGACGGATAAACAAAAAGCATTATTCACTGAATTGTCTAAATCGTAATTTTTAAAACAGAAGCCATGCAAACCAAAAATTATATAGCAGTCAATGAATTCTGCAGCAACCACAACATCGAAGTTTCGTTTATCAGTTCATTGCAGGAAACCGGATTGATCGAAATTGCCTTCGTTGAAGAAACAGCCTTTCTCGATGCAGACCAGCTTCAGCAGGTGGAGAAATTTATGCGATTCTATTACGATCTGGATATTAACCTTGAAGGTATTGAGACCATCACCCACTTGCTTCAGCGAATGAATGCGATGCAGGAAGAAATTACATCGCTCCGAAACAGGTTAAGCTTATATGAGTAAATGGAACACATATATCAGGATAACTTTAAAAGCAATCGCTTGGTTGGCAGTAAGTCTTGTGCTTATTTTCATCCTGATTGCTGTGCTTATCCAAATTCCAACTATTCAAACAAAGATCGTTCATTTTGCCACGACCTATATCAGTGATAAAACACATACAACGGTCGAAATAAGGAGTGTAGGCATTTCATTCCCAAAATCAGTCGTTATTAAAGGTCTTTATCTCGAAGATCTCAAAAAAGACACATTGGTATACGCCGAAAAGGCGAAAATTAATATGGCGCTTTACGACTTATTGAATAGCAAGATCGCGATAAGTTCGGTTGCACTTGAGGAAGCCACTATCAAATTGCACAGCACTAAAACCGATCCGATTTTCAACTACAATTTTCTGCTCACGGCATTTAGTGACACAACCACCAAGATCAAAACTGATACCCTGGCAACATCCAAATGGACATTCAGCATTGATAAGGTTGATTTGCAAAACATCAGGTTTGCTTACAATGACGAGTTTGCAGGGATGAATGTATTCGTGACGCTGCAAAAATCGGAATTTACGGTGGATGCAATCGATCCCGGAAAATCTCTTTATCAGTTCGATAAATTGTTTGTGGAAGGTTTAACAACAACTGTTCTGGCAAGTAAGTCCGCAAACACAAAGGACAGTCAATCAACCAGTATTTTGCCAAAAATAGGAGCAAAGGATCTTCAGCTCAACAATGCCATGGTCAGTTATACCGATTCCGTTGGCTATTTGTCGGTTATTTCGGTCATCGACGAATGTGAGCTCAAAGATGCTTCCATCGATTTACAAAAGCAGCTTTTATCCTCTGATTATTTATCCTTGTCAAAAAGCAAGGTGGCATATCACACTTTCCCCCCTGAATTACAACCAGGCACTACGAAGATTTCAACTTCGGCAAACAATTGGAAAGTTACCTTGAATCAAATTGAACTGAAGGACAATTCGCTTAATTACAAATCGGGAAATAAGCCTCCGGTAAAAAATGGTTTTGATCCGGATAATTTGGAATACAATTATTTAACCCTTGATGCGGATAGTTTCTTTTATTCTGCTGATCTGACAAAAGTTTCGGTAGCGAAATTCAGTGCGACAGATCAGAACAATTTTGCAATCACCAGTTTCGAAACCGACTTCAGCATGGATCAACATTCCATCACTGCAAAAAAGCTGAAAGCAAAAACCACCAACTCAAGTATCGATGCTGATATCAATCTGCAATATTCTTCAATGGCGGCACTGGTAGATTCGATGCAATTCAGCAACATTAATTTAGATCTGAAAGCGCTGAGATTTGTAAACTCCGATGTTCTTTATTTCAAATCAGATCTCGTTAAACAATCGTTCTTTAAAAATAGCCGGAATGTTACAACCGCGTCAGGAAGAATAAGCGGACAGATGAATAATCTTAGGGGAAAAAATCTGAATATTCGAACAGGGGTGAATACGATTATTAAATCCGATTTCATTATCAGGGGATTGCCTGAAGTTCAAACTGCGTTTTACAATTTTCCCAATCTGAGTATCGTTTCAGGTAAGCGGGATATTGTAATGATTGCCGACACGATGATTCCTAAAAGTATTGAAATTCCTGAAAATTTAAGTCTCCAGTTAGTTTTTAAAGGAAAGATGAAGTCATTCGAATCAACGGCCAATATGACCAGTAGTTTTGGTGCTGCAAATCTGATTGCATCAATTGATCCGCTTGAAAATTTCAGCAGTAAAGTGACCTTGAGTAATTTAGATTTAGGCAGATTGCTGAAGGATACGGTACTTTATGGCCCGGTGTCATTAACGGCTGAAGCAAACGGACAGGGATTGGATACAAATACGGTCAAGGCGAAAATCAAAGCTGATGTAACTTCGATTTACCTGAATAAATATACTTATCACAACCTTGCGTTGAATGGCAACGTTACGGGCAAACAATTCGAAGGGAAGATTAATGGCAATGACGAGAACCTGGTATTCGATTTTGATGGACTCGTGAACTTAAATACGAACCGGGAGAATTATAAATTCCGATTGGACGTAAAGGGCGCAGACCTTCAAAAACTTCAACTCACCCAAAATGATTTACGGATCGCTTTTGTTGCAACGGCTGATATAAAAGGCGGATCTGCTACTAAAATGAATGGAACGGCTGGAGTTACCAATATTATTGTTGCAAAGGATGGGAAAAAGTATGTACTCGATTCCTTCTTAACCGCTTCGGTAAACGAACCGAACAAAAGTGAAATCAATGTCAGTAGTGCACTGATCGATATCAAATATGCCGGAACTGTTTCGCCTGCTGCACTTCCCGAATTACTTAATCAATTCATAAACAATTATTTTCCTGTCTCTGAAACGAATCGGGTAATCAAGAAAAGTGAACAGTCAAATTTCAGTTTTGAGATAAAGCTTCACAATCACCCCATTCTTTCGAAAGTTCTCTTTCCGCAGTTGAAGGAATTCGAGCCGGGAATCATTCAGGGAAGTTACGACAGTCAGAAGAATGACATGAAGCTGAATGCATCCATCAAAAGAATGGTTTATGGAAGCACCGAAATTAAAGACTTTGCAGTCGAAGTGAATTCAGACAACACTGCCCTGAATTATAAGATATCAAGCAGTGGTATTTCAAATTCTCAGGTCAATTTAGACAATTTTTCGTTTGACGGAAAGCTTGCTGATGGCAAAATATTTGCAAATATCTCTTCAACTGATGGTAAGAAAAATAAGCTTCTGATTAAGTCACAAATTAGCAAGGAAAAGGATAACTACAGACTTACGCTCGATCCAAAAGAATTCTACCTGATGAATAATCGGTGGGAGGTACCGGCAGACAATTATATAGCATTCGGGAAGCAAGGGCTTTTGATCCATCATCTTTTTATTAATCACGGTGGAAGTCAGATCAATGTCGGTTCCGTTCATGATCAATTCAATGATGATCTGAATATTGCCATCAAAAGTTTCAGCTTGGATGATATTTCGCGTATTGTCGAGAAAGACACCAGCTTGGTAAAAGGGAATTTGGATGGAAATATTTTGATTAAAAGAGCTGACAATTCCTATATTGTAGTAGCAGACGCAACTATAAGTAAGCTTGTAGTTCACGATGTTCCAATCGGTGACTTAACGTTGATGGCAGGAAAATCAGGCGTAAATAAATTTGATGTCGATTTGACCTTGGTGGGTCCGGGTAATAATTTGAATGTAAATGGTTCTTATATTCCAGATGGTGGCGATAAGGCTATTAGTATGACAACTGACATTCAATCCCTTTCGTTGAAAACCATTCAGGCCTTTTCAATGGGGCAAATTACAGAAGCCGACGGGACGCTTACCGGAAATTTTTTAGCCGAAGGAAAAGCTACGGCTCCTGAAATCACGGGCGAACTGGTTTTCAACAATGCCTTTATCAAGCCGGCTTACCTCAATAACCGCCTTGAATTAAAGCACGAAACGATTCAATTGAAGAAAGAGGGGATCTTCTTTAACTCCTTTACAATGTTAGATGGTGCTAAGAATAGTGCAATCCTGAACGGATCGGTTCAAATGAAACAATATTCTGATTTCATTTTTGATTTGCAATTCAATACCAAAGACTTTTTATTATTCAATACTACGGCGAAGGATAAAAATGATTTCTTTGGGCGAATGGTTGTCGACAGCAAAATTGATGTCAGTGGACCAATGAGTCTTCCGGTCGTGGTGGCAAAGGTGAAAATGAAAAAAGGTTCAAACTTTACCTTTGCAGTTCCCGAAGACAAATTGACAACTGACAAGGGTGAAGATGTAGTTGAGTTTGATAATTCATTAAAATTCAATTCGATTCTTTACCGGGGCGAGAAAAAGGGTGGTCAAACAACCGGCATGTCAGGTTTTGATCTTTCTTCGATTATTGAAATCGATCAGGAGGCAACGCTCCGGTTATTGATGGATCCTGCTTCGACTGACTCGTTAGTTGTGAAAGGTGAAGCTGCTTTAAGCTTCTCGATGGACAGAAGCGGAAAAATGAGTCTTACCGGTGCCTATAATTTGAATGATGGAAGTTACCTGGTATCACTCGAATCAGTCGTTAAAAAGAAATTTGCCATAAAGGAAGGAAGTACAATTATTTGGAACGGCGATCCACTGGATGCCACCATATCGATTGATGCAATTTATACGGTAAGGGCTTCGCCATATGATCTTGTGGCGGATCAAATATCAGGGTTAAGCGTTGTTGATCAGGGTGGATATAAACAGCGATATCCATTTATGGTCTTATTAAAACTTCGCGGAGAAATTTTACATCCTGAAATTAGTTTTGAAATACAGTTATCACCCGAGGACAAAGGAATTTTAGGTGGTGCTGTAAATCAGAAACTGATCATGTTAAATGATGATCCTTCAGCATTGAACAAACAGGTTTTTGCATTATTGGTATTGGGCAGGTTTGTTCAGGAAAATCCATTTCAATCCGAATCGGGAGGAACTTCCGCTATGATCCGGTCAACAGTGGGCAAGTTCTTATCTGCACAATTAAACCAGCTGAGTTCTAAATTGGTACCTGGTGTGGAATTGAATTTTGATATTCAGTCGTACGACGATTATCAGACCGGACAAGCCCAGGGAAGAACACAGGTCGAAATTGGTGTAAAAAAGCAACTCTTTAATGAACGATTGTCGGTTCAGCTTGGAGGCGCCGTTGATGTTGAGGGAGCGCGGGCGCAACAAAATTCGGTAAGCGATATTACGAGTGATGTAACATTGGAATATAAACTGACAAAAGATGGCCGTTTCAGAATGAAAGGTTTCAGACACAATCAATACGAAGGAGCAATTGACGGTCAGTTGGTTGAAACCGGTATTGGTGTTTTATTTGTGCGCGATTTCAACAGGTGGAACAGGTTATTCAAAACGCGAAAAAGCAGAATTGATTCAACGAAAATACAAAGCAGAAATGACACTATCATCTCAAAATAAAATCTTCCTGATGCTTGTCTGCCTGCTTCTGGCTGCATGTACCGGTACAAGGAATTTACCGAAGGGTGAAAAGCTCTATACGGGTGCGGAAATTAAATTAGAATCAGCAGAGAAAGTAAATACGAAATTTATCAAAACTGTTGCTGAAGGGGGTGTACGGCCGTCACCGAATAAAAAGATTTTGGGGATGCGCCCTAAATTATGGATGTACAATACAGCCGGAGAAGAGCCCAAAGGCAAAATTAGAAAGTGGCTTCAAAAAACCGGGGAAGCTCCTGTATTGATGCGTCATGTTAAGCCCGGAGTCACATCCGAAATAATCGATGCCAAACTTTTTAATATTGGCATATTTAAAAGTTTTACCGAGTCCAAAATCGTTGAAAAGAAACATACTTTCAAAGTAATTTATACGAGTCATGTTCATCACCCTTTCATTGTTAAAGATCTGATTTATGATATTTCGGACGACAGTATAAGCCGTCTGATCCTTACGCATAAAGATAAATCAGTCATTAAGGCCGGGGATGATTATAACCTCGACAAATTAAGAGTCGAAAGGATCCGGATTGATGCTTTGCTAAAAGACCATGGATATTTCTACTTCAACCCCGATTATTTGCTTTTTAAAGCCGATACTTCAAACGTAAACCGCAGTGTTACATTCAAATTAACTTTGAAAGACAGTATCGCGCAAAACGCAATAACCGTTTACCGAATTAACAATGTGTATATCAATCAGAACTATTCTTTAAACGAGCGACGTACAAATGCTTCAAAGGACACTGTCAGGTATGAGAATGTTGTTTTTGTGGGGAAAGAAACGCAAATGAAGATCAAGCCAGATGTGATTTTAGAATCGATTTATTTACGAAAACCCGACATCTTTTCGCGACAGAATCATATCATCACGCTGAACCGTTTGATGTCGATGGGTAATTTTAAATTAGTTCAGGTGAACTTTCTGGAAAAAGACGCCAAAGCAACAGGGTTATTAGATGTGAATATTTTAATGACACCATTGCCAAAACATACCTTCAGGGCGGGGCTTGATCTTGTTTCAAAATCAAATAATTTTATGGGTCCGCGAATGAATTTTAGTCTCCTGAACCGAAATACGTTTAAGGGTGCAGAACTACTGAGTCTGAGTCTTGCCGGTTCATTCGAGGCACAATTGAGCGGGAATAACGAGAATTTATTTTCTTATTCCTGGAATCCTCAGTTGGAGTTGACTTTCCCGCGTTTTCTTATACCTTTTCACCTTAAGAAATCAGGGAGTATTTATATTCCAAAAACTCATTTTTTACTTTCATACAACTACCTGAAGCGGGTCAGTTATTTCGACATGCGCACCTTCCAATTTGTTTTTGGCTATAAATGGAAGGAGAACATCCGGAAAGAGCATGAATTCAATCCAATCGACGTTAGCTATACAACAGTTGGGAACAAATCAGCTGCATTCCACGAATTGGTAGACCCCAATCCTTTTCTGACTAAAAGCTATGAGGAGAAATTTATTGCGGGGGGAACTTACTCGTTCACTTATAACGAGCAAATGATCGCAGATAAAAAAGCGCAATACTTTTTGCATTTGTCATCGGAGCTTGCTGGCAATCTTTTTTCGTTGGCAAGAGTTATTTCGGGAAGCAAAGTATCTGCAGACTCTTCCTCCACAATAGCAGGATCTGTCTATTCACAATTTGCAAAAATAAGTGTTGATGCCCGCGGTTATTTTAATTTCAGAGATAAAAACAAATTGGCGATGCGATTTTTTGCCGGTGTGGCCAAGACATATGGAAACTCTTCAGTATTACCTTACTCCAAACAATTTTTCAGCGGCGGACCTAACAGTATTCGCGCTTTTCATATTAATTCACTTGGTCCGGGTACCTATTTCCAGGATACAAAAAAGATTGGGTTTTTACAATTAGGAGGTGATGTGAAACTGGAGATGAATACAGAATATCGTTTCGGTATTATGCGCTACCTTAAAGGTGCAGTATTTGTGGACGCAGGAAATGTATGGTTGTTAAAATCAAATCCTGAGAATATCGGAACCCCGTTTATGTTTTCAAAATTTATGAACGAGGTGGCTGTAGGAACAGGTGTTGGATTAAGAGTTGATGTTTCCTTCTTCATTTTGCGTTTCGATCTGGCCATGCCATTGCGTAAGATTCCAGAACCCGGAGATAATTTCAAGTGGGTAATGAATGATATAAACTTCGGAAGTTCAACATGGAGAAGCAATAACCTGATTTTGAATATTGCAATCGGGTATCCATTTTAGGCAACCAGAAATATTTGTTCACTTCGGCTGCAAATATGTATATTGCGTTGTTATTGTGAAATACATAAATATATTACTGGCTCAATATTTTGAAACAAAATTAAAGCATTAAATGGAAAATTATTGGAGCTATTCGCTAACCGTTTTTATGGCATTTTTTGCCATTATGAACCCACTTGTTAACATTCCTATTTTCGTTAAGATAACAGAAGGATTCGATGAGAAGAAGAAAAAAGCAATTGCCAAAACTGCTAACATTGTAGCCTTTATCATTGTTGTCGCCTTTATTTTAGTGGGAAAATATATATTCGAGATTTTCGGACTCACCATCCCTTCATTCAAGGTGTTTGGAGGTGTTCTGATCTTTTATATTGGTTTCGACATGCTCCAGACAAAGAAAACAAGCCTGCACCTGAAAGACCAACCTGTTTTCGATGCCAGTATTGCCATTTCTCCATTGGCTATTCCCATTATGGCTGGTCCCGGGACAATTGTTACCGGAATGAATTTTGTTGTCGATGCCGATTTTCTGAAGGTATTGCTTACCATATTGATTTTCGCGCTAATCATACTTTGCACTTACCTGGCTTTTATTTACAGCAACTACCTGGTCAGAATTGTAGGCGAAAACAACTTTGTTATTATTGGTAAAATCATGGGCATCATCATTGGCGTATTGGGCGCAAATATGCTGATCGAAGGAATCAAGTTGGCGTTCAATATTTAGGCTCCAGGACGTTTGGTAGGAGTAATTGGATTTTGTAATGATTGCTGCTGGCTTTTGGCAACTGGCAACTGGCAGACCCGCCTACAAGAAAATCAGGTGTTATCTTAATTTTTAAAGGATTACTATAAAATAGTTAGCACGATCATGCCAGCAGCCAAAAGCCAGCTGCTTTATGCATAACCCATTTGAAAGCGGTTGCAAAATTTATCCTCAAGATCAGTCATAGAGCCAATATTCGAATGATGAATGTGTGAATCATGTAACTTAATACCAGACTTATGTAACAATTATTGGAAGACAAGGATCTAACTTTGCCTGGAAGATTATCATCCTTATTCTGATAAATGGAAACTAAAAACATGAAGCCGGAAACCAAATCCGTTGCAACTCCTATTGATGCTACGATAACACCTCCGGTTGAACAACCTGGCAAATTCCAGTCATTCCTTCACGGTCGGACAATCTGGTATATTGCTGTAATCCTCATCATCATTGCCGGATATTTTGGATACAAGTGGGCATTTGGGAAAGCCAAGGTGGTTTATACCACGGCCCCCGTTGAACGTGGTGATGTTGAGAATACTGTTTTGGCGGCTGGTCTCGTGCAGCCAATTAAGTATGTCGATGTTGGTGCACAAACTTCCGGTAAGCTGAAGTCTCTAAAAGTGAAACGTGGCGACAGGGTAGAAGAGAGCCAGTTGCTGGCTGAAATCGATCCGATTCTGGCACAAACTGCCCTTAAATCGGCAAGTGCAACACACGAAAATATGACTTCACAACGTGCTGTGCGCGAGGCTGAACTTGTGCTTGCCAAATTGCAGCGCGATCGGAACGACCTGCTCTTTTCACACCAGGTAATCTCCGCCGACGAACGGGATATTACAAAGGCGGCCTATGATGTTGCTTTGGCAAGTGCTGCTTCGCTCTCGGCTCAGATGAAGCAGGCGAATGCTTCTGTAAATACTGCCAAGGCAAATCTTGGTTATACACAAATTACGGCACCGATGGCCGGAGAGGTGGTTTCAATTACAGCGCTTGAAGGACAAACACTCAATGCAAATCAATCGGCACCAATAATTTTACGGATTGCCAACCTCGATACGGTAACGGTTTGGGCACAGGTATCTGAAGCAGATATCGACCGTGTCAAGCTTAACCAGGATGTTTATTTTACTGTTCTTGGTCAGTCCAAGCACTGGGATGGCAAAGTCAGGCAAATTCTTCCCACTCCGGAGCTTATAAATAACGTTGTATTTTACGACGTATTATTCGACATCGATAATCCGAAACGTGAATTGCATATTCAAATGACGGCACAAGTTTTTATTGTGTTGTCGCAGGCGAAAGACGTTTTACTGATACCAACTTCCACCGTTGGCAATGCCAGCGCAGGCGATGAAATACAGGTGCAGCTAATGAAAGCTGATAAAAGCATCGAAGAACGTACAATCAAAATTGGTATTAAAGGTGAAATCTCTACGGAGGTTACAGAAGGTGTTAAAGAGAACGAATTGGTTGTAATCAGTGAAATCAGGGAGAAGGCCAATACAAAAAACGCACTTAGCGACCAAAAGAGGACACGATGACATCACCACTTCTCGAGATAAAAGGTGTTAGTCGTACCTACACAACAGGTGGCGTGCCGCTTACTGTGCTCAAAGATGTTAACCTTACGATTCAGACCGGTGAGTTTGTCGCCATTATGGGCGCATCAGGTTCAGGTAAGTCTACATTAATGAATATTATCGGCTGTCTTGACAAACCGTCGGTTGGTACCTACCATGTAAGGGGAGTAGAAGTGGCAAGTCTAAACGGAGATGAGCTCGCAGCACTGCGTCGCGATACTTTCGGCTTCATCTTTCAGCGCTACAACCTGATGTCCGATTTAAATGCAATCGAAAATACAGAAGTTCCGGCCGTTTACCGTGGAATGGTAAAATCTCAGCGGGAAGCGCACGCGGGTAATTTGTTAAAAGAACTCGGACTTGGAGACCGGTTGAAACATCGTCCCAATCAGTTATCCGGCGGACAGCAACAACGTGTAAGTATTGCGCGCATTGATGAATGGCGGGCCTGTGATCCTTGCCGATGAACCTACGGGAGCATTGGACAGCCAGGGAGGCAAAGAAGTGATGGCTATTCTGGAGAAACTGAATGCCGAAGGGCATACCGTTATTGTTGTAACGCACGACAGCGATATTGCGGCTTATGCACACCGCATTGTGCGTATTGTTGATGGAGCTGTTACATCGGATGAACAGCAGAAGAAGGGGAAAACGACTTCTCAGGCGCAGCTTGCTGAAGTTGGAAAGGATTCAAAACCCGGTATGGCGGTTCTTGGTGAAGCACTCAAGATGGCTTTGCGTTCGCTCGTGAACAATCGGATGCGTACTGCATTGACCATGTTAGGTATTATAATCGGTGTCGCTTCGGTGGTCGCATTGATGGCGATCGGGAACGGCGCAAAGCAAGATGTACTCGAACGTATACAAGCTATGGGAACCGATCTGATGACTGTTTCGCGCGGTGCACGGAATGTTCGAGCATCCGGTCGGTTGGTAACCTCTTTCGTACCCGAAGATTTACCGTCCATCGGACGTGTTCCGGGTGTAGCGATTGCGAATCCGGAGACAGATGCATCCTCTCTACTGAGGTATGGTAACGTTGACTTGACCGTGTCAGTAGTCGGAACCGGGGAAGACTTTCCGAAAGTGCATGACTGGCCGGCTCAGAAAGGTATTTTCTTTACTGCCGAACATGTGACACGCTATGCTCAGGTAGTTACACTTGGCCAGACAGTTGCAAAGAATCTTTTTCCCAAAGGAAAGAATCCAATGGGCGAATATGTACTGATTGGTAATGCCCCTTTTCTTGTTATTGGCGTACTAAGCATGAAAGGAACTTCTGCACGCGGCGATGATCTTGATAACTCGGTCTGGTTACCTTATACAACAGCCGGGGCACGTATCTTCGGACAACGTTTCTTCAATCGTATCATCGTTCGGGTGAACCCAGGTGCTGATATGGTCAAAGTAGAAGCCGGATTAAGCGCGTTGCTGATTAAACGTCACGGAACGGAAGACTTTAACATTCGTAACATGGCCGATACAATCGCAACTGCCAACGAAACACAAAATACACTTACCTATTTACTCGCAGCAATTGCTGTAATATCACTTCTAGTCGGCGGAATTGGTGTAATGAATATCATGCTGGTCTCTGTCACCGAACGGACACGCGAAATCGGAATTCGTATGGCAATTGGTGCCCGTAGTTTTGACGTGATGTTTCAATTTTTGACCGAAGCTGTGATGGTCTGTTTTATCGGCGGACTCGCTGGTGTCCTTGTTGGTATTGGCGGAGGTTTGATGGTCTCTTCAATTGCCGGATGGCGTGTGATCTTCACTGTCACACCAATATTGATTGCCTTTGGGTTTGCTTTCCTGACTGGAATTGTATTTGGATACCTTCCTGCACAAAAAGCAGCACAACTCGATCCCATCGAGGCATTGGCAAGGGATTAGAGGACGAACCCGGTTAATGTGTGAATGTTGTAACTCTTTTCAATAGTTGTGTAACTCCAAAATGGTTAAAAGGCAGCACCTTTGTTATATTAATTTATTCAAATTCATTACCAATTGGAGATCATGAGAAAATCAATTTTTACAATAGCAATAGTTGCTTTTATGGCTGCAACAATTTCGACTTCTTACGGACAGGTTCGCTATCAGAAATCTTTTTCTGAAAGAGAAAGCGTTCATGAATCCAACAGAGACAGAGATGATGCAAAGCAGGATTATAAGGAAGTCCAACGGAAATCGGATTTTGAATTCCGGAAATTTAAAAAAGAATGTCAGGTCAAAATCAGGCAAAATGAGAAAAGGATTTCTGTTTTAAAAACAAAGATTTCTAAATTTCATTCAAGAGAAAGAGCCGAATACAAAAGAGATCTGCGTGTTTTGGAACAAAAAAACACCCGTTTGAAAAGGCAGCTTGCAAATTATAAGAATAAACAACAGGACAAATGGAGGTCGTTTAAACGCGATTTCAACCATGATGTCGACGAAGTAGGTGAATCACTGAGAGATTTCAGGGTTGACAATAAACGGTAAGCAAACCTTTCAAGTCTCGTAAAGATATTTGTACGAATCCGTATTTTACCCACTTCTGGAAGTCATAAAACAATCCCGGAGTGGACGATACGGATCGTAATTTGAACTATAAAAATAGAAAATCATGAAGCATTCAATTCTGAAAATGGTTCTGTTCGCATTTATTTTAGGAACAACTTCAATTTCATATGGTCAAAGCACTGAAATCAAATCGGTGAAAGCCAGCACGGAAATTAAGTCTGCTCCCAAAGCAGGTAATTCTGAGTTTCAAAAATTCAGGAAGGAATCTGAAAAGAAGATCAAAGGGATCGACGATAAAATTGGGGAACTGAAAGTATATTTTTATAAAAACAAAGTAAAAGACAAGATCGCATTCCAGGATAATCTTAATCTGTTGGAACAAAAGAACGAAGATCTGAAATTCAAATTGGCTGGTAATAAAGATGAAAGCACATTGGGATCATTTAAAACTGAATTCAACCAATCAATGGATGAACTTGGAAAATCAATAAAAGAATTTAGAAGCAAAAACAAATAGTAAGCAATAATTTAATCACCCTATGTACTACCGCAAACAAAACAGAACTGTTATTTTAAAGCGTATTTTTCTTTCCTTATTCATGGTTAGTTTCTTCGTGATTAATAGCCAGGCACAGAAAGATACCACAGTGAAAGACACAATCGTTCAGCAATTTTATTCAACCAATCACGAACCGCTTTATTGGTTTTCGTCGGATATCAACAGGAATAAAGCCACCGAATGGCTTACGATGATCGAGACATCCGAAAATTTTGGAATTGTTTCGGATCAATATCAATCCAATCAGATTCATGTGGCGTTGCTTAGCAACAATACATTAGACAATACAAATAAAGCGCAACGCGATCAGCAGATAACTGGGATGGTTTTAAATTTTCTCAAAAACCTTCAGGAAGGGAATATCAAGTTCGATTATGATGAGGTGAATGTATCGCGCGATTCGATGTATATTCAACAGGTGCTCAATTCAAAACCGGGTGAATCGGTTTCACAGATGGTTGCAAGGCTCGATTGTAAGGACCGTGATTATATTGTTTTAAAACAATATTTGAATGATTCCATCACCACAAAGGATAGCCTGCAATATAAAAAGATCGTTCTCGCCATGAATTACAGGAGATATTTTGCTGCCAATCATCCTTCGGAATACATTGTAGCAAATATACCTGCAACTGAGGCAAGTTATTACCGCAATGATTTTCTCAAATTGAAAATGCGTACGGTCGTTGGCAAGCAAAAGAATAAAACACCGCTCATTGCTTCTTACATCACCAATATTGTCACTTTCCCTCACTGGAATGTACCCCATTCAATTGCGGTTAAGGAAATTTTACCCAAAGTGCAAAAGAATGAAAACTACCTCGAACAGCATAATTACAGTGTGGTAAATGCGCGGGGTAAAGTATTGGATGATTCGGAACTGAAATGGAAAAGTTATACTGAGAAAAACTTCCCGTACTTTTTTCGTCAGGCTACGGGTCCCCGGAATGCGTTAGGTGTTTTGAAATTTAATTTAGAGAATCCATTCAGTATATTCCTGCATTCGAATGGTTGGCAGGGTGTTTTCAAGAAAAATAGCCGGTTTTTAAGTCATGGGTGCATTCAACTCGAAAAACCGCTTGAACTTGCAAAGGAATTACTGCCAGAAAAGATCGACATTCAGGAATTAAAAAGCGGTAAGAAAAATACCAAATCAAAAACCATTGCGCTTACCCATAAAATACCCGTCTTTATTATTTATATGCCGGTGATTGTGAATGGCAAGAAAATTACTTTTCTGAAAGATGTGTATGGTTTAATTTAATAAGGACGATTTGCAAATGTATTTTTTGTCGGGATTGTAAACAAACAGGCAGGTTCCTCCTTTAATGCTTTCAATAATCAGTTTATTTAATTTGGTTGGAAGTGCCGGGCAACCCCAGCTTCTGCCAAGTCTTCCGTTTTTCTTAATGTAATTTTCGGAAGCATAATCTGCACCATGAATAATAATAGCACGTTTGATTGCATTGTCGTTAAAACCTTTTTCGACACCGTTGATCAGCAATGCAAATCCGGTATGTGCTCCGATAATTGGATGTTCGGTAATATAAAAGCCTAAACTGCTTTTCAACGAACCTTCAACATTCGAGAATGATTTGGCAAACTCATCACCTGTATTGCGGCCATGTGCCACATAGGTATTGAATAATAGTTTTCTGTTTTTCAGATCAATCACATACAACCGTTTATTGTTGCTCGATTGTGAATAGTCGGCAATGGTTACAATGTTAGGATTTTGTAATTTTCCGTTTGAATCAAGTTTTTTTAAACCTTTGATTGCAAGATCGAAAATATTTCTTCCAAGACCGGTATCGGCCAATTTCACAGCGGAATAAACATCATTAAAGATGGCTTTCCCGGCTTCAAATTCGCCAACAACAGCATTATTTACAGTGGGTATCAAAAGAAATAAAAGACATATTACGATTATTTTCATCAGCAGATAATTTGATTTGTAATCCCGCATGTTGGGGAGCTGAAACAGCACTGATTAACTTTATTCATCTCCGCGAAGGGCAGAATAATGAGTATTTCTTAAAGCGAAGGTAAAGGAAAAACTTTGGAATATCTGAAAATAAATAGTTAAATCTTTTTTACATTTTTTCAAATGTCTCATTGTGTGCAATATACAATCTTATCCCTCCTTCCAAAATATGTCTTCCATCTTCAGTCTCTTTATTTCCGATTTCGGTCTTCAATATTCTTTCTTTTGACTTTCATCTTCTTTCTTCTCTCTTCCCCAATGTGTGAATGATGTAACTCTTTATGATATTTGTGTAACACAAATACCAATGTATTACTGCAATTTTGTACTGTTATAAATATAAGTGTGGTTCACTATCAAACAGCACGATATTGTATAATCATATTTTGATAGTGTCTGATAATTAATTTTTGTCACAATGAAACGAACATTTACTGGTTTAATAATATTGCTTGTGATGACAATGTCATCTGTAATATTTCCAAAACAAACATCAGCACAGCAATCTGATGTCGATTTCCAGGTATTTTACGATGAATTAAGCCCTTATGGTGAATGGGTAGACTATGAAAATTACGGATACGCCTGGATTCCGGATGCCGGATCTGATTTTGTACCTTATTCAACCGATGGTCATTGGGTTTTATCTGACTATGGCTGGACATGGGTATCTGATTACGAATGGGGATGGGCACCTTTCCATTATGGTCGCTGGGATTACGATAATTATTATGGATGGCTATGGATACCCGATAATCAATGGGGACCAGCATGGGTGAATTGGAGACAAGCTGATGGTTATTATGGATGGTCTCCAATGGAGCCGGGCATCAGTCTTAGTATTGGTTTTGGCAGAGCATACAGCAGTACCAATGATCATTGGATGTTTGTAAGAGACAGGGACTTCGAAAGACCCGAAATTGACCGGTATTTTATCAACCGGACTGAGCATGACCGGATCGTAAGAAACTCAAGGGTAATCAGAACAACTTATGTCGATAACAGCCGTCATGCGACCTATGTTACCGGGCCGGCAAGAGCCGATGTACAACGATATACGGGACGACAGATAAATCGTGTTTCCATTCGTGAAAATAGCAGACCTGGTCAACGAATGAATAATGGCCAGTTAGAGATGTACCGGCCACTGGTTAATAAAAGCAACAACAGGGAGCGCAAAGCTGCCCCCGAAAGAGTTACCAATCTGAGGGATGTAAAAAGACCTTCTGAAAGGAGCGGTGCAAATCAGCAGCGGAATGCAACTCCTGCCAATAATGCAAGACAACAACAGCAACAGCCGCAAAGACAGCAGGAGCAACAAAAACAACAACAACAGCGCACGCCAGCTCCTGCCAATAATAACGGAAGGCAGCAACAACAGCAAAGACAGCAGGAACAACAGAAACAGCAACAACAGCGTTCTGCAACTCCCGCAAATAATAGCAGTCGGCAACAACAACAGCAACAGCAAGGCGCTCAGCAACAACAGCGGCAGCAACAGCAAGCTGCACAACAACAGCAGAGAGCTCAACAGCAACGTCAGCAACAAGGCGCTCAACAACAACAACAACAACAGGCCGCCCAACAGCAGCAACAGCAGAGAGCTCAACAACAACGTCAGCAACAGGGTGCTCAGCAACAGCAACAACGTCAGCAGCAAGCCGCGCAACAACAACAGCAACGTCAGCAGGGGGCTCAGCAACAACAACAACGTCAGCAACAGCAGCGTACTGCAGCTCCGGCCAATAATGCAAGGCAACAGCAACCGCAACAACAGCGTCAGCAACCTGCACAACAGCAACGCACTGCAACCCCTGCCAATGGCGGTGGAAGACAACAGAAGCAAGAGAAGTCTAATTCAGAGCAAGACAAGAAACGGAACGATTAAGTTCCAACAAAACAGTAAGAAAAATATTTATTTTCAATATGTTGAAAATAAAGTGTAATAGTTCAAAAATAGTGCGTACATTGCGCACGAATTAATTTTTTAATAATGAATAAAGGAACAGTAAAATTTTTTAATGACTCCAAAGGTTTTGGATTTATTAAGGACAGTGCATCAGAAAAAGAATATTTC
>Ga0209512_1001574_pt1 | contig 27469 bp, 26 predicted proteins | sample frozenSSSSmetaG_FD_184142 | JGI IMG/M metagenome (GOLD analysis project Ga0209512, IMG submission 184142) | Glacier valley bacterial and archeal communities from Borup Fiord, Nunavut, Canada, to study Microbial Dark Matter (Phase II) -... | ecosystem: Environmental > Aquatic > Freshwater > Ice >...
ATAAATTATGGCACTACATTTGGGATTCCAAATGTTAGATTTACTGAACCTGAACGAGTTGCGTAATTTTTGAGCGTCAAAAAAGTGGTTTTTTGGCGATTTTAAATACCTAACTGCTAAAGATGGCCTGGCATTCCTCTATCGTGCCAATGAAGAAATGAAAGCCGGTCCCGGTATCGACGGGAACCTGCCGTCCGTCGGCGCCGCCGCTTTCGACCTCGTCGTCGAGGGACTCCACACCAACCGCCTCGGCCTGCCGCAGTGTCCGAAAGACGTGCTGATCAAAGGCGAGTGGAGAATAATCTGCTAGGACGGCAAGTCCGCTGTCCGGCGTCAGGACGACAGCTTGGCCGCGCGCGACGACGGCTGGCGGCGGGTGGTGAGCTTTTTTTCCGGCAGAAACGGCGTGATGAGCGATTCCTCGAAATCGAACACTTCGGAGAAATCCTCTTTTTTGTCCGAGTCCTGTTTACCGAAAACCTGCTCCTCGATGAGATGGAAAACCATGTCGCCCACGTCCTGGCATTTCCGCACGCTCCACTCGCTCATCAGCGTGGAGGCCATCGGGCCGAATTGTTCGAGCGCGCAATCGCGGAAGCCGGCGAGCAGTTCCGGGCCGGTCACGTGGCGGGCCTGGCCGTTGTTCGACTCGGCGATCCGCTTAAGCGTGAAGTCCAGCGCGTCCTTGAGGAAAAAATACGCATGCGGATCAAATCGCCGGTCACGTTTCAAGATCGAAACGACGGATTGCTCGAATTGCATGGCTTGCATGGGCTGAAGCATGCCGGAAGCGGCGGGCACTGTCAAAGGGCTTTGAAGAGTTCGAACCTTCCCCGGGCCTAACAATCGTGCCGCGCGCTCCGCAAAGGAATCGCTTGAACACCGCTGCATTGAAGTCCCTACTTGCGTGCCGCCCGGGAACGTGCGGTTTTTCCCATGTCACAACCTCGCCGCATCCTGATCGTCACTCCCACCCTCAACTCCGCAAGATATCTTGAAGAGACGGTCCTGAGCGTCGCGACCCAGCGTGGGGATCTGGTGATTCACTACCATGTCCAGGATGGCGTCTCGACGGACGGCACCTTGGAAATCCTGCGGAAATGGGAAGGTGTTTTCGCGGACAGCCCGAGTTTCCTGGGCGGGGCACCGGTCTGTTTTTCATGGTCCTCGGAAAAGGACCGCTCGATGTACGACTCCCTGAACAAGGGTTTTGACCACCTGCTTTCGGTGGTTCCCGCCTCCGAGGTCGTGCTGATGACGTGGATCAATTCCGACGACAGGCTGGCGTCCGATTCCATGCAGACGGTGCTTTGCGCCCATCTGGCCACGGGGTATGAGGCCATCACGGGACTTCCCAGCATCATTCTGGACTCGGGGGTGAAAGCATGGACTTCGCCTTACCGGCCGGTCGCCAGGGAAAACATCCGCGCGGGGCTGCATGACGGCCGCACGCTTCGTTTCATCATGCAGGAAGGCACTTATTGGACCCCGGCCCTTTGGCGCAAAAGCGGTGGCCTCAACGGATCCCTGCGTCTCGCGGGCGACTGGGACCTTTGGCGTCGCTTCGCAGAGCATGCCGATTGGCTGGGCTTGATGGCGGTTCTCGCCTATCACCGGCGCCATGCCTCGCAGCTTTCCCACGATATGGAAAAATACTGGGCCGAGGTGGACCGCGTTAAGGTCGATTCCCGTATAGAAAATTGTTTGCCGGATGCGGGGGCGACCGGCAATAAATGTTGGTTCAATTCCAACACGAACGTGTGGGAAATTCTCCAGGAGCCAGCGGGAGTCTATTCCTCGAAAGAGAAACAGAAAGACCAGGCTGCAGGTGGGCCGGTGAAAATTTCCTCGCTGGCAGAAGAGGCTGCCGCGGGTTGGCAGGTGCGGTTTTCCTTGCTGGGGTACCCCATTGCAGACGTCATCGGTCTTTCCTATACGGAGACGTGGGGGCGTTGGTCGGACGCGAATCTCTATGACCGTGTGATCCTCAAATTGTCGGTGGAACTTCCGTCGTCTTTCGAGCTTTCATTCACGGCGGCGGCGTACTGTGGCAAGGAAACGTTTCTGGAGGTCGCTGTCGTGGTCGGCGACACGCAACAGGTCGTGCGGCTGGGGTGGAAGCCCGAGCTTTACACGGTGGTTTTCAAAGACGCGAGGCCATCCCGTTTCATCACCTTCATTCCGAAAAACCCGGTTTCCCCTTCCGAAATCAAGCCTGGTGGAGATACCCGAAAAATCGGCATTGGCTTCCGCTCGCTGGGTTTCCGCCCCGTCGGGCCTCCGCCGGTTCACTGATTTCCCAAGCGCTCGACAAATTCGTCCAGCAGCGACTTCAACCGCGGCTCCGGGGCGATCACCGTGGGCTTGTCGAAGCCGATCCAGATCGCGGTCGCGCCGCTCGGGCCGAGGCGCAGCGTCCAGGCATCGCGCTCGGAGCCGGTCGCTCCGGTGAAACAGCGGGTACCGCCGGATTTCCGCAGGACGCTGGTGGCGTCGGTCGCGGCATTGGCGCTGAGCGCGGCGGTGAGCTGAGGCTGCGCTTTGTAAATGACCTCGCCGGTCGCGTCGCGGATTTCATCGACGAGATAGGGCCGCGCGCGTTTTCCCTTGTTGCCCAAAGTCGCGAGGCCCACCGACATTTCCAGCGGTGTGGCGGCGACGGATCCGCGGAAAAGGTCCTCGGTTTGCAAAAACGGCCCCGCGATGCCGCAGCGTTTGGCGAGGCGTTCAACCTCGTTAGGGCCGATCTGGCGGCCGGTTTGCACCGGCTTGCCGGGGAGCACGAGCTTCCCGCGCTCCGCAGCGGCGGCGGCGACGAATGGCTCGAACGCCGATCCTAGATCCCGGCTGGAGCGCGTGCGGTCGAATCGCGAATCGCTGTAATTCCGCCCGCCGATCAGCGCCAGCGTGGCCCCGCTGCGGACATCGGTGGTGATGGCGGCGTATTGCACATAGGCCGGCTCGGTGCCGCTGACGTGGTCCGCCTCGCGCGGGTGTTTCCAGGTTTTTTCCTTTTCGAGATCCTCGACGGCGTGGGTGAGCTCGATTTCCAAACGGTTCTGCCAGGCGGAATCCAGCGTCGTCTTCACCTTGAGGCCGCCGAGTTGGATGTCGTCGTCATCGAGGATGCGGTCGAGCTCGCGGCGGACGGCTTGGAGCGCATAGGACGTCTGCGTTTCGCGCTGTTCCTCGCTGACGAGTTTCACCGGTTCCGCCATGATGCGGTCGCGGTGGGCCTCGTCGATGAGCTTCATCGCGATCAGGCGGTTGAGCGTCTGGTTGCGCTGCTCGATGGCGGCGTTGAGATTCCGGAATGGCGAGAAAATGTGTGGCCCGCGGATGATGCCGACGATCATCGCGCACTCGCCCTCGCTGAGATCGTGCGTGGTTTTTCCGAAATACGTCCGTGCCGCCTGCTCGATGCCGTCCGCGCCGGCGCCGAAGTAGATGCGGTTCAGATAGTGTGTTAGTATCTCGTCCTTTGAGTAGTTCGCCTCCACGCGCAACGTCAGCGCGATTTCGAGAAATTTCCGGTGCATCGACTTCTGCTTCATTTTGAAACAGTTCCGCGCGAGCTGCATGCTCAGGGTGGACGCGCCCTGGGTGAAATCCCTGTCCTTGATGTTTCTAACCGTGGCACGCAGCAGCCCGCGCACGTCCACGCCGCTGTGTTCGAAAAACCTCGCATCCTCCCGCGCGCGCAACGAGTCCACCAGGAACTGCGGGATGTCCCCGCGCTTCACGAGTTTCCGCCCGGACCCTCCCGGCGCGGTGATTTCCACGCCCTTGCGATCGAAAAAAGTCGTGCCTTCCGGCAGTTTCGCCACCTCCGCCATGTCGAAGCGCATGGCCAACATGAAGTAGAAAAACACCACACCTGCGACCGCGATCAACACGACGATGGAGCATTGGAAAACCAGCTTCACCGGCCCGTGCAGCCACTCGGGAAGCCAGCGCTTCCAGAACGGGGGAGGAGGGATCGGACGCCAGGTGGACATTGGGAAAACGCGCGCTGGGCGATGCTACCGGATCAGGCGCACTGAGCAAGCGCGGCGAAATCCATCGTCACTCGACGGCACCCCCACTTGCGTAGTTCATCCGGTATCGCAGCAAGCAGCCGACGCCGCCATGCGAATTCAGCAACTCGTCACCCTCGCAGACTTCGATGGCAAGATCGAGCGATGTCGCGAGCCTGACGAGGTCCTCACGGAGGGGATTCGGCAATTCTTCGGAAATGACGAGTTCGGACGCCGCGCCACATTCCATGGCTTCGCGGGTCGCTTGCGCGCCGACCACTGCCAGCCCGCCGCGGCTGACCTGCTCGTGCAGCCGCTCGACGGTGCTGCGGGATTCATTCTGCTCCACTTCGATGAACGTGTCGATCGCCTGCTCCAACACCGCCGAATAGTCGCGGCCGTTAGGTGCGTGGAGGACCGTGTCGGACACGCGCGCTTCCAGATCTTTCGGCAGGGCTCCGCGCAGGGCGCTGACGTGGCGGGAATGACCGGCGAGGATGAGGTGGTTGTGACCACGTTTCGACATCAGGCTGCCGATGATTTCCACCTGATCGCGCAGGAAGCGGCGGTCGTTTTCCCGCTTCTTCTGGTGATAGTGTTCGCGGGTCCACTCGCGCCCGAGGCGTTGCTCGATCTCCGGCCGGGTCGCCAGAATCTGCTCGCTGATGGCTCCCAAGGTGATTTCGAAAATGCGCGAGCTTTCCTCCGTGCTGATCACCACCACAAAGCGGTGGAAGCGGTCCTTCAGTTGCACTAACGGAAAAATCACAGGCACGGGTCCGACATGGAAATGGTTTTCAAGCGTCGCGCCGAACGGCATCACCAGCAGCAGCGGATGCTCTCCGGCGCGGGCGAAAACCGCCACGCTGCGGATGCTGTCCGGCCACTCCTGGCGGAAGACCATTTCCAATTCCGCCCGTGCGGCATCGAAGGCAGTGCGGCTGCCCGATGGAGTGGCGATCCGTGCGGCCACGCTCCACATCGTGAACTTCGAGCGCAGGGCATCAATCGGTTGCCTCAGGTCCAAGAACAGGCTGAGCACCGGATCCTTGGTTTCGGGCAGCGTCGCCAGAACGGTCAGGTGGCGGTGCAAGGATTGTATTTCCTGAAACGTGGCGTGGATGGCGGGAGTCGCAGTCATCCGTTCAGGATGGCGTGATGCGCGGGTGTGCAAAATGGAATCACCCGTGGATTTTCCATGGGTGGTCGTGAAAGAAACCATCCCATGCGGAATCACCGGCGTGACACAGACATTCCTGTCTGTTCTCTCACAAGCCCCGGCCACCCGAAGAACAGACAGGAATGTCTATGTCACGCCCCACTTACCCCGTGCAGCCGAAGAAATGCCGCTTCATCACCATTTCGGAAACTCCCGCCGGCACCATCTCCTTCCACACCTCGTCACCAGAGGCGATTTTCTTGAGCACGTCGCGCGAGAAGATGCTGAGGTATTCCGGTTTGAAATTGTCCAGCGCCACGAAGCTGCCGCGGTCCGCGAGGTAGCCGTAGAGTTTCTTGAGCTCCGGCGAGACGTTGAGGTTTTCCACCGTGGTGAGTTCGCCGGTCCCGGTGTTTTTCAGCGGATAGACGTAGAGTTTCAGGTTGTTTTTGAACAAGCGCCCGAACGACTCGAGAATGCCGCCGGGGAGCTGCGTGTAGTATTTTTCCTCGAACAATTCCGTCAGACTCGGCGCGCCCAGCACGATGCCGATCCGCTCCTTCGTCCTCCACGAGATGTAGGCGGCGAGGCGGTAGTATTCGAAATAATCGGAGATCAGCACCGTCATCCCGCACGCCGCTAACAAATCGGCGCGCGCCAGGAAGTCGCGGCGGTCGATCTGGTCGCCGCCGGCCAGCAGGTTGCGCATGGTCAGCTCGAACAGCGGCAGCACCTCTTTTCCCTCCACCGCCGGATCCTTTTTGAATTTCTCCAGCGCGCAGTTCAGCATGTCGAAGTTCACATGCGTCGGCGGGCGGAAGCTGCCGCGCTCGACGAGCACCGCCTTTTTATAAAGCACCTCGGACGGCTGCAGAACCTGGCCGTCCGCGCCGAACATCGCCGCGCCGCTCAGGCCGAGCTGCACCAGCTTCAGGCTGATCAGGCGGTTGTCCACCGAGCGGAACTCGATGCCCTTGAACTCGATCACGTCGATCTCGATGCGCCCGGTCGTCAGCTTGTCCAACAGGCTTTCCACCAGCAGCTCCGGCTCGTGATGCAGAAAAAACGCGCCGTACAACAGATTCACGCCCACCACGCCGAGCGCCTCCTGTTGGAGCGACGCCTCGGTGTCCAGCATCCGCACGTGGATCAGGATCTGGCTCGGCTCTTCGCGCGGGCGCGACTGGAACTTGATCCCCATCCAGCCATGGCACTCGTTGCCGCCCTTGAAACTCCGCGCCACCACCGTGTCCGCGAAGGCGAAAAACGCCGTGTTGTCGCCGCGCTTGTCGCTCAGCCGCTCGACGTTGAGCTGGAACTCGCGGTCGAGCATCGCCTGTAGTCGCGAGCGCGAGACATAGCGGTCGCCACTGCCGTAGATCGCGTCGGAAACGATCATGTCTTAAGCGGAAATACTCTTCGCCACCGTTCCCGCCGCCGCGCCCACCCGGAAGAACCAGCGCACCACCTCCTGCCCCGCGCCGATCTCCGCCAGCGTCCCATACCACCGCGGGTCCAGATTGATCTTGAGCGCCTTGTGGTGGGTATCCAGTTCCTCTTCCTTCATCCCGCCCGGTTAGCATGAACCGGGCCAGATCGGTTTCCGAGGCGTGACACAGACATTCCTGTCTGTTCTTTCACAAGCAGTGGCATCCAAGGAATAGAAAAGTAGGTCGTCGTCCCGCCTGGCTCACAGGCCGTGAGCGCTCTTAAGTCCGGCTGATGTGGCAGATGTCGACATAACGCCTCAGTGTATTTTCCAAAGTCGAGCCCATGGTCTCAGTGCATGTTCCCCAACCAACAGAAGCGAAAGGAAAACAATGCTGGAGAAAGGTAGCCTCCAGCCATCAGGGACGGTGAAGTAAGCAATCACAGTTGGGGATACAATGAAGAGCGTCCAGTAACTGATCAAACAAATGGCATTTCTCATTTTTGCAGAGCAGGACTTGTATCCAGACAGACGATCATGCTTGGCGCAGTTGGCTGCGCACCTCGGCGACGATTTCCGGGAGTCTTTCCCATTTTCCGTTTGATCGTTCGCTTTCCGCCTCAGCCGAAATTTCCCGCCAGAGCCGGTCCTTTTCCGCATGCAGCAGGACTTCATGCACCAGTTTCAGATCCTCCTCTGACATCGCTTCGATGCGATGGATGAGGTCCGGTTTGAGGGTGTTGGGCGTGGGAAGCGCAGCGGACATGGCGGCACTTTATTCGCACGGATTTGCCGCTGCGGCAAGGCTGGAGACGTGCCCTGGGACAGCACGTCCGAAATACCAAGAAGACTTCAACTGCAAAAAGGCGCAAGAGGGGCGCAAAATCTCATTCCATCCACTTATCCTCCAACATCTTCTCTTTTTGCGTATTTTTGATCTTTTTTGCGGCGGAAAAATCTTCGGAAGTGCATCGGCGGACAGTTCATGGTTTGGAATCCGTGTGGACACGCTCAAGTTCAAACTCACCCTTGCCTACGACGGCGCGGCCTATCACGGCTGGCAGTCGCGCAAGGAAGGGACGGCGTGCAGAACCGGGTGGAGGCGGCGCTGGCGCGGTTGTTCGCCAGCGCGCCGCGGGTGGAGAGTTCGAGCCGGACGGATTCCGGGGTGCATGCGTGGGGCATGGTGGCGCATTGCGAGGTGCCGCTCGGGGAGTTCAACCTGCCGCCGGGGAAACTCGTGCTGGCCCTCAATGGCTGCCTGCCGGACGATATCCGCGTGCGCTCGGCCGTGCGGGTCCCAGCGGATTTCCACGCCCGCTTCGATGCGGTGGGAAAACAATATCGCTATCAGATCTGGAACCATCCGGTGATGAATCCGCTGCTGCGGGACCGCGCCTGGCATGTGCCGCGCGAACTTGATTTCGCTGCCATGAACGACGCTGCGGCGCGGTTCGTCGGGCGGCAGGATTTCCGCTCCTTCACCGCGAACCGGGGTGTGGTGCTGGAGGACGCGGTGAGGACGCTGACCCGCTGCGAGGTCAGCAAACGCGGGCCGCAGGTGACGGTGGTGATCGAGGGCGGCGGCTTCCTTTACAAGATGTGCCGTGGGATCGTGGGCACGCTCGTGCAGGTGGGCGAGGGGCGTTTCCCTGCGGAAGGGGTTTCCGAAATGCTCCGCCAGCGCGACCGCCGGTCCGCCGGAGTGAACGCCCCAGCGCACGGGTTGATGCTCTGGAAGGTCTTCTATCCGCCGCGCGGGAGAGGGGCGTGATACAGACATTCCTGTCTGTTCTTTCACAAGCACCCGCCCGAAGAACAGACAGGAATGTCTGTATCACGCCCTGCTCCGCAGGCGGGCCGTCTGCTAATCCGCCCGATGCCTGTAGTTTTCCAAATCCGCTACGGTGACCTGATCTCCGGGAACCAACCGGTAATGGCGTTCTTCGACGATCCGGATCAAACCGTCGTCATCCAGGCAGAGTTCGAAAAGAGCAATCCGGGAATCATCCATGAACTGAGCTAAGATGGCCCGGCATTTGAGTCCCGGAAACTTTTCAGAGCAACAGGCGATGTCCTGCTTCGCCTGGACCACCGACAACTGATCGTTTCCACCCTTTGCCTGCACCGGTATGATGTATTGGCAGCCATGGCGGTCCACGCCGACGTAAACCTCGTCGATCTCTATTTGTCCCAGTCCCTTTACCGTGGTGCGCAGATGGTTCTGAAGCGAATAGGCCGCCACTCCGAGGAAGATGTCGATCAGCCGGTTGTAGCGGACTTTGGCGAGCAGCGCCTGTTCGTCTGACAAGGAATTGACGGCGATGATCTCCGGCGTGGCGTCGGGAAGCTTGATGGTGACGAGGTTTCCGTTAGGCCCGATTCTGTTAATGGTGACGAGCCTGAATTCATACAGCGCTCGCCCGACACCTTCGATCACCCATTCCTTTCCGGCGGGCTGGGTTCGAGTAATCTGCTCTGGCAATGGATTCCTGTAACGAAAAGAGTAAAGTACATCTCCAAGATTCTTGGGAATCTTTATACCAAGTTTGTCGGCGGTTTCGACAAGCTGTTCCCGAGTGAATGCAACGGCGCTCGAGCCTTTTTTATATGACTTTACAAAAATCTCGGCCACCAGCGACTGGTAGCGGTTGGGGAGCTTTTCCTTCATGCGGACTTCAAAGTGATGTTCGAAAGACGTTGTGCCTCGGTTTCCAGCTGCGTACGTTTCCGACTTCCACTTTTTCGATCCCGTTTCTGAATTGGAATAAGCACGTCAAGGTGTGCGGCCGCTTGCGACATATCATGGTAGAGTAGCGAGGGATCTCCGAGCGGAATGGAAATATCACCCCGAACCGGCCGAACTCCCATTGCTTGAATAATGGTTGAAGCGACGGCACGGGCCAAAGGCGGAGGAACTGCATTTCCTATCTGGCGTGCACCATGCCACTTGGTGCAGTGGAAGCGGAACCAATCGGGAAATCCGTGCAGCCGTGCCATTTCGCGGACTGTCACACAACGAGGATGGCGGTAATGAATGGGTCTCGGACTTGTAAAGGCACCTCTGGCAGCGTCAGTCCCCGCTCGAAGCGTATTCGAAACTCCTTCGGCGGAGAGTTTGAAGAATCTTGAAATGGGCTCGACTGAACCCGGGTCGGTTTCACTAAAGCGAAGCTGTGAAATCTCCGAATGACCGGTGCGTGTGCTGGACGTGAGAACTTTCGGGTTCCAAAGACGGGGATGGCCAAAGTGCCAGGAACCATCATCCACGCACCGCATTTCTCTGGCATACGTGGAAAGCTTGCCCCATCGAACTGGCTTCACTTTGTCGTTTTGCAACAATGTCGCGAAGTCGTCAGCATTCGGAATATCATCCAAAGCCTCCTCACAAGATGGTCCGCATTTGAGGCCAACCTCCAATTGTTTTCCCGCTTTGGTGGTCGTTGGAAATGGATAATGAGGGACTTTGAGGCCTTTTTTCGCTCCAAGGAGAAACAAGCGCTTTCTGTCCTGAGGAACGCCAAACGAAGCGGCGTTTAAAACCATCCATGGCAAGCGAAGCGAGTATCCCTTGTTTTCAAAAGCCTCTATCAATTCTTCCAGGAATTTCCTGTGACTACCCACGGTCAATCCTTTCACGTTCTCAAACACGAACCAATCGGCATCGAGCTCAGAGACAATCCGGACAAAGTCTCTGACCAAACTGTTTCGAGGATCGTCCAATATTCGTTTTCCTATCATTGAAAATCCTTGGCAGGGAGCTCCCCCAAACACCACGTCCACTTTCCCTTTGATTCCCGCGATTTCACGAATCTGATCACCGGTTACGTTCTGGACGGATTGAGGAATCACCGCACAGTCGGGAAAATTGAACTTATGGATGCAACAATGAATTGGATCGATTTCCACCGCTGCTGCAATATTGAAACCCGCCTGCTCAAAACCGAGAGACATGCCACCTGCGCCGGCAAAGAGATCGACACCGACAGGTCTTGATTGTTTTTTGATCGTGGATCCGTCTTTCATGGTGTTCTTATGAGCACCTTTTGATTTCGTGGCAAGTTTGTTGTTCAAGACGGCACCACTCTTTGGGTTCTACAGGAATTTTCAAGCAGTATGAGCGACCCTCTCACTCCACCGGTATCGCCTTCAGCGGTGGCGTGTCCTCTTCCTCGACGGGCAGTGCCCTCATCGGCTTGGCATCGGGTGTGACGGGTTGCGCACGGAGCGGGGTGTCCGCCGGGACGGCCACTGCGGATTCATCGACTGCCAGGGCCCGGGCGGGGTGGATGGGGCAGAGGTCGTTTTCGGGCAGGGCGATGTCGGCGGGGACGCGGTCGGTGTAGGCCTGGCCATCGGCGCGGCAGCCGGCGGTGGCGCGTTTTCCGGAAAGATGGCAGAGTTCCATTTCCACGAGGTTGACCTTGCTGTTGAGCTTGCCGGCCTTGTAGTTGAGGCGGTCGGCGGTTTTCATGATGTCCACCCAGACGGGCAGGGCGAGGGTGGCTCCGTATCCGCCCTGGATGGTTTTTTTCGGGGTGTCGAAGCCGGACCAGACGCAACACGTTAGAGTGGAGGTGTAACCGGCGAACCAGGCGTCCTTGAACTCGTTGGTGGTACCGGTTTTGCCGGCGCAGGGCTTGTCGAAACCGAGGCGGCCGACAGAGGCGGCGGTGCCGCTGGTGGTGACTTCCTCGAGGATGCGGGAGATCGACCAGGCGGACCCGGCGTTGGCCGCCTTGTAGGGCAGCGGCGGGGTGGAGTAGAGCACGTTGCCGTCCTTATCCTTGATTTCGGAAATCAGATAGGGCCGGTAGCGGACTCCGTCGTTAGGGAAAATGGTGTAGGCGCTAGCGACTTCCCATGGTGAGGCGGACCAGGTGCCGAGGAAGGAAACGGGGCTGTCCGGCATGGTGCTGCTGAAGCCGGCCATGCGGGTGACGTCCTTCACTTTTTCGATCCCGGCGTAGTTTCCGACGCGCACGGACATGGTGTTTCTGGAATGGATGAGGCCGTAGGAAACGGGCTCCATGCCGCCGAATTTTCCATCGGAGTTGGCCGGTCTCCAACCGCCGCCGCCCTTGATTTCCCCGCGCTGGATCGGTCCGTCACTGATGTTGGTGCTGGGACGCAGGCCGGTATCGAAGGCGGCCAGATAGACGAAGGGCTTGAAGATCGAGCCGAGCTGGCGCCCGCCCTGGATGGCGCGGTTGTAGCGGGATTCGTTGGCATCGCGTCCGCCGATGACGGCGAGCACGGCACCGGTGCGGTTTTCCACAACCACGACCGCGCCCTGGAGGTATTCGGGGTCGCCGCGTTTTTCGGGAGGTAGGGCGTTCCATGCGGTGCGCGTCTGATGGGGATAGCCGCCGAGCCGCTCGATCTCGCGGAGCTTTTTATCCAACGCTTCCTCGCCCTTGTGCTGGATGCGGAGGTCGATGGTGGTGGTGATGTTGAGTCCGCCGAGCTCGAGGTTTTCCTTTTCGAGAATCTCCTCAAGGTCGCGGCGGATGGCGTCCATGGCGTAGGATTCCTCGGAATCGCGACGGCCCATGGGTCGCACTTCGATGGCCTCCAGCTTCGCGGCATCCGCCTCGGCGCGGCTGATGACTCCGGCGTCCACCATGCGGGCGAGGGTGGTGTTCCGCTCGCGGGTGGCGGCTTCCATCGACTTGAAGGGGTTGAAGGAATCCGGGCCGCGAACGATGCCGGCGAGCAGGGCGGATTGCGAGAGTGTGAGCTCGGACGGGTGTTTTTCGAAATAGATGCGCGATGCCTCGCCAATGCCCTTGATCTGGCGGCCCCAGTTAATCTGGTTGATGTAGGCTTCGAGGATTTCGTCTTTCTGGAGCGAGGATTCGAGGCGGAAGGCGATGGCGATTTCGAGGCACTTGCGGTTGAGCTGGCGGAGGGTGTCGCCGCGGTTTTCGTCGCGCTTGAGGTTGAAAATGTCGGACGCGAGCTGCTGGGTGAGGGTGGACGCGCCTTCCTTTTTTCCACTGAGGTTTTTCAAAACCGCGCGGCCGATGCCGATGATGTCAACGGCTCCGTGGTGGTAGAAACGCTCGTCCTCACGGGCGAGGATGGCCTTGCGGAAATTTTCGGAAACCTGCTGGAGCGGCACGACCGAGCGTTTTTCCCCGTGGATGCGGCCGATTTCCTCGCCGAGGCGATCGTGGATGATCGAGCGCTCGGGCATCGCGTGGATTTTCGAGAGATCGTAGTTTTTCGCGCGGAAGCCGTAGAAGATGGCGAGAGCGACGAGCGCGTAGAGTCCCAGAAGCGCCGGATAGCCCACGATGCGGATGAGGAATTTCAGCGGCCCGAAGAGCGGGCGGGTGAGGAGATTGAGGAAATGAAACGGCCAGAAGATCAGGAGTGAGACCGCTCCGGGGCCGCGTGGTGGTGGGGCGGCGGCCGTCTTTTCGCGGAGTTTGGTGGTTTCTGGCGGGTTGCGTTTTGGCATCTTCGTGGCAATGATATGCCAAGCTCAGCCCGCGATCCATCACCGATTATTGTCAGACGAAATGCGGGCCGGGCGTCGTTTCAGAACATGAAAACCATGAAAATAATTCCAATTTTCTCCCTCGTCTGTGCCGGTCTGTGGCTGGTCCCCGGAGCCGGAATTTCCCAAGCGCGCGAGCCGATCCACGACCTCGCCGATCTCTCGAAACTCGAATCCAAGGTGGAGGAGGTTTCCAAAAAAGTCATGCCCGCCACGGTTGCGCTGCTCGCGGAGGCGACCGGTTCTTCCGGCTCCGGCGTGATCACCAACGCCGACGGTCTCATCCTAACGGCCGCGCACGTCGTGCAGGGCGTGGAGGAGCTGACGGTGGTGTTTCCGGACGGCATGCAGGTTCAGGGAAAAGTGCTGGGTGCGAACTACTCCAAGGACATCGCGATGGTGAAGATCACCAAACAAGGTCCGTGGCCGTTCGCCAGCATGGGCTCTTCAAAGCCGCTGGAAGCCGGCGACTGGGTGATCGCCCTCGGCCACTCGGCGGGCTTCGACGCCGCGCGCACGCCGCCGGTCAGGTTCGGCCGCGTCGTTTCGAAGGGACCCGGAAATTTCCTGACCACCGACTGCACGCTCATCGGCGGCGACTCGGGTGGTCCGCTCTTTGATCTCAATGGAAAAATCATCGGCATCAACTCGTCCATCGGCGTATCTCTAACGAACAACAACCACGCCGGCATCGACGGCTTCCGTCAGGACTGGGACCGTTTGTTAGCCGGTGAGGCGTGGGGCCAGCTCCAAATGAATCCCTTTGCGAATCCGGAAATGCCCGTGCTCGGCATCGGCGCGGAAGACGGCCGTGGCACGCGTGGCGTGGTCGTCGGCGTGGTGGCTCCCAAGTCTCCGGCTGCGGCTGCGGGAGTGCGCATTGGCGACCTCATCCAGTCGATCGACGGCAAGCCGGTGAAAAATTTCCGGGAGCTCACCGTGATGCTGGCGAAGCGCGAGGCGGGCGACAAGATCAAGCTCCAGGTCATGCGCGATACCCGCAGCGCGGATCTCAACATCACCCTCGGCCGCCGCGCCGATCTTTACGAAGAACGCTAACATTCCACACCCGAAACCAAGGATATGAAATCAATCGGATATATTCTCGCCGCATTGCTGGTTCCCGGTGCCCTGCACGCGGAGGACGACATCCCGCTGCTCCGCCCGGAGGAACGCCAGGCGGTGGACCAGCAGGCGGATGAATTCAACACGGCTGTCATGCCGGCACTAACCGACGCCGCGAAATCCACCGTCCGGATCTGGTCCGGCACGCGGCGGATGTCGTATGGCACCGTCGTCGGCGATGGCTCGAAAATTCTAACGAAGTGGAGCGAGGTCGCCCGCGGGTCTGGCAACCTGCGGGCGGAAGCCGCCGGCAGCGAACTCCGCAGCGTCAAGCTGGCCGGCGTCTATGAGGACGAGGATCTGGCGCTGTTGGAAATCGAGGGCAGCCCGTTGACACCGGTGAAGTGGACGTTTGTGAAACCCCAGCTCGGCAGTTTCATGGTCGCCTCACAACCGGACGGACGGCCCGCCGCATTCGGCGTGGTCAGCGTGGCGGAGCGGAATTTGCGCGATACGGACCAATCGTTCCTCGGGGTCATCGGCACTCCTGGATTCGCCGGGCCTGGTGTGAAGATCAAGGAAATCGCTGAAGGCTCCGGGGCTGCGGCTGCCGGTCTGAAGCCGGGCAGCGTAATTCTGAGAGTGGGCGAGCGGCCGATTTCCGGGCTGATGGAGTTGAAAAACGCGCTGACCGGAGTGCAACCTGGCGACAAGGTTTCGCTGCTGGTCGATAACGGTGGCGGGAAAAACCGCGTGGAGGTCGTGCTGGGAAACCGCCCGAAGCTGCCGCAGTTTTCCGGCGACCGCCTCCAACAGATGGAGCGCATGGGCGGTCCGATCAGTGAGGTGCGCGACTCCTTCACCCACGCCATCCAGACCGACATGCGGCCGAAGCCCAACCAGATCGGGGGCCCGGTGGTGGACTTGAAGGGCGAGGTGATCGGCATCACCATGGCCCGCGCCGACCGCACGCGCTCGTTCGTCATGCCGGCCGCGGCGGTGGTGGATCTTCTCAAGAAACCGGCGGGGGATCCCCCGATCGCGCAGGTCCGGCAGACGGAGGAGGATGCGCAGGTTCCCACCCGTGGAGCTGTTCCCCAGCGCCGGATGATGCCGGGTGGCGAGGACCGGATGCGCCGCCACCTCGGCGACATGCGGCGCCTGATGGACTACATGCAGGAGGAAATGCAGGGGCTAGAGGAGCAGCGGTGAGCACCTGATCAACTGGCTTGATCACCGGCCGTTTCCACGTCATTTCCGCGTCATGCCGATTGTGCTCGCCTCCGCCTCGCCCCGCCGCAGTGTGCTTTTAGCGCGCGCGGGTGTTGCCTTTGAAGTCGTCGTTTCTCCGGCGGAGGAAATCCATGATGCATCGCTGAAACCGGATGTGCTTTGTGAATTGAACGCCGGTCTGAAAGCGGACGCTGTGGCGCTGGTCCGGCCGGACGCGACGGTGATCGCCGCCGATACGCTCGTTTTCATCGATGATCTTCCACTCGGAAAGCCCGCCGATCTCGACGAGGCACGGGCGATGTTGCGGCGTTTGTCCGGCCGCACCCATCAGGTTTGCACCGGGGTCTGCGTGATTCATCCGGGCGGTATGAAAAACTCGTTTCACGGCCTGACCGAAGTGACCTTCCGCGAGCTTGATGAAGCGGCGATCAGTGGTTATTTCTCGCTGGTAAATCCCTTGGACAAGGCCGGTGCCTACGGCATCCAGGAACACGGTGAACGGATCATTTCCGGAATCTGCGGGAGCTTCGACAACGTCATGGGGCTGCCCGTGGACAAGGTGTTGGAAGCTTTGGGGTGAAATCGGGTTGCGGAGGGGGCGGTGATGGGTGAAGAATCGGCCATGGAGAAACCGCACCGGTATCCGCTCATTTTCAACCCGAAGGCCCGCAGCCAGAAGGGGGAAAGAATGCTGCGTTTTCTGATGGCGCATGCGAACCGTTTCGCGATGTATGCCACGAACTACGCCGGCGAGGCCCGTGAGCTCGCGGCGCGTTTCGCCAATGAAGGCGAACCTGTGGTGATTGCGGCGGGTGGTGACGGCACTTTGAACGAAGTGGTGAACGGCCTGGCGGGATCGAAGACGATCCTGGGCGTGCTGCCGGCGGGGACGATGAATGTTTTTGCGAGGGAAATGGGGATTCCGTTCGATTCGCTGGAGAAGGCGTTTCTCGTAATCGAGCGTGGGTTCGTGAAGGACGTGGATTTGTTCGAGGCGAACGGCGCGCCCTTCGTCCAGATGGCAGGCGTGGGATTCGACGCGCTGGTCATCGAGGAAACGACGTGGGAGTCGAAAAAAATGTTAGGTCCGCTCGCCTATCTGCTGGCGGGTGTGAAGGTGCTGGGCGAGAAGCCGCCGAAAATCGAGGTGATCTGCCCGGACGGCCGGCGCGAGGAGGGTGTGGCGGTGCTGGCTGGAAACGGCGCGCTTTACGGCGGCCCGTTCAAGTTTTTCCGCAATGCGAGCAACCATGACTCGAAGCTGGATGTGCTGGTTTACAAGGAATCCGGCTACAAGCTGGTGCTGGATTCCCTGCGCGGCCTGGCGACCGGTGGTATCGACCTGATGGCATCGACGACGTATTTCCAGACCGAGGAATTCACCGTGAAGTCGGATCGCGAAGTGCCGGTGCAGGTGGACGGCGAACTGGCTGGCCGTTTCACCGAGATTCATTTTGTGGAGTCGGCGAACCGGCTGCGGGTGATCGCTCCGGAGGAACCGCTCATCGGTGGTTTCGCGGACACGATGAAATCCCTGCTGCATTGGCCGCGGCAGACGGCGGAGGTTTCTACGGCGAAGACTTCATGAAGGCGGTGGCAAAAGGTGGCTTGAAGCGCTGGTTGCGGCGGGGTGTTCGCGTTTTGTTGTGGTCGGTTCTGTTGGTTGTGGCCGTGGTGGCCTACGCGAACATCACGGCGATGTGGGCGTCGCGCGGGCGTTTGTTCGACGACGTTTCCGCAGTCCCACAGACGACGGTGGGTTTGGTTTTCGGCACGACGGACCGGGATGAGAATCCCTACTTCCGCTATCGCATCGACGCGGCAGTTAGAGTTTGGAAAGAGGGCAAGCTCAGGACGCTGATCGTCTCAGGCGACAACCGCAGCCGCTACTACAACGAGCCGGAGAAAATGAAGCAGGATCTGGTGGAGCGGGGGATCCCGGCCAACCGCATTGTCTGCGACTACGCCGGACTGAGGACCTTCGACTCGGTGGTGCGGGCGAAGGAAATTTTCGGCGTGACCTCGATCCTCGTCATCAGCCAGCGATTCCAGAACGAGCGCGCGATTTACATCGCGAAGGCGAACGGCATGGACGCCTACGGTTTCAACGCCCAGGACGTAGAGAGCCACTTGGGTATGAAAACGAAGGTCCGTGAGATCGGTGCCCGCGTGAAAATGTGGCTGGACGTCAATTTCCTCGATACCCGCCCGATCCATCTCGGCGGGAAAATCAAGCTGCCTGATTAGACCGCGCGTCCCTTCAGGATTTCCCAACCCTGGCGGATGTAGGCGATGCTCGACCAGATCGTGAAAACCGCTGCGACAATGCACGGATAGACCGGTGACAGATCCACCACTTTCAGCATCACCCAGCCGATGGCGAACATCTGCGTGACGGTGCACACCTTGCCCGTCCAGTGCGGTGCGAATTTCACTTCGCGGTGGTGATTCCACAAAATCCGGATGCCGCCGAGGATGATGCAGTCCCGCGCGATGACCACGGCGGCGAACCACAGCGGCAGCGACCAGCCGTTTTTCCCCCAATCGACGATGCTGAGCACAATCACGCCGGAAAGCAGCAGCGCCTTGTCCGCGATGGGATCGATGAACGCGCCGAATTTCGACATCTGATTGAACCGGCGCGCCACCCAGCCGTCGATGCCATCGCTCGATGCCGCGGCGACGTAAACGCCGAGCGCCCACCAGCGGAGGGATTCGTCGGGTTGGCCGTGCTTCACGGAGTTTCCATACATCAGCGCCAAAACGACGTACACCGGAACGAGGCAGATCCGGGTGACGGTGATTTTACTGGCAAAAGTCACACCAACATCAAAGCAGAGCTGATGGCTTTGCGAAACCCGAAACTTTCCCCAATCACTGATTACCAGTGGGCAATCAGTAAACCGGCGCGCCGGATGTGTCCTGGGAGCCACCGCCGCCGGTGCCTTGGAATTTCGACTTGGTCCACTCGTAGCCCTGCTGCGTGTCGCGGCCGATGCCGATGAAGGTGTTGCAGGAATTCAACGCTAGCGCCGCCACGAGAAGGATGAGGTATTTCATGCGTCCGGCATACCGCGCCGACTGTTCAGCGGAAAGCACAAACTACGGATGCCTTAAAGAATAGCCCGCCTCAAGCCGCGCGGCGCGCCTGATCCAGGCGTTGCAGCAGCGACTTGCGGGCGGTGGAGTAGCGGTAGCGCTGGGTCTGATAGTCCTCGGCTTTTCCGCCTCCATTTTTCATGATCCAAACCCCGATTGCGAATACCGGCAGGCACATGAAAGCCCAGCCGAACTCGCCGTTCGCGACGGTTGCGATCAAAAGAACGAGTCCCACGCAGCAGACGGATATTCCAGCGAGAACCTCAGTTCCGACCGTGGGCTCCCGGAGCTGGCCCTGTTGATCGCGCGGCAGCACGGCTTCGCGGAATTTCTCCCATTCACGGTCGAGCCGCTCAATGTCGTTCTGGAGTTCGAGCACCTTGAGTTTTACTGCCAGGTCATCCGTGGTGCGCTCGATCTTATCGAGCTGCCGGGAGTGCGTGACGGTGGTGTCGTGCACGATTTCCAACCGCGCATTGCAGTAGTTGCACGTCACGTAGCGGATCGTTTCGTCGATTTGGAGATCCGCGCCGCAGCCCTGGCAGCAAACTTTGGTGACTTTCATTTCCTGCGATCAGCCTTTTTTCGCAAACACCAGTCCGCTGCGGGACGGGGTGTAGATCTGCATGACTCCGTCCGGTGTGACCGGATAGTCGAAACTGTGATCGACACGGCCGTGGCCGCCGGTGTCCGATAGATCGGTGTCGAGCACGAGCTCGCGGGTTTCGAGGCCGTGAACGTGGATCGGATAGCCAAAGACCGAGTTGCCGACGGAGAAGTTGAAAACGAAGACCAGGTTGCCGCGCTCGGCGACGAGGATCTTCTGCCCCTGATCGATGAACATGAGCTGGGCCGGTGGTTTCGACAGGAGGTCGTGTCCCTTTGCCAGGTCCATCAACTGCTTGTCGAATTCCGCGAGCCAGCCGTATTTCAAATCCGGATTGTCCACCAGCGACCACTGCCGGCGGCAGTAGTGATAGGACCAGCCGTTGCCCTCGCGCGGGAAATCGAGCCACTCCGGGTGTCCGAACTCGTTGCCCATGAAAGTGAGGAACCCCTCGCCGCCTAACACCAAAGTGACCAGCCGGATGAGCTTGTGCATGGCGATGCCGCGCTCGATGACCGGATGCGGATCGTTTTTCCCCATGTGCCAGTACATCTCCTTGTCCATCAGCCAGAAGGCGAGCGTCTTGTCGCCGACGAGCGCCTGGTCGTGGCTCTCGGCATAGGCAATGGTGGCCTCGCCGTAGCGGCGGTTCGCGAGCACGCCCCAGAGTTCGTCGAGGTTCCAGTCCTCATCGCGGCTGTGCTTGAGCAGCTTGATCCAGTAATCCGGAATGCCCATCGCGAGCCGGAAGTTGAAACCGACACCGCCGTCCTCGATCGGGCGGCAGAGGCCTGGCATGCCGGACATGTCTTCACCGATGGAAATTGCGCCGGGTTTGAACTCCTGGATGAGCTGGTTGGCGAGTTTGAGATAGAGGATCGCGGACTCGTCCGAATCGCCGCCGAAATAATCGTCGTAGCTGCCGAACGATTTCATGCCGCGCGAGTAATAGAGCATCGACGTGACGCCATCGAAGCGGAAGCCGTCGAAACGGAACTCCTCCAGCCAGTAGCGGATGTTGGATAGGAGGAACTGCCGCACTTCCGGGCGGCCGTAGTCGAAACATTTCGAGTCCCAGCCCGGATGATCGCCGAGCGGGCCGTCGTGGAAATACTGGTGGCCGGAGCCGTCGAAATTGTTGAGACCTTCCGCGATGTTCTTCACCGCGTGCGAGTGGACGACGTCCAACAGAACCGCCAGCCCGAGGCCGTGCGCGGTATCGATCAGGTATTTCAAATCCTCCGGCGTGCCGAAGCGCGAGCACGGTGCGAAGAACGACGAGACATGATAGCCGAACGAGCCGTAATACGGATGCTCCTGCACCGCCATGAGCTGCACCGTGTTGTAGCCGCCCTTCACCACGCGTGGCAGGACGGTATCCGCGAACTCGCGATAGGTATGCACCCGGGGTTCCTCGCCGCCCATGCCGACGTGGGATTCATAGATCAGCGGCGATTTGATAGACGATGGGTCGAAGTTGTGTTTCCAAACATACGGATGCGGTGTGTTCCAGATCTGGCCGCAGTAGTCGTGCGTTGTCGGGTCCTGCACCGCGCGACGGATGCACGCGGGAATGCGGTCGCGGCGGGAGCCGTCGGCACCATGGACGTGGAGTTTCACCTTCTGTCCGTGGGCGAGCGCGTCGCCGGGAAGTTCGAGCTGCCAGATTCCGGAGTTTGACGGGGCGAGCGGATGCGCCTCGCGGTCCCAGTTGTTGAAATCTCCTATCAGGGAAATCGCCTTCGCCGCCGGTGCCCACTCGCGCACCGTCCAGATGTCCGCGGTCTTGTGGTAATGGATGCCGACATACTTGTGGCCGGTGGCGTGTGCGGCGAGTGACTTGGACCCCTGTTCGATGGCGGCCATCGTTTCGGAAAACTGCCGCATCCGCCGTTCGATCGCGCCCTGCTGCGGTTCAAGCCATGGATCGTCGCGGACAAGTTTCGGAATTTCTGTCATTGCGCCCTAAAGATGGCCGCTCATCCAGCATGCGAAAAGCCAAATCCGCATTTCCTTTGTGCGAATTTTTTCATGGCGGACCGAAGCCCCGGCGGGGATTTCACTTCTTTCCCTTTGCCAGCCGCGCGCTCACTTCCGGGCGCAGGTGGGCGCTGCCGAGCCACGTTTGTGCGGCTTCCGGATCGTTTTGCGACCAGATCCGCCATGCGTGGATGAGGGCGTCATCATGGGTAACAGGATCTGTGATCTGATCGACCATGCGCATCGCGTCCTCAGGCTGTTCGTCGGCTAACACTCCGCTGGCGAGTTTCCTGAAATGGTCCGCTTGCCCACCCGCGGGTTGTTTTTCCACCCAAGCCCCGAGCTCTTGGGGGGAAAGGGTGGCCCAGGTTCTGACAGATTCGTCGATGGCTTCCGTCCTCTCCTCGGAATCGGGCAGGCTCAGGCTCCACTCCACGGCTTTCACCGGTTCGGAACCGGCCCACGCCTGGGCAAGCGCGGGAATGGCACTGCTGCGGGTGTCTCCCGCTGGAAACCGTGCGATCCACTCGGCGGCGGCTTCCGGCTGATTCGCCCCCCAGAGGGAAATCAATGTGGCGGCGGCGTCCGTCTGGTGGTCTTCATCAAGTCCCATCACCCACTTGGACGCGGCGAGCGGATCCTGATCCCCCCATGCACCTATCAGCGCCTCGGCGATGTCGCTGCCCCCCGGCTTGTCCAGCCGGGTGTTTGCCCATTTCGCGGCATCTTCCGGCGATTGCGCACACCAGTCGGCCGCGAGTGCGGCCAGCGAAGCGGTTTTCCGGCTCTCGTCCGGAAATTTGTCGATCCAGCCAACCGCCGCCAGCGGGTCCTTCGCGGTCCACGCTTCGATCACGGCGGTGGTCGCGGCTTCGGACTGCACCCCATCAGGAAGGGAGGCAACCCACGCCGCCGCGCTCTCCGGCGTGGTGGGCGCCCATTCCTTGGCGATCATGCCGAAAACCTCGCCGCCCAGTGGCCCGCTGAGATTGCCCTTCGCCCATTCCGCCGCCTGATCCGGATGCAGCGATGCCCAGCCGGCGCAGGCCGCGCCCAGCGCTTCCTTCTGCAGCGTGCCGATGGGCAGGCTGCGCGCCTTTTCGATCGCCGCTTGCGGATCGCGTTTCCCCCACTCGCGCATCAGGGCAGTTAGGAAATCGAGGCGCTCGGTGAAGTTGGAAATCCCGTTCGCCTGTTCCCATGCTTTCTGCGGATCCATTTTTGAAAAGTCCTTCTTCATCGCGTCCACGCGGGTTTGGGAAGCGGCCCCGGATTCACGGCCCCGTCTGCCAATGCGGTTGTTCACCGCGCCCTCGTTCACCTGCGGAACCTCGTGATCCCGACCGCTGCTTGAAAAAATCCATCCGATGTGCACCAACCCTCCCCCCAGGAGCAGTCCGGCAACCAACATCACCCACGGCTGTTTCATCAATGGCTTCATCCGCAGTTTGTTAAAAGAAAAACCGGGGCTCCTGCGAATCACAGAAACCCCGGCTCAAAGCATCAATCACACCCGGCAGCTCGAGCAATTCGAATTTTTCATTCGGGAACGCTCATTTGGCGTCATCACCGCCACCGCCGAAGTCGTCGCCGGTGTCATCTCCGTCGTCGATGCCGTCGTTGTCGTCATCCGCGTCATCAGTGTCCGCGATTCCGTCACCATCGTCGTCATTGTCCTCCGCGCGGCCTAGGCCGTCGCCATCGTCGTCGTCATCATCGCCGTTGGCAACGTTATCGCCGTCGATATCGTCGTCCGTCGCATCGGATTTTCCATCGCCATCGATGTCCATTTCCTCGGCGGAATCATCATCAATGCTATCTCCGTCGATGTCCATTTCCTCGGCGGAATCATCATCAATGCCGTCGCCGTCGACGTCCATTTCATCCGGAGAATCGTCCGCCACGCCATCGCCATCGATGTCCGTTTCATCCGAAGAATCGTCCGCGAGACCGTCGCCATCAATGTCGAGTTCGTTCGCGGCATCATCGTTTTTGCCGTCGCCGTCGATGTCGCTTTCCACATCGACATCGTCCTTGCGGCCGTCACCGTCGATGTCCTTCTCGCTAGAGGCATCGTCTTCCCGACCATCGCCGTCGATGTCGAGTTCGTTGTCGGAGTTGTCTTTCAGCAGGTCACCGTCGATGTCCTTCTCATTCGGATCGTCGTTCTTCAGATGATCGCCGACGTATTTGCCTTTGAACGGGCCTTTTTTGCAAATGCCGCCATCGACGTTCCTGTCGAGGCCGTTGGGGATGCCGTCACCGTCCACATCTGGATCGGTGAGGTTCGGAATGCCATCGCCATCGAGGTCCGGTTGGCGGGCCATCGCGGGACTTACGCAGAATGCGGCAGCGAGAGCGAAGGTCATTGCGAAACTCCGCATGGGCACGGGTTTTAGGATATTTTTGGTTTTCATAATAGTGGGCTGGTTTTGGTGTGTATAGGGTAAGCGGGTTGGGCGAAATGGCTGGTTTTCGCATCGACCTACCCTGTGCATACAGCCCGGACCCCCATCGGTCGAGACATAAGAATGTAACGGTATGGTAGGAATCGCCCGCGATGAATCCGGCGGTCTGCCCTGATTTTACTCGGACTCTTCATTTTCCGTCTTCGAAAAATCGGCGAGTGACTCGTAGCGCTTGCGGCGGGCAAACATGAAATCCCGCTTTGATTTCAGCTCCTGCCCAAACGCCCCTCATTTGGGTTTTTCAACCCCGATTTGACGCCATGGGACGCAGATGAAGTCAAATTCATCCGGAGAATTGATCCCTTGTGATGGACCCGAGGGCAAGAAAGCTCACCGCATTCCAAATCATTCGCGTCCATTCCAGTCCATTCGCAGTGAGATCTCCCAAGGCGAGGTCGCTCTGAACACCTACCAGAATTTCATTTACAACAATTAGGATTTCGCCAACTTCACTCCGAAAGAAATTACCGTCCGCCGGAAGCTCGTCCACCTCCGCCAGAACCCCATCCCCACCCGCCGGAAGCCCGCTGCATCCGCCAAAACGTCATCCACAAGCGCCGGAACCCAATCCACATCCGTCAGAAGCCCGCCGCATCCGTCAAAAGACCATCCACATTCGCCGGAAGCCCGCTGCACCCGTCAAAAGACCATCCACATCCGCCAAAAGCCCGCTGCACCCGTCAAAAGACCACCTACATCCGCCAAAAGCCCGCTGCATCCGCCAAAACACCATCTACATCCGCCGAAAGCCATCCACACGCGCCAAAACCCAATTCACATCCGTCAAAATCCCATTCACATTGGTCAAAACTCCATCTGCATCCGTCAAAACCACACAAAAACAGTCACTTACGTACAGACCGCCACCATCACTACCACCTCCCCATGAACGACCGCCAGCGCCTCAAATACGACAGCCACCTTGCCCTCCGCAACCTCTGCGCCAAGGGCACCAGCCTCGCCCTCACCTCCAGCCTCCCCGCCTGGAAATCCATCTACGACCGCGTCCTCGCCAAAATCTCCTACGCGGACGCCTGCGTCCTCACCCAGATCAGCGACCTCACCGGCATCGCCAAAGCCAAAAACGAAGTCCGCGCCACCCTCACCGCCAGCATCCTTGGCACCGGCGGCGCCCTCTGCTCCCTCGCCCTCCTCCGCGAAGACCCCGTCCTCGAAGCCAAAGCCGACATCAATCCCAGCGCCCTCACCGCCCTCGCCGACTCCCTCGTGGACGATAAAGCCACCGAGCTCCTCGAACTCGCCCGCGCCATCCCCGCCCCCGCCCCTGGCTCCACAATACCCGGCCTCACCGACGTCGGCCTCACTGATGGCAAGCTCGACCTCCTCGAAACCGAAATCGAAACCTACAACCTCCTCCTCGGCAGCCCCCGCAGCGCCCGTGGCGTAAAAACCGCCGCCACCAAAAACCTCCAGCAAACCCTCGACGACATCGACCGCCTCCTCGAAAAAGGCCTCGACAAGCTCGCCCTCCAGTTCACCGGCACCACCTTTCATCAGGAATACCTCCTCGCCCGCGATCCGGTAGCCGTCGCAAGACGCAAAGCCGAAGAACCCACCACCCCCGCCCCAGTCCCACCCGCCCCCTGAACCACCGGCAGCCATCCATCCGAAAAATCAAAACGCCCGCTCCGGCCTCCGAACCGCAGCGTTTCATGGCACAGATCAAATCTATGCCGCAGACTTTCTGGTCAGCCACCGGACAAGGGAAAGGACGGCAATTAATATGGCTGCCATCGTGATCCATAGAATTCCCTTCGTTCCCGCGCCGCCGCCGGGTTTCGGCTCCGCCGGGTTTCTTGGAGCCGGGGTCTTACGAGATTCGCGATCCTCCGGCTTGACTTTCGGGTCGAGCGACTTGGCAGGATGTTCGATTACCTTCTTGCCGTCCCAAGAGAGCGCGACGAAGTCGAAGTTGCGCCGCTTAGGGTCCACGATGCGTGCAGACCAAGCTTCGAACGACTCGGGGAGCTCCCATAATGGACTGCCATAGGGAGGATGCTTTTCTGGATCCCAAGACGCATCGCGAGGAAAAGCAGTGTCTTCTCTCGGGTCTAGATAGCTGATTTCCTGGGGCAGCGGCCGGGTCTCGTCCCACTTTCCCGCTTCGAACGCGCTTTGGTTGAGCAGCCACCATTGAATTAGATATTTGGATTCGTCCGAAAGACCCTGAATCTGATGTGAATCTCCTTTGCCGATGATGGCCCTCAAGCATTGCCTCGTTTCTCCTGTGAATTCCGATGCACGGAAAAGAGTCGAGGCAACGTGCGTCACCACCAGCTCCCTCACACTGCCGTCACTAGTCCCGCTATCACCGAAACGGTAACTTCCGTAGTAATCGAGGCTGCCGTGGGCGACATCTTCCATCAAATAGGGAACCGCAGCCAGCGTGTGGGCACGTCCCAGTATATCTTCCGCCTCCACGTTTCCTTGTTTCAACGAATAGACAAGCCGGAGAATCGTCTTCTGATCCCCTCGCTCCACAAGCTCTAGCGCCGCTGTCCGCTGATCTCTGAATGCTCCGTTAGCCATATGGCCACGCAACTCCTCGACAGAGATTGCCCTTAGTTCCTCGTAGGATAGATTATCAAGATGCGAATGTGCAGGAATTTCCATGTCCTCTGCGGCAAACGGAGGTGAAATGAAGCGGAATTCCTCTTCCTGAGCGAGCGCGGCGGCGGCTAAGCTGAACAGAAGATAGGCAACAAATGGTTTCATCGAGGGAAGATTTAGTTTCCGTTTCCATAGCGAGCATCAATAGCCTCATCATTCGCTATTTTCCAGTCCTCACGTCTGATCCAGAGAGTATTTGCCTGCAAAAAATACATGAGGGGATGACCACCATCTGGCGCTTTGGCAAGCACAGGCGAATGTCGAAGATTAAGAGCGTGCCCGGTTTCATGACTACAGACGTCCGCTGGCACGCTTGTCTCCACAACCGCCCAATCGACTTTAAAATCTGAAACACTAACGGGATCTGGATCATTCGCTTTGGCTGTAACAAGGCTATTGATGAGCATGATTTTTAGATGTTTTGCAGGGTAGATTTGACCGATCTTCGCTCCCAATAGCTTACCGTTTGTATCGGTCAAACTCCCGTCGGGATTGAAAATACCAGTTATATTGTTAACAGGGATTACGTCGGGCTGAAGTTCCTCGAATTTGATGTTGGCTTGTTCATTGTAAGTCGTGGAAAGCACTGTCTTGATTTGGTCGACCGTCGCTACAAAGCCGGGTGGCGCAGTCGCGGAGGGACTGGCTGTATACACTTGGAATTTGATCACTCTCGGAGGAAAGACGTGGACATTCAGCGGGTTGGAGCGGTTCTCATGGTGCGCTTTCTCCCGGACGATAATCGCGCACCCGCTTGCCGGGGTTGCCTTGATTCCTTGGATGTCAAATAGGGTTTGCTGCCCTTGGATAGTTTGATTGGCCAGAGTCACATAGGTGTCTCCTCCTGCCGGGGGAACGTATTGGACCAGTTCAAGCAGACTTCCCAACTCAGCGGTACAACCGGGGATGATGACGCCGATGAGGGAATTGGGCCAGTCGGTCCCGTCTGCCTTTTTCCTATTCACTCCGCATGAGGTCCACGGACTACGTGGATTGGTGTCGTCCCAGCCTCTGGCGAAATTATTAAAGTCACGCAGCTTGAAGCGAACCGGGATGAGCAATTTGGTGAGCGTCTGGCCGGTCGGTCCTTGGGCCTGTATAAGATATACCCCGTTCTTGTTGGCTTTGAGCGCGGAGAAATTATATTCCGCATCCTCAAGCTCCTTGAATTTCTCGCAAAGGTCCCGCAGCGGGATGAGTTTGCCGTTTCTCCAGAGTTTGCCATCGTCGGTCATTCCGGTGCCGTCTCCGGCGAACATTCTGGCCTTTGCCGCTTC